>OGIH01000303.1_pt1 | contig 41831 bp, 41 predicted proteins | sample 1571721 | NCBI WGS metagenome assembly OGIH01 (sample SAMEA2582068, study PRJEB24529) | metagenome | biome: Human gut stool | place: China | collected 2011
CTTTGCGAACTCATGGCTGATCCCATTACTTATTGTAGCATGCGTGGTTTGTGGATGGATCGGAGGAGTATTTGGAAAATCATTGTTGAAGAAGCATTTTGAGAAAGCGGGAATTGCATAATGATACATACATACGTCACATTTGATCCAAGAACGAAAATGCTTCTTTTAATGACAATGGCAATATTTGTTCTGGGAGGAGCAGGAGATAAATTATTTGGTGCGTACCTTCCACTATTCTGTCTGCTTCCGTTCGTGCTTTTTATACTTGCAGGTAAGTGGAAAAGAGCAGCAGGATACATCATTTTGTACAGTGTATTTTATTTGCTGACAGTGTTTGTGCTGCCTCATATGACAGGTTTTATTGGATTTATATTGCTTGCATTTTGCGGGATTATGACAAGGTTTCTGCCGGGAATCATGGCTGGAACCTATCTGATGCAGACAACAACAGTAAGTGAGTTTTCTTCGGCTATGAGCAGGATGCATGTTACGGATAAGCTGACCATACCACTTTCTGTTATGTTTCGTTTTTTCCCAACGATTGCGGATGAATTCCGGGCAATCAATGATGCGATGCGTATGCGGGATATTCGCTTCGGTGGGAAAAATGTTGATAAAATGATAGAGTACAGACTGATTCCACTTATGGTCTGCTCCGCAAAAATTGGAGAGGAGCTCAATGCCGCAGCTATTACACGGGGACTTGGCGGTGATGTAAAGCGGACAAATGTGTGCCGGATTGGTTTTCATTTTCAGGACTATATTGTAGTACTTATTTGCTTTATTCCTTATGTAATATGGATCGTTTCAATGATTTCAAGATTATTTATGTAATATATAGATAAAACCGCATGATGTCATGATATTGGCAGAGTGCGGTTTTGTTACAAATGGAGGATATTATGATACAGATAGAAAATGTCAGTTTTCAGTATAATAATTCGGAAAAAGGAGCGTTAAAAGATGTTTCGATTTCAGTTGATAAAGGAGAATGTGTTTTGTTATGTGGGGCTTCAGGGTGTGGAAAGACAACAATAACGCGCCTTATAAATGGTCTTATCCCACATTTTTATGAAGGAGAGTATAGCGGAAATGTCAGCGTTTATGGAATGAATGTGCAGAGTGAAGAACTATATAATATATCAAAAAAGGTGGGTAGTGTATTTCAGAATCCAAGAAGTCAGTTTTTCTGCATGGATACAACAAGTGAAGTTGCGTTTGGATGCGAAAATATGGGACTTGTAGAAAACGATATTAACGAACGTGTAAAACTGGCTGTAAGCGAACTGGAAATGGAAAATCTTATGGACAGAGATATTTTTAAATTGTCAGGTGGTGAGAAGCAGAGAGTTGCCTGTGGTTCTGTAACTGCGATGCAGCCCGACGTATTTGTACTTGATGAACCGACATCAAATCTGGATAAAGAATCCATAGAAAGACTAAAAAATACGCTTTTACTTTGGAAAAAGCAGGGAAAAACAATCGTGATAGCGGAGCACAGGTTGTATTGGCTTAAGGAAATATGTGACCGTGTAGTCTATCTTGAACATGGAAGAATTATGTTTGATATCACAATGCAGGAATTTCTGAAATTTTCAGAGCAAAAGCTGCAAAATCTCGGACTTCGTACAATGCAGCCACATTGTGATGAAAGCAGTAAAAGACATGAGTATATTGCCAAAAAGTCGGACATAGTACTGAAAAATTATTATTTTTCCTATGGAGAAAAAAAGGTACTGGAGTTTGGAGATATGCAGCTCCCAAAGAATGAACTTATAGCAATTACAGGACAAAACGGAGCAGGAAAATCTACGTTCGTCAGATGCTTTTGCGGATTGGAGAAAAAATTTAAGGGACAGACGGTCATAGAAGAGAAGCAGTATAAACCAAAGGAAATGCTCCGTAAATGTTATCTTGTAATGCAGGATGTAAATCATCAGCTTTTCTGTGAATCTGTAGAAGATGAAGTTCTTCTTGGAGCATCGGATACCGGAAAAGAGATACAGGAAAGAGCCAGAGAAATTATGCAAAAACTTGGTATATGGGAATTTCGTGATAAACATCCGATGTCATTATCCGGTGGTCAGAAACAGCGTGTGGCTATTGCATCGTCTGTGCTTGCAGAAAAGGAGATACTGATATTTGATGAGCCGACGAGCGGTCTGGATTATTGTCATATGGTAAGTACTGCACAGCTGTTTAAAGAACTTCGTGACATGGGTAAAAGTATTTTTATTATCACCCATGACAGGGAATTGATTGAACGATGTTGTAATTATGAATTTTATGTGGCTGATCGACAGGCGATATTGTATGGATTATAAATACTCCGCAAATAAAATTGAGAACTATGAATCGTAAGAGTCTGATGTCATCTGGTCTCGACAACGAGAGCACCCGGAATAAATTAAAAGAATTGGCATTGTACGATTCGGAAACAAATGAAACAGATCTCATGAAAACACAATGTGTATTATTTTGATGCAATTCTAATGGACATTATGATGCCAGTCATGGATGGATATGAAAGACCAAAGTTTTATTCGTGAGGCTATGAAAAGAGGAATTATTGATTTGGGTAGTACTTATCAGAAAGAAGGTAGTAATCAATATGACTTTTATATAAGTCCTTTTAAACTGTGGCAGTTAACAGGTTATGTTTATAAAGGTTATGAAAAGGAACAGAGATTGTTAAAAGAGTCAAAGAATAAGTAGTTTGAAAGCCAGTAGAGTAACATCTACTGGTTTTTCTTGCTTCAGGGGGTAGTTGAGTTCGGTCTTTAAATGGCTGAGTCTACTGCTTTAGGTTTGGCTTGACAATCTGAGTTGCCCGGAGTTACACTCAGTTCAAAGAGATATAATCTTGTAGACTTCAGAATGTATTGACTATGGTTGTAAGAAATGAGTATAATATGGGTAGAAAGACCGCAGAGAAAGAATGCTGAAGCTGCGTGAGGAACTTTTGGCAGTAGAGGAAGATAGAATGGCAGGCAGAGCCGGCTGTACGATTGATGAACTGTACGCTTACCTTGATGATGTGATTGCAGAGGTGTAGCCTTTTATAAGGGCCACTCCAGAAAGGAGTCTGAACAGTATGGGAAGATTTGTGAATCCGGACAACAGTGCATTTCAGGTTGCACTGAACTCTAAGATATATGTTGATAAGACAGGTCTAGTTAATTTCACAAATAGCGTTCTTGATACGATGGATGGCTATATTTGCAATAGCCGTCCTCGGAGATTTGGAAAGTCATATGCAGCTAATATGCTGGCGGCATATTATAGCAAAGGGTGTGATTCGGAGAAAATGTTCTCTGGTCTGGAAATAGCAAAAGCACCAGATTTTAAGCAACACCTCAATAAGTACGATGTGATTCATATTGATATTCAGTGGTTTCTTGCCAATTGCGAAAACGCTGATGAAGTGGTTCCATTCATCACTAAAAGCGTATTGGATGAGCTTCGGGAAATCTATCCGGGAACACTTCCGGCAGAGGTGGTGAGACTTCCGGATGCTCTTTCACGAGTCAAAGAAAGAACTGGTCAAAAGTTTATCATCATCATTGATGAATGGGATGTTCTGATTCGAGACGGTGGAGTGAGTGAAATCATTCAGGATGAGTATATTAATTTCCTGCGTGGGATGTTCAAGGGAACCGAGCCGACAAAATATATCCAGCTTGCTTATCTAACGGGAATCCTGCCTATAAAAAAAGAAAAAGCTCAGTCTGCGGTAAATAATCTTGACGAGTTCACAATGCTTCAGGCATTCGGATTAGCACCTTATATTGGCTTCACTGAAAATGAAGTGAAAGATCTCTGTGAGAAATACAACAGAGATTTTGAAAAAGTCAAGAAATGGTACGATGGCTATTTGCTGGATGGCTACCAGGTCTATAATCCTAAAGCAGTTGTTAGCCTGATGACAAAAGGAAAGTTCAGAAGTTATTGGTCGGAAACTGGCTCGTATGAGGTTGTGGTTCCGCTTATTTGCATGAACTTTGATGGATTGAAAACGGCTATTATCGAGATGCTCTCCGGTGCAGAGGTTGAGGTCAACACTGCAAGCTTTAAGAATGATCCGGCGAAAATTCAGAATCGGGATGACGTTATAACTTATCTGATTCATCTGGGGTATCTTGGGTATAACGAAGAAAATGCAACAGCCTTTGTGCCTAATGAGGAAATTAGACAAGAGCTGAGCACAGCGGTAAGAAATAGCCATTGGGATGAGATGATTGCATTCCAGCAAGAATCCAGAAAACTGCTCATGGCGACATTGACGAATGATGCAAAATGTGTCGCACAGGAAATTGAGAAGATTCATAACGATTATGTCTCTATTATCCAGTATAATAATGAAAATTCCCTGAGTAGTGTTCTCGCGATTGCATATCTTGGGTCGATGCAGTATTATTTCAAGCCGATTCGGGAGATGCCAACAGGCTATGGATTTGCAGATTTGATTTTTGTGCCGAAGCCTGAATATGTCAATTCTTATCCTGCAATGGTAATGGAGTTGAAGTGGAACAAAAATGTTCAAACCGCAGTGAAACAGATAAAAGAGAAAAAGTATCCGGAATCTTTGCTTCAGTATACTGGTGACATTCTGTTGGTAGGAATCAACTACGATCCAGACAGCAAAAAGCATGGCTGCTTGATTGAAAAGTACGAGAAAGAATAATACCATAGCCCGCTGGTGCACTATGTAGCTCCTACATGGTACGCTGGTGGGCTTTTTTGTTTGTGTATGGAGATATATTGCTGATTTTAAGATGTGTCATTGTTGATATTGATACCATAGTTTCTATCTTTATGTTCTATGTCTGCAGAGATGTACTGAGAAGATGTTTCTTTTTTAATAGTAGTTTCTATGTTATAATATGTTATGTTCATCTTGAGATAAAGGAGTTTTTACAATATGACAGATAGAGAGCAGAAGGCAGCGGCGAAAGCTTTTGCTGAAGAATGGAAAGATAAAGGATATGAAAAAGGTCAGAGTCAGCCATTTTGGTTAGCATTGCTTAGAAATGTATATGGCATTGATAAACCAGAAGAGTTTATAATATTTGAAGAACAGGTAAAGTTAGACCATACATCATTTATTGATGTTTTGATTCCTGAGACACATGTAATGATTGAGCAGAAAGGTTCAAATAAGGATTTGAGGAAACCTATAAAACAGTCAGATGGAACATTACTTACACCGTTTCAGCAGGCAAAGAGGTATTCTTCGGAATTACCTTATTCACAACGACCAAGATGGATTGTTACATGTAATTTTCAAACATTTTTGGTATATGATATGGAAAATCCATCAGGTGAGCCAGAAGAAATATTGTTGGAGAACTTGGAAAAAGAGTATTATAGGCTCTCTTTTCTGGTGGAGAAAGGTAATACGCATCTTAAGCGAGAAATGGAGATTTCTATTCAAGCTGGAGATATTGTTGGGGTACTCTATGATGCTATTTTGAAGCAATATATTGACCCGACTAATGAACAGAGTTTAAAAAGTCTTAATATGCTTTGTGTTCGCTTGGTTTTCTGCTTATATGCGGAGGATGCAGGTATCTTCGGAAGAAAAAATATGTTTCATGATTACCTTGCTGGATTTGAAACGAAGGACATCAGACGAGCGCTTTTAGATTTGTTTAAAATATTAGATACAAAGCCAGAGGATAGAGATCCATATGATAATAGTATGCTTTCTGAATTTCCTTATGTAAATGGTGGTTTGTTTGCGGATGAAAATATTGAGATTCCACAATTTACAGATGAAATCAGAGACGTGATTCTTAGTAAGGCAAGTGATGATTTTGATTGGTCAGAAATAAGTCCTACCATTTTTGGAGCTGTATTTGAAAGTACATTAAATCCAGAAACTAGACGAGCTGGAGGGATGCATTATACATCTATTGAAAATATACATAAATTGATTGACCCTTTGTTTTTGGATGAATTGAAGCAGGAGTTTGAAGAAATCAAAGAAGTCAAGGTCACAAAAACTCGTGAAAATAAGTTGCATGCTTTTCAGGAGAAGTTATCTAAACTCAAATTCCTTGACCCTGCATGTGGTAGTGGAAATTTCCTGACAGAGACATACATTTCCATAAGAAGATTGGAAAATGACATCTTGAAAGAGTTAAATCAAGGACAGATTGTTTTTGGTGGATTAGGGTTAGTTAATCCTATTCAGGTATCAATATCACAGTTTTATGGAATAGAAATCAATGATTTTGCTGTGACAGTTGCGAAGACAGCTCTATGGATTGCGGAGTCACAGATGATGAAAGAAACAGAAGATGTTGTCCATATGCAGTTGGACTTTTTGCCGTTAAAGACAAATGCTTTCATCGTAGAAGGGAATGCTTTACAAGTTGATTGGGAGCAGGTAGTTCCTAAAAATGAGCTTTCATACATCATGGGTAATCCACCATTTCTCGGTTATTCCATGCAGGATGAAAGCCAAAAAGCAGATATTTTATCAGTTTACACTGATGAAAATGGTAGGACATATAAGACAGCAGGTAAGATTGATTATGTTGCAGCATGGTATTTCAAGGCTTCTAAATATATTGAAAATTCATATATTAGAGTAGCGTTTGTATCTACTAATTCAATTACACAAGGAGAGCAGGTTTCCAGTGTATGGGAGCCATTGTATACAAGATTTGGAATTCATATAAATTTTGCTCATAGAACTTTTATTTGGGATAGTGAAGCAAGTTTAAAAGCTCATGTTCATTGTGTGATAGTAGGTTTCAGTTCGCTATATAATCCAAAGGAGAAAAAATTATATACCGCAGATAGGATGAAAATAGTTAAAGAAATTAATCCATATTTAATAGAAGCTCCAGTAACATTTGTAAAATCACGTTCTAAACCTATATGTGATGTTCCTGAAATGACAACGGGAAATAGACCAGCAGATGGGGGACATTTGATAATAGAAGCAGAGGACTATGAAGCTTTTTTGAATAAAGAGCCTAACGCAGTAAAATATATAAAAAAATTAACAGGTGCAGTAGAATATATAAATCGAAAAGATAGGTATTGTTTATGGTTAGTAAATATTGAACCGTCTGAGTTGCGTAAAATGCCAGAAGTATTAAAGAGAGTGGAATTGTGTAGAGAAGATAGATTGAAGGGTGCTCCAGATAGGCAGAAACTAGCGGACACACCTACTCTATTCAGAGAAACAAAAAATCCAGATGAATATATTATTGTACCAAGAGTATCTTCTGAAAATAGAAGATACATACCATTGGGATTTTTAAATGGAGATGTTATTCCGACAGATTCGGCAACTATAATTCCAGAGGCTGGAATATATGAGTTTGGAATTCTTACATCGAATGTACACATGGCATGGATGAGAGCAGTATGCGGAAGGCTGAAAAGTGATTATAGATATTCAAAGGATATAGTCTATAATAATTTTCCATGGTGTAATCCAACATCGGAACAAAAGGAAAAGATTGAACAAACTGCTCAAGCCATTTTGGATGCAAGAAATCTTTTCCCAAATAGTTCGTTAGCAGATTTGTATGATTCAGTTGCAATGCCACCACAGTTAAGAAAAGCTCATCAGTTGAATGATAAAGCAGTTATGCAGGCATATGGATTTCCAATTAAGAATTTTACAGAGTCTGATTGTGTAGCAGAATTAATGAAGATATACCAATCTATAGTTGAAAAGTAGAGATAAATGTTTATGGAGAAGAATGTATTTATTTTATCTGAGCATATAGATGACGAGTATCAACTAGATTTTGAGTTGGTGGGATACACTCACTTGAGGGCATTTCATGCTTGTAGACCAGTGAAATTGTCGGATTATTTGGACAACGGAATTTTGCCAATATCTTATGAATCGGCATTGCAAGATGTTAGAAACAGAGTTGTCTGTGACTATGTATCTGAAGAAGATGCTATTTTAAAGTTTAAAAAGGAATGGGCAGGATTTGAGAATATACACAAAAGAGTATGGTTACAAATGAATAAGGACTTTTTGTTGGATACTGCAAGTCATTATTTAATATATGGTAGTGAATTTATTAATGCTCTTGCAATGCAGTTAGGATGTCGAGATAGATTGAAACAAATCGGCATCCCAACAATATTTTTTTGTGATATTCCTGTTGAGGATATTGCACCTATGACATTAAGAGATATTCAAAATGTATTTAATCTTGGATATATTGATGATATAGGTTTTGCAGTTGATGAAGTTCTGCCACAAGACATTGTTAATTATGAGCATCTGACAAGGAGATTGACTGACCCATATGGTGGTACTTATAAACCAGATTATGAAAAGTTAAAAATATATCTGTAGTTTTGATTCAGAAAATTATTTGTGCAAAAGAGGTGTTTTGTATGACGGATGAACAAAAAGTAATAAATGAATTTTATGCAAAAGAATTCCCAAATACGATGACATTTGACGATATTTCTGTAAAGCTGGATACATTGAATAACCATCCGCATATACAGCAATTGAGACGTATATTCTGTGATAATCTGGTGTTTGCATTAACAGAGGGATTTGTTAAATATGATGATGCATTTCTGGTAGCGTATGATGATTCTTTGCTTAAGCTTGTGTATGAAAATATTGAGAAGTTGGATAAAGACTTTTATTTCTATTGGGCTTTCTACTACTACTTGAAGAAACAGTATAAAAAGTGCAAAGACAATATACATAAAATCTGTAGTGAACAGTTAAAAGATGGTATTTTGAACGAAGATGTGGTACTGGACTTGTTTTTAGTTCCTTTCAAAAATGCACCTGCTGAAATCTGGGATTTTATTACAGACGAAGTAAAGAGTGTGAAGTCAGAGGATGGAATACCAGATTTCTGTGATTTGATATCTTTGTATTATCGTAGTAATGATAATGATGCTGTGGTAGATGCTCTGCTTTCATTTATTCAGAAGTATCCTAACTACAAATCTCCAAACGAGATGCTTGGATATACTTATTACAATATGTCAATGTGGAATAATGCAATAGCTTGCTTTGAAAAGGTTGAGCAGGAGTATTATTTCTTTATGGCTGATATTTATTGGATGCTGGCATGGTCCAGTGGAAAAATTAAAAATTATGCTGATGAAGAAAAGTATTATCGGTTGAGTTACGAGCTTGCTCCAGAGGTACAGTTTACTTTGAATAACTTAGGGTACTCGTTATACAAACAGAAAAAGTATTTACAAGCCAAGGATATTTTCCAACAATGTTTGAATGAAAAGAAAGACTTGTCATGTGCAGCTAATAATTATGTGCGTGTGCTGATAGCACTTGGTAGGAATGCAGATGCAAAGAAATTTGTAAATTCTGGAGAGTTTAAAGTAGCCAAGGCAATAAGAGACAGGGTAAAGAAGCTGGATAACCACAATGCAAGATTGAAGGAGTGTGATGTGGCAGTTGAACCGGATATTGATGACACCGACAGTACCGAGAAAGTTACAATCGATATTGGAGTAAAAAGGCAGCAGTTTTCTAATGAAAAACTGTTAGAGGATGAGCTGACAGCTAGGATTGAAAGTGGTCTGCCGGTATTTGGTATGAACCTTAAAGTGTATAAACGCAAAGCTGAGTATGGAAGACAATATATTATTCCTGTCGGAAGGCTGGATTTATTGTGTGAAGATACTGCTGGAAATCTGTATGTTGTCGAACTGAAGAAAGATAGTGGTTATGATGATGCATACGAGCAGACGGCTCAGTATCTTGATTGGTTTGAGGAAAGTGAAAAATTCAAAGGTAAAAAAGTGTATGGGATTATTTGTTTGAACAATCCATCACAGGAGCTTATTTCCAGAGTCCATGCTGATAAGCGAATGAGGCTGTATGAATATCAGATATCTTATACAGAGTTGTAAATTGTTATTGTAGAATGATAAATTATAGCAGTTATACTATGCACATTACATTTGATAAAATCTGTGAGTAAAGAAGCCTGCATAAAAGCTAAGTAAGTTATCAATGTCATTATAGAATATGAAAATTAATATTACTTGCCAAAATAATAGAATGTATAGTCAAAAGTTGCTTAATACAGTGACAAGTTAAAATACACGTTCATCAGCGCAGCTGATTCTAATGCGCTTGCGGCTCGCAACTGTGAAGGTACTGAACAGTTATGATTAATATTTCTTTAATTTTGTCAGTATACTATTTACATAGTACAAATAGTAATGTACCTTAAAAAAGTACAGGACAGTACAATAATCAGAAAGAGACATGATAACAATGAAGAAGAAATTAATAACAATAATAATTGGAATGATGCTATGTGCAGAACTTTTTGGAGGCTGTGGAAATAATAATATAAGCAAGGATAATATTGAAACGGATACTGCCGAAGAATCGAAACCGCAGGATTCTGATAAAAAACAGGAGCTGCCGGCTGCAACATATATGGGTGGAAACAATACCATTACTGAGGTGTGCAGAGAGCTTGATTCAGCCGGAGTATCGCATGTAGATACCTTTAAAGAATGGGTAACTGATTTTGCGGATTCTGCCGGGAAGAATGCAAAGCTTAAGGATACCTGGGCAGATGCGGATAAAATGAAAGCAGATACCGGCAAATGTATGGATGGCTGGGAGGAAAAGCATGACTATTCAGATGCCGATTGCAGAATGACAGCTTTTCTCCTGCTGGATGGGCTGCTTCACGCACAGTCAACGGAAGATAGCTATAGCGGTACGTATTTAATGTTTGATACACAAGCCATAGATAATGTAGACAGGTATGAAATCATAAGGCAGAATAAGGACATGTTTACTACCTTATACGGAGAAAAGAGTATTACGGATGACAAACATCCTGAAAAGACATTTTCTGATAACTGGAAGAAGTATGGATTCCAGATAGACAGTGACCGGATATCACTTATTAGCATAGCAATATATGATCCGGATTCAGATGCTGTTTTCGTGGGTCATACAGGCTTATTGATAAAGTACAGCGACTATTATCTGTTTGTAGAAAAAATAGCGTTTGAGCAGCCATATCAGGCAACAAAGGTAAGCAGTGTGGATGAATTGCTAAGTATCCTTTCTCTGAGACCTGAGTATTTTGGAGAAGAAAAAGAAGCAGGACCATTTGTATATAATAATGGAGACTATGTTGGAACACTAAAGAAGTAGTATAAAAAGCTCTCTGTGCAATGCACAGGAGCTTTTTTAATATGCTGATATTTATTTGTGCTGTCTGCATCAATTACATTTCTGCATCTGATCTGAGAAAAAATCTGCTTGGGAAGCATGTTCTGCTGGCGGAGGATAATGACCTGAATGCGGAAATTGCAGTGACGGTTTTGGAAGAAAAAGGACTTGTTATCGAGCGTGTGAAAGACGGAGTTCAATGTTTGAACAGGATAGAGCAGATGTTACCTGGAACTTATGATTTGATACTTATGGATATCCAGATAGGTGCCATTCAAAAATTAGATGAGTAGCAAAGGCAGGTCAGGTAAAAGATGCCAGAACGTCGCTTAGAAAAATGAGGGCAAATCAAATCCGGTGTAAATAGGTTTGATATGGCTGCGATAATTCCGTGAAGGATAGAACTTGTTAAGGTGACAGATGTTACAAAGTACATGGGCTTCGAATCTACGCAGGCATTTTACAACTATGACACAAGTATGCAACATAATAAACGAATGCTTCTGATAGAGTAATAATACAAAATATCAGTTACAAAGAAGCAGGAGGATAGAAAGTGGACATGACACAAAACAAATGTTGCAGACATGGGGCAAGTTTACGTCGAAGGAGACGCAGGCGCAGAAAAATACTGCGTTCTGTCATATTTTCCTGTAGCATCATAGCTGTGATTGTATTTGTGGCTGTGGGAAGCCGTATGATAACATCCGGCGATGGCGGGACAAATAAATATGATGTTGAAGCCGGAAATAATACATATGATAATGCTGTTATAGAAAATAGCAAAATCTCTGAAAATAATAAGATACAAAATGAACAGTCAATGCTTGATGATATAATGAACAGTACCCAATATCCAAAACAGCTACAGGACCTTGCTTTTAAGAATGAAGAGGCACTTGAGTTTGTGTATGATTATCCGGCGGAACATGTGAAGGAACACACAATTGACTTGACAGAAGAAGCGTCTATGGATAGTGTTCCGTTATTTGTGCAGTGGGATAAACGCTGGGGCTATGAAAAGTATAGCGGCAATTTTTTTGCAGCAAGCGGATGCGGTCCCACTACACTTTCGATGGTAGTGGTTTATCTGACACACAACAGGGATGCATCACCGCTTGCAGTAGCAAAGTACTCAAAGGAAGCCGGTTACAGTGTGGATGGTTCAGGAAGTTCATGGACGCTTATAAGTGAAGGCTGCAGGCACTACGGCGTAAAAGCAAAGACAGTGGCGCTGGATGAGAGCAGAATGAAGGCAGAGCTTGATGCAGGACATCCTATTGTGATAAATGTAGGACCGGGAGATTTTACAGATACAGGACATTTTATGGTTATAACAGGCTACGATGATGAAGGATTTTCAATAAATGATCCAAACAGCATTGAAAAAAGTGGCAAAAGGTGGTTATTCAAAAATATATCATCTCAGATTAGAGCTGTCTGGAGTATGTATGTGTGAGTGAGAATATATTTGTATAAGTGCCGGTAAAACATCCTATTATTGAGTTAAATAATAGGGTGTTTTTTACAACTATGACACATCTTTATGCTATAATAATTCTATCATAATCATAGAAGAGGAGCAGCTTATGACCAGTATTCTCATAGTGGAAGATGACAACGACATAAATAATTTAATATGCAACACCCTGAAGGCAGAGGGATATCAATGCGAAAGAGCGTTTGATGGAAAGGAAGGGGCGGACAAAATTGAGCAGAACAGATATGATCTGCTGCTGCTTGATATTATGCTTCCTGAGATAAATGGTTATGAATTGCTTGACTATGTCAGGGGAATTGGGGATACTCCGGTCATAATAATATCTGCCATGGGACAGGTGGATGAAAGGATACGCGGGCTTCGTATGGGCGCGGATGATTACATATGCAAACCATTTCAGATAGGGGAGCTGCTTGCGAGAGTGGAAACCGTATTAAGGCGCACTCAGCGCATGGCAGAGCGTCTGGAAATAGAGGATGTAGCTATAGATCCTAAATCACGTACGGTGACAAAGGCAGGTGAGCAGGTAGAGCTCACAGTAAAGGAATTTGATCTGTTGTATGAGCTTATGAAGAATAAGAATGTTGCACTCAGCAGGCGCAGGCTTTATGAACTTGTATGGCAGGAGGAGTATACCGGGGAGACAAGGACACTGGACTCACATGTACAAAGACTAAGGAAAAAGCTTGATTGGAATGAAAAGATTGTCACAGTTTTCAGGATTGGCTATCGTCTGGAGGTTCGCGGATGAAATTTTTCTATAAAATGTTTCTTGGAATGACAGTGATACTGGCTGTTGCCCTTGGAATGATAGAATATGTGACTCTATCATATTCACTGGAGCATGCAGTGAAAAGGGAGCAGGACAGTGCACTTTCACAGCATCAGATGATAAAATACTCGATTGAAACGGTAATCCTTAATATGAAGAGTGAAGATGTGGATAAGGAGCTTACAGATATGATGTCGCAGTCGGCAAAATCCATTGTTGGAGATGAAGGAGGAATGTATCTTGCTGATGATGATGGAAAAAGGATATATGCCAATTCATGTAATTATGAGCAAAAGGATATAAAGGTAAAGGATGGTACGCTTACATACAGTATAGTGTCAAAAGAGAATACTAAAGATACCGGTGAAAAGCAAAGCGGCAGATATATCCATGTCAAAAGCAGCTTTAAACTGAATGATAACAGGTATATTCTGATAACGGAAAGTGATATTACACCGGTTTTCGATGAGTCAAAGGAGCTTAGGTATAGATGCAGCATGTACTACATTGTTATACTTGCTGTTGGTATGATGGTCATATTGATACTTTCCTGGATGATTACAAAGCCTCTTGCCGGATTAACAGCCACAACCAAAAAATTTGCAGATGGTGATTACACAGCAAGAAGTGATGTAAAGACAAAGGATGAAATAGGTGAGCTTGCGAGGGCTTTCAACGAGCTTGCGAAAAACCTTGAAAGCAAAGTTTATGAACTTCAGATGGCGGCAAAGAAGCAGGAGGATTTTACTGCAAACTTCGCACATGAGCTCAAAACCCCAATGACATCAATTATAGGATATGCCGATACCCTGTATCAGAAAAAAATGTCCGAGGATGAGGTGCACAGTGCTGCCGGAGTCATACTGAATGAGGGCATGAGGCTTGAAGCATTATCGTTTAAGCTGCTGGAGCTTATCACTCTTGATAAAAATGATTTCAGGCTTGAAGAGACAAGAGTATCTGAGATTATAACAGACTGTGTGGAAACCGCACGTGAAGCGGCAAGAAAGCATAATACAGAGCTTGTGTACAGTGCGGATGAGGCATGGGTGTGGCTGGAATATGACCTGTTTAAGACTATGCTTCTTAACCTGGTAGACAATGCAGTGAAATCAGGAGGCAGTAAGGTGGATGTATCAGGCAGACTTATTTCGCACAGTATTTATCGTATTGCAGTTTCGGACAATGGAAGAGGAATACCGCCTGAAGATATAGAGCGCATTACAGAGGCTTTTTATATGGTTGACAAGTCGAGGTCAAGAAGTGAGCATGGAGCAGGGCTTGGGCTTGCACTTGTATCAAGGATTGCTAAGCTGCATGATACAAAAATCCATTATGAGAGTGAGTCAGGTAAAGGAACCAGGGTGTATTTTGACATGAAAGCGGAGGCATTGGATGAGAAGTAAGCATTTATCAGTGCGCAAATGTATTGATAAAAAAACGGATAAAATCAAGGGAATAGTGTGTATATGCATTATTCTGGCAGTTGTATGTGCCGGAAATATGATACCGAATTTTCTGATTTCACTTAAAGCAGCAAAAATTGCCAAAACGAGTACTACAATAAGCAACGCAGATATAAGCCCCTACAGCAGCTCTATTTCAGCTGAAGAGAGGCTTACTAAGATGATGTCTCTGATGCAGGACAATGTAAATGAGCTGTGGAATGGGAAATATAGTGAGAAAAGGGAACCGTTGGATACTGAGATTCCGGTGGGACAGGCTTATACGGCTATTCAAACTTTTCTGAAGGGTGCCTGTGAGCTGCAGAAGCAGTCAGGTATTATGCAGATGCTCGGTGAAGATGATATAGGTATGCTGCAAAGCCATGAAAGTAACTATTCAAAGGATACAGACAGCGAAATAGAACAGACATATGAGGCAGCTCCTTGGCAATATGGTGCAGGAGTTGCTTTGGATGATAGCTTTGACAACTCAATATCAGATTGTTTTGTAACATCGGATATAAGCAAGGAATTGTCGGCGTGGGTATTTATAATATCATTTGAAGATACGAGAATGCTGGCCGCTGTTGATGCGGTGCTTGGAGTACCGTTTTATATTACATATTATTGTGCAGATGTGGATAGTCCTAAGGCACAGGCTGCAGTGATGAGAGATTTATATGCAAAGACATATGGCAGCGATTATTCTATGGGTGATCCAAAAGAGTCTGAATCAAAAATAGATTCTTCCTTTGAGACAAATATAATAGAGAATTTTTATTATGGGAATAATTATATGCAAGGGGATGATGGATATACCGGTTTTGAACCTTATGTATACTCTTGTTCATCGGACAAGCTGCAGATGGAATATCAGGTTATTACAGGAATCCAAAGATTTGAAAAAAAGGGAAAGCAAGTGTCATCATATAATTCGCGTATTAATATATGTCTGTACTAACCAGACTAAAAAGCTCTCTGTGCAATGCACAGGAGCTTTTTATTTGTAGATCTCTATTTATTTGTGCTGTCTGCATCAATTACAGACTGAATTTGCTTCATAAGGGCATCATAGTTGTCCTTGTTATCAATTCCGCCGAGCATTGGTTCGCCTACAATATTGCCATTTCTGTCAACAAGTATAGTTGTTGGAAATGCCATGATTTCTGAGGCATATTTACCGGCAGCGCTAGAGGAGTCAATTGACAGATTACGATATTTGACACCCTGGCTTTCAAGAACAGAGGCAGCCTCTTTGATAGCTGTTTTATTGCCATCGAAGGTCTCAGTGTTGATGCCAACAACTTCTCCACCCATTGATTTGATAGCATCATTTAATTCGTTAAGCTTGGATAATTCAGCGACACATGGTTTGCAGCCGGTAAACCAGAAATTGACGACTGTTACTGCATTACCGGAAAACAGGCTGTCATCAACCTTATTGCCATCAAAATCTTCACCGGAAAAATCACTGAATACAGATGAGGCTTTAGAGCTGTCCTTCTTGTTATTGTCTGATGATGTATTTTTGTTTTGAAGCTCTGCTATCTGTTCCTCGATTTTTCGTATGGTTTCAATATCCTCATTAAGTGTTTTAAGCTCCTCATCTGTGAATGAATCCTTGTTTGATTCTACAGTACCGGCAAGATAATCAGCATAATTTCCGTTTGGATCGGCGTCACTTTTGTTCATCATGCCAAATGCCTTGTTCCACGCATCAGCGTGATCTGCAAAAAGCTGATTTTCCTGCTGATATAAATCATCAAGCTTGGAATCTGATTTGCCGGATGCTTCTGTGCCGGCTTCAGTCTGAGTGTTCTTAGAAGCTGTGTTGGAAGATTGCTTTCCACCGCATGCTGTAAGTGATAATGCTATGCAGAGTGTAAAAATAGAAATAAATGATAATTTGTTTTTCATGAGTAATTTCTCCTTTAAAAATGGTAGTAAATTTAAAAATAATAGTAAAATGTTAAATAGTTATCAGCCGTCATTTTTTTGACGTGATTTTCCCATAAACTGGTAGCAGACGGCATCCTTCGGACAGGCTTTTATGCATGCACCGCAGCGTATGCATTCAGGATGATTTGGTGTCTTGCATACATCCACATCCATCTTACATGCCTTTGAGCATTGACCGCATCCGACACATTTGCTGCTGTCAACAGTAATTTTGAGAAGACTGACCTTATTAAATAATGAGTAGATTGCTCCAAGAGGACAAATCCATTTACAGAAGGGTCTGTAAAATAAAATACTTAGCACAATCACTGTAATTAAAATGATGCATTTGAAGGAAAAAAGCTTTCCCAGCGCCGAACGGATAGCGGCATTTCCAATAGATAGCGGTATAGCACCTTCCAAAACACCCTGAGGACAGATGTATTTGCAGAAGAATGGGTCTCCCATTCCTATGGAGTTCGTCATAATCATCGGAAGAAGTATAACGAAAACAATAAGAATTACATATTTTAGGTACCTAAGAGGCTTTAGTTTGGCTGTGGATAATTTCTTTCCGGGTATTTTGTGAAGTAAATCCTGAAACCATCCAAATGGGCACAAAAAACCACATATAAATCTGCCGAGAGTTACACCGAGTAAAATAAAAAATCCGGTTATGTAGTATGAAAACTTAAATCTTGATGATCCGACGACTGCCTGAAATGCCCCTATTGGACAGGCTCCTGTCGCGGCAGGGCAGGAGTAGCAGTTTAATCCGGGTACGCATACTGTTTTTGCATTGCCCTGATATATTTTGCCCTTAAATAAATTCGGGATATGAATATTGGTCAGCAGCGTTGCTGCGGCCTGTATCCAGCCACGTATTTTTGCCAGTTTTCTTGATAGTAATTTCTTTTTCTTATCCAATTCCGACACACTCCAGACATAGTTTTATTGCTTTACCAAGCACGGTAGCCGCCTCACCTCTGACTGCACCATAGCTTATCATGGATACACCAAGGATAAGCAGAATGATTTGACATGTTTTTTGGTATTTCAACATAATGTTGCTCCTTTTTGTTGTATTGTTGACCAGCTGACTTTTGTATTATACAATATAGGTTGTAAAATTATTGTTAAGAAGCAGGAGAAAATTTTGAGATTATTAATTGTTGAGGATGAGAAACAAATATGTGATATGGTTGCAAAGAGTCTGTATGCTGCCGGTTATGAGGTGGATACCTGTTATGATGGGAAAGAGGCTCTTGAATGTATACTGTCGGAGAATTATGATCTGATAGTTTTGGATTTGAATCTGCCGGGGATGGATGGCATGGAGCTTCTTAAGGAGCTTAGAAAATACAATGATGAAACTAAGGTTTTGATATTATCTGCAAGGGGCCAGATTGCTGATAAGGTGGAGGGACTGGATGCAGGAGCAAATGATTACATGGAAAAACCATTCCATCTGCAGGAGCTTGAGGCACGTATCAGAAGCCTGACAAGAAGGAAATTTGTACAGAATGATATATGTCTTGAATGCGGAGAAATAAAGTTTGATACGATTAAACGCGAGGCATATGCAAAGGGAGAGCCGGTTTTACTGACAAGAAAAGAGAATGGTATTTTGGAATATTTACTTATCAATATAGGCAGACCGGTGAGCCAGGAGGAGCTGATAGAGCATGTGTGGGATGCCACGGCAGACAGCTTTAGCGGAGCAATCAGGGTACATATGTCTTCACTTAGAAAAAAGCTAAAGGCGAAGCTGGGATATGATCCCATTTTGAACAAGGTAGGTGAAGGCTATAAAATACGGGAGGAGTCTGACAGATGAAAAGAATGTCGCTACAGTGGAGGCTTACGTGCATTACTACATTGTGTATTGCTATTATATGTGGCTGCCTGACTATGTTTGTCTATAAAAATGGTGTGCATTACATCGATTCTCTGCAGGATGCGGTAGAGTCACAGGGTGATGAAAAAGGAAACAAATCAGATGAAATATATATCAGCATACCGGATGATAAGTGGGATGAATTTGCGGATGAATTTTCGGTTCAGGTGTACAATAATAAGGCCGACTATAAAAGAAACAGTCTGATAATCACGGTTTTGCTGGCGCTTTTGGGAGGTGTCGTCACTTATTTTATAAGCGGGCATGCACTCAGACCAATCAGGGAGTTTTCAGATAAAATCGAAGAGGTACAGGCTCAGAATCTGTCTGATTCAAGAATAGAGGAAAACAGTGTTAAGGAACTGAACCAGCTGGGTATTTCTTATAATAAGATGCTTGAGCGTCTGTCGGATGCATTTGAGATACAGAGACAGTTTACTGCAAATGCAGCACATGAGCTGCGTACTCCATTAGCGCTAATGCAGGTACAGCTTGATTTATATAATTCTGCCTCTCACCCGGGGAATGATGCAGACACTTTGCAGACCATAAAAATGGTTACGGAGCAAAATGATAAATTAAACAGGATGGTAAAGACTCTTCTTGACATGAGTGAGCTTCAGACGGTGGGAAGGGATGATAAAATTATATTGGATGCTGTTGTTGAAGAGGTTTTGGCAGACCTTGAGCCTCTTGCCGTGGAAAAGAATATAAAGCTGATTGGAAAATGTGAGGATGCCACTATGATAGGCAGTGATATCCTTATTTACAGGCTTGTATACAATCTGGTTGAGAATGCCATCAAATATAATCATCCGCTCGGACAGGTTACAGTAACCGCATATCAGAGAAACAAGCATGTTTATCTGTCTGTAGAAGATACGGGAAGCGGAATACCAAAGGAGCTTAGGGAGAGAGTGTTCGAGCCATTCTTCCGTGTGGATAAATCCAGAAGCCGGGAGCTGGGCGGCGTAGGACTCGGACTTGCTCTTGTCCGTGAAATCGTTAGAGTACATGATGGCAGTATTTGTATTAAATCAGGCAAGACCGGGGGAACGATTTTCGAGGTGACTTTTGCACAGCATTCAATGTAGCGTTTCATTTTACACATTTGTCAACGCTATTAAAACAGATTTCTTAATAGATTTTTTAACGGCAAAAATATAATAATTTAGATTAAAATATACTGATGTTTTTGCCGGTGGTGTGGTATACTATATAATAGATTAACAAGGTTATTTAATATAATTTATGGCGGAGGATAATAGATGCGATATCTTTCAGTTGCTGAAATAGCAAAAAAATGGAATATGTCAGAGCGCAGTGTTAGAAATTACTGTGCTAAGGGGCGTGTGAACGGTGCATTTCTTACTGGTAAGACATGGAACCTTCCGGAAAACGCAGAGAAACCGGAGCGCACTAACAAAAGAAAAGAAGAACCGATTACGCTGTTGGATATTCTGAAAGAGCAAAAGGCAAGTAAATATTCCGGTGGAATATACCATAAGACACAGATTGATTTGACATACAACTCCAACCATATGGAAGGAAGCCGTCTGACACATGATCAAACCAGATATATCTTTGAAACCAATACTATTGGCGTAGAAAAAGAAGTGCTGAATGTGGATGATGTGATTGAAACGGCAAATCACTTTCGTTGTATCGACATGATTATTGATCATGCAAAAGCAGCTTTGACGGAGAAATTCATCAAAGAACTTCACTTGGTTTTGAAGAATGGCACCAGCGATTCCAGAAAAGATTGGTTTGCTGTTGGTGATTATAAGAAACTTCCGAATGAAGTCGGTGGCAGGGATACAGCCCTTCCGGAAGAAGTTGCCGATAAAATGAAGGCATTGCTGGCGGAATACAATGCCAAAGAAGAAAAAAATTTTGAGGATATTCTGGACTTTCATGTGAAGTTTGAACGGATTCACCCGTTCCAGGACGGAAACGGTCGTGTGGGCAGATTGACTATGTTTAAAGAGTGTCTAAAATACAATATTGTTCCGTTTATCATTGAGGATAATTTGAAAATGTTCTATTATCGTGGATTGAAGGAATGGGACAACGAAAAAGGATATCTGACAGATACCTGCCTGACCGCGCAGGACAAGTATAAAGCGTATTTGGATTATTTTAGGATTAAGTATTAATAAATGCTTTTTCTTTTCCAGGTTGATAAGCTGCTGTCGATTTTATCGGAAGTAATAAGGAAACAAGAAAAATGAAATAGAGAGGAATAGCAGAATGATGACAGTAAAAGAATGTTATGAGAGTATGTAAGCCGATTTCGAAGGAGTAATAGGAAGAATGGGCAGTGAAGAAATGGTTAAAAGATTTGCCCTAAAATTTCTGGATGATCCCAGTTATTCAAATCTGGAAAAGGCTATACAGGAGCAGAACGCGGAAGAAGCTTTTCGCGCAGCGCATACACTAAAGGGACTTTGTCTGAATCTGGGCTTTGACAGACTGTATAAAGTCAGCGAGGAGCTGACAGAGAAGCTGCGTGGAAGAGAACTCGATGGATACGAGGCATTATATGGGAATGTACAAAAGGAGTATAAAAATACCATAGATGCCATTCAAAAAATGAAAGAGTAGCTTGTATCGGTAGCGGATGTTTATGATGTTAAAAAATGGACGTATAAGAAGGGAGAAATTCATATGCCTAGGATGAAATGGGATAAACTCAATCAAAGACAATTAGGCCAATATGGGGAATATTATGCAAAGATGGAATTTGCTTCATATGGATATGATGTTTATACATCGGAAGTAGATGATCATGGTGTTGATTTTGTTGCAAGGGATATAGTAACGGGAACCTTTTATGAGGTTCAAGTAAAAAGTATATATAAAGGTAAGTATACATATATGCAGAAACAACATATGAGTGTGGATGATAAATATAGATTAGTATGTTTCCTGAAGTTTGAGGATGATAGATTACCTGAAGTATATATAATTCCAGCAACGGCATGGCAAAAACCAAATGCAATACTTGTGGATAGAAAATATGATAAACCGGGGCAGAAAAGTAAGCCAGAATGGGGAATTAGTTATACAATTAAGAATAAGAAATTGATTGAAAAATATAAAGCAGAAAACTTTTTTGGTTAAGTATTTTTATAGGAGGTGCCACAATGCCATTTAAGATTGTCCGAAACGATATAACAAGGGTAAGACCTTTTGGAACAGCACACATTTTGAAGGCAAGCTGTATATTTAAACTGGCAGGGGAAAGGCTGTTTCAAAGCAGATTCACGCAAACCCGAAGGTAGAAATCTGTGCATTTAAAAATGGCGAGTGGCTTAAATTCCTATTACTAAAAAAGTTATTGACAAAATAAAATGAACGGTGTATATTTTAAACATGAACATTGTTCATTTAATGAAATAACTTAATGACATTACATTGGAGAGGAGTGAACTCGTGAACCATCTTGCAACTTCAAAAGAAGACATATTAGCTGCAAGCAGAGAACTGATAAAAGAAAACGGATGGACTGCTTTAAGCATACGAGCTGTTGCATCCCGATGTTCTGTTTCGGCGGGGACAATCTACAATTACTATGAATCCAAGGCAGAGCTGCTTGGGGATACAATTGAGAGTATTTGGCGTGAAATCTTTTTTAACCCTGAAGATGAGCAGGTTTTTAAAGATGTTGCTGCTTGTATCTCATGGATTTATAAAAGACTGCAATATGGAAATGAGCAATTTCCGGGCTTCTTTTCACTGCATTCGTTTGGATTTATGAAGGATGAAAAAACGGATGGAAAGAAGAAAATGCTGCAAACATGGGAGCATATTCTTAATGGATTGTGTGATATTTTAAAGAATGATCCTAAGATTCGTCCAGATGTATTTGATGAACAATTCACGGAAAAGCAGTTTGCAGATATATTATTTTCTTTAATATTAGTATCAATGATTCGTCAGGATTATAATCCGTCTTCGATATTGATGTTGATTAATAAAACATTATATTAAATTACTCCCACATTAGAGTGTGGGAAAATTTTTGCAACAAAATGAACATTGTTCACTTATGCGTTTAAAGATGTACCTAAGAAAGGATTTTTATTATGCAGGCAATTGTAGCAACTTTATTTGATACCGTATATTTGTTTTCGGTAATCACAATCGGAATTTTAATGATTCGAAAAAGCAAAGGAAACCGTCAGTTTACCATGTTTGGAATTATGGCAGTTATTTTAGGAAGTGGAGATGCATTCCATCTGGTACCTCGTGCAATAGCGCTTTGTACAACAGGTCTTGAGAACTTTACCGTACAGCTTGGGTTAGGCAAGTGGATAACCTCTATCACTATGACTATTTTTTATGTTGTTCTCTATCATATATGGCGTGAGCGTTATCAGATTAAAGGCTATAAAGCAGCTACAGCAGCTATTTATGTTCTTGCAGGATTAAGAATTGTTCTGTGTATGATGCCTCAGAATGCCTGGCTCAGTGCAGATGCTCCTCTTTCATGGGGAATCTACCGAAATATTCCGTTTGCACTGATGGGATTAATTATCATAGTTTTATTCTATAAAAGTGCAAAAGAAAATAATGATAGCTCTTTTCGTTGGATGTGGCTGACAATCGTCATGAGCTTTGCATTCTATATTCCGGTTGTACTGCTGGCTGATGTAATTCCGATGATCGGCATGCTGATGATTCCAAAAACCTGTGCATATGTTTGGACAGTATTAATTGGCTACAAGGCAATGAAAAAATGACTGAGCCATTTTTTAGTAGTTTTGTTGTAACACAGAACAAAATATGATTTTGATGCATTATATGATGATGTGAAAGCTCCTAATAAGCATAAAAAGATAATGGTCAATTTTATGTAGGATAATGCTGATTCAGAGATTTATTCCAATGAATTGAAAAAACAAGCTGGATTTGGCAAGGATGGAGAAAAAGGATTTGATGGTGCAATAACGAATCTTATGATGCAGACATATCTGTGCAACTGCGATTTTAAGATATGCATGAGATGTATCCGAAGGCGACGGATAAGCAGATAAGGAAGATATTAAAGTAATACAGGTACATATATAGTGATGAAGGAATATTAAACAATGTATTTGAATAGTACATAAAAATAACCATATTGAATACAATCTAAATAAAGATAATTTATGATTGACTTTCTTAGTTATATCAGTTATATTATCTTTAGTGATCAGATTGCAGAAACTTGAGAAGCCTGCGATCGGGGGAGGGTGCCGAGGCCCCTCTCCTTTTTTTATTTGGAACATTTTGCAGCGAGGTACATATGAGCAAACCGTTTATTACATATACCGCACAGGTTGAAAAATTGAAAAATGAAAAAAATCTAGTTATTACAGATGATGACTTTGCGGTAGAATCCTTGCAAAATATCAGTTACTATGCACTAATTGGCGGATACAAGCATCCTTTTATTGATATTCATACCCGCAAATATATTAATGAAGCATGTTTTGAAGATATAGTTGCTCTTTATGAATTTGATGAAGAGTTACGTGGAATATTCTTTAAATATTTATGTCGTGTAGAAAGAAAAATGCGTTCGTCCATTTCTTATCACTTCTGTAAAAAACATGGAGAACGTCAAGAAGAATATCTTAACTCCAATAATTACGGCAATATTCCAAAAAATAAAAATGGAATTACTAAATTAATCAAAATGCTAGATATGATGGCTAATAAAAATAAGGATCATGAATATCTTGTTTATCAGCGTAACAAATATCATAATATTCCGTTATGGGTGATTATGAATACCCTTACTTTTGGTCAGATATCCAAAATGTTTGAATTCTTACCTCAAAATATGCAAGGAGCAATTTGTCAGGATTTTGGAAATATCAAGAAAAATGAAATGATAAAATATTTAAAGGTATTAACACTGTACAGAAATGTATGTGCTCATAACGAAAGGTTGTTTTCATATCACACATATATTGACATTCCAGATACATTGTTACATAAAAAATTAGGAATTTCTAAAAACGGTTCAAAATATATATATGGTAAAAATGACTTGTTTAGTGTAGTCATTACTTTTCGTTATCTACTTCCAAAGACTGATTTTTTACTGTTTAAAAAGCAATTATGGCATATTTTTGACAGATATCAAAAGCAGAATTTAAATTTGAAGTTGAATGATCTTTTTGAATATATGGGATTTCCGTGTAACTGGAAAGAGATAACAAAATTTCGCAAAATATAAGTGGAGATATGAGTAAAAATATTTCCGCTAATATTTAAAGCTATTATATTTTTAGCGATTTCTTCGAACTATTCAACCCATCCACACAATTAAACAAAAAAAATTCTCATATTAAATTTTTTCATAGACCAGGCGGGGATACTTCACATGTACCGGCTTCCTCTTTGTAATGGAAAAAGTATTGCGTAAAGTAAATAAATCAGTATCATATATTTATACACACAAATAACGGAAAAGATATAGAATACAAACGGTATTTACAGGGCAAATCAAATTCGATGTAAATCGGTTTGATTTGCCCTCGTTTTTTAGTTCGATATTGCAGAGTATCACTCCACAGACACGCAGTACGAACAAGTCTATAATTCCTTGATTTTTTCATTCATTTTTCTGACATCATTGCGATAGTGAAGCATGAAGCCTCCCCAAATTATAAATGCCAAAGCTATTTGAAATATGGCTGCAATAATTCCGTGAAGGATAGAACTTGTTCCTCCTATCCATCCGACAGTATATGCGACGATTGTATAAATAATACAGCCTGTTCCCATGTGAATAATTATTTTAAAAGGCATTGGAAGATTGTCTTTGTGATAAATCATTGTCGGAAGTCCAAAACCCAGACCTACAATTATGCATCCGATAACCATTTTGGAAAATTGGTAATTATCTAAACTGAAATTACCGTCATAGGCGATGTCAAATACCATTCCTGTAACGCAGAAAACGGTTAATGCTATACCAATGCTGGTTATAGTGTTTTTAGTCAAATTTTTCATAGTTTCTCTCATTTTTGTCCTCCTATAATCCCAGATATTTTTTAAACTCAGGCAGATATTTTCTTGATACGTAATCCTTACATCCGTTTTTTAGTTTCAAAAGAAGAGTGCCGCTAAAACCAGCCTCGACATTGCTCATATAAGACAGATTGACCAAAGTTGATTTAGAAATTTGCATAAATCCGGCACCAAGCTGCTGTTGCATTTCGTACAGTCTTTTTCGGGAACGGTAGCGGTGTTCTTTGCCATAAATAATAGTATCCTTGTTTTCTACCCTTACCATGTATATTTCTTTTGGCTGTAAAATGACAATATCATTTTCGTTTTTAAAAGCTGTAATGGGGCTTTCATTTGAACCGAATATATCAAGGGTACGCTGGATGCTGTCAGTGATTTTATCTGCATATATGATGGCATATGGTTCGCTGTATTCAGGTGAAAGTTCAATACTTACCTTCATGTAAAATCCTCCTTTCTTTTTGGTGAGTTAATCATACAATATTTCATATATAATGTCTCGCATTTGGATGTAAGTAGCGAAAAAACATGTGTAAGATGCGTTAAAGGAGGATAATCCTGATAAGTTCCGCTATCGGAAGATATGTGAGTCTGCACACCGTACGGCACAATCAACATTTGACATGTTGGAAGTTTTAGTGATTAATATTTCTTTAATTTTGTCAGCATACTATTTACATAGTACAAATAGTAATGTACTTTAAAAAAGTACAGGACAGTACAAATAATCAGAAAGAGATATGATAACCATGAAGAAGAAATTAATTGCAATAATAGTTGGAATGATGCTTTGTGCAGAGCTGTTGGGCGGTTGTGGTAATAAAAATATAAACAAGGATAATATTACCACGGATACTGCCGAGGAGTCGAAACAGCAGGATTCGAATAAAAAACAGGAGCTGCCAACTGCAACATATATGGGTGGAAGCAATACCATTACTGAGGTGTGCGATGAGCTTGGTTCAGCCGGGGCATCGCATGTAGATACCTTTAAAGAATGGGTGACCGATTTTGCGGATTCAGCCGGGAAGAATGCAAAGCTGAAGGATACCTGGTCAGATGCATATAAAATGAAAGCAGATACTGTTAAATGTATGGATGGCTGGGAGAAAAAGCATGACTATTCAGATGCAGATTGCAGAATGACAGCTTTTCTTTTGCTGGATGGGCTGCTTCACGCACAGTCAACGGAAGATAGCTATAGTGGCACATATTTAATGTTTGATACGGAAGCAATAGATAATGTAGACAGGTATGAAATCATAAGGCAGAATAAAGACATGTTTACTACATTATACGGAGAAAAGAGCATTACGGATGATAAACATCCTGAAAAAACATTCTCTGACAACTGGAAAAAGTATGGATTTCAAATAGACAGTAATCGTATTTCACTTATTAGTATAGCAATATATGATCCGGATTCTGATGCTATGTTCGTGGGACATACAGGTGTATTGATAAAGTACAGTGACTATTATTTGTTTGTAGAAAAAATAGCATTTGAGCAGCCATATCAGGCAACAAAGGTGAATAATATGGATGAACTATTAAGTATTCTTTCACTAAGACCTGAGTATTTCGGAGAAGAGAAAGAGGCTGGACCATTTGTATATAATAATGGAGACTATGTTGGAACATTAGAATTGCAAGGATAAATCGGAAAATGAAGTTAAAGAATAAAAAAAGCAGAAATATAATAGGTATTATACAAAGCTGTCTCATCTTTGCATTGGTTATTCTTGTTATTTTTATGATGATACAGATTAACCGGCTGCAAGGAACGGCAAGGGTAATAAATTACGCAGGTCTGGTACGTGGAGCAACACAGCGTGAAGTAAAATTGGAGATTACAGGATCCCAAAATGATGAGTTGATTAAATATTTGGATGATATTTTGAGCGGATTAAAATATCAGGATGGAAATTATGATCTGGTAAAGCTTCAGGACAAGGAATATCAGGATAAATTGCAGGTCCAGATTGATTATTGGAATAAAATAAAAAAAGAAATTGAAGCTGTAAGAAGTAACGGATATGAAAATACTGATATTGTCAATATGAGTGAGACTTATTTTAAGCTGGCTGATGATACTGTGTCTGCAGCGGAAAATTATTCAGAAAAGATTGCTACAAAGATCCGCACGATAGAGCTTTTGTCAGCACTTGATATGCTGTGTCTTGTGATATTGATTATTGTACAGACCATAATGGCAATGAAGATGGCAAGGCAAAATAAACTGTTAGAGCAAAGAGCATATACTGATGCACGTACAGGATTGCCTAATAGAAGTGCCTGTAAAGAAATTCTGAACAATAATGAGATAATCAGTTCACCTACGGCATGCATTATTTTTGACTTAAATAATTTGAAATTTATTAATGATACAATGGGGCATTCGGCAGGAGACCGGCTGATAGTAAAGTTTGCCGGACTTTTGCGCAGAGTATTTCCTGAAAAAGATTTTGTGGGAAGATATGGCGGCGATGAATTTATGGTAGTCATTTATGACACAGATAAAGCGGAGGTTGATGAAATCCTGAAATGCTTATGTCTGGAAAAAGATAAATTAAACAACACCGGAAATGAACTGCAAATTGATTACGCTTGCGGATGGGCGATATCGGAGGATTATAAGGAGAGTACATTACAAATATTATTTGATAGTGCTGATTCTTATATGTATGAAAATAAGCAGTTATGTAAGAAGCAAAATCAATGAGTAAAAGCAGATACCATAATTACCGCTGATGCAGTATACTTATCCTTACCGGTCCGTTATTGTGCTTTATCAGGTGTCTGTATATCACAATAACTGCGATTATGAAGCAGCCAATCTGGATTGAGGCTGTTTTTATAGTCAAAAGGACATTGAATGCAAAAAAACCAAATGTCAGAATAGATCTGAGCGAATGTGGATTTATTATTACTACAACTGAAAAGAATATAAAGAAAAATGCTAGATAGACAGCTGGATGCAATTCCGGAAACAGGCCCAAAAGGACTCCGAAGGAGGCGGTAATAGCTTTACCGCCTTTTTGTTTTTGTAAAAAAGGAAATGCATGTCCAAAGACAGGTGCAACTAAAACAGGTACAAACAGAAGTGAGTTTATATCTAAGCATTTCTGACCAAGATACACCGGGATAAATCCCTTTGCAAGCTCACATATGAGTGAGAGTATTCCGCATAAAAAGCCACCATACATAAATGCGTTGCTCACACCCGGATTGTGGTCATCGGGAAGTGTGCAGATATCAATGTTTTTAAATAGTTTTGGTATCCAGTAAGCAAAGAGAGTGCTTCCGAGTACGAAGCCTAAGAGTGTAAATAAAAAATATAGCATGATAATTTCCTTATAGTTTTATAGTTACATGGTTTTATAGTCAGTTGTATCAGTGTGAGCCAGTTCTTCAAGCAGACCAACAATCTGTATGGCAGCATAGGGCTTTCGCTCACGGCGCTGTGCACGTATCATTTCTGCATTTAGCTCTTTATTTTCTATCATTATTTTCCCAAGCTCAATCTGCTTTGACAGACGCTTTGATGAGACAGACAGATGACGTTTTTTGAAAAATGCAACATTTGCTGCCTCGCATCCGGGGATGGGAGCAGTGTGTACAATCGGTATATTTTTTACCAGTGCCTCAGTTGATGTGAGGCCGCCGGGCTTTGTATAGATTACATCACAGGCATCCATGAAAAGTGAAACCTGATTGGTGTAGCCTATTACGTGTACACGTTTGTTGAACTTAAACTCATTTTGCAGTATGCGTTTTATTTTAGTATTGTTGCCGCAAATGATTACAATATGCTCATTATTATGGCATCTTATTGCAAGCTCTGCGGCAAAGACAGCAAGCTTGCCAAAACCCATGCTGCCACTCATCACAAGAAAGATAGGCACATCGGATGGCAGATGTAATATTGTTCTTGCAGCAGCTTTAGCAGTCCTTGTACAGAAGGCCTGTCGTACCGGAATGCCTAATGGCAGCAGCTTGTTTTCAGGAATACCACGTTTTGCAAATTCATCGGTCAGATCATCGTGTGGAATAACATAATAATCCATATTTGTCTCTTCCCAGAATGGGATACAGGTGTAGTCGGTTCCTACAGCAACGGCAGGGATATGAAGCAGATTTTTTCGCTTCATGCAGCTCAGGGTCTCAGCAGGGTACAGATGAGGTGTGACGACAGCATCAAAGCCGTTTGATTCAATGTATGCTGATAGCTTTTTACAAAGCAGGGCATTGGCAAAATAGACAGGGGATTTACGTTTATCACTCGATATCAGCATGCCAACCTTATAGAGTAGTCCGAAGAAAAACGGAATATGCTTTACAATGCCTATATATGCTCCTGATACTGCGTGCGATGTTCCTTTACCCGATAAGAGAAACATATCTATCATTGTCACAGAATGTCCTTTATGCTCTGCCGCTTCTTTTATAGCTTTACCGGCACTGTTGTGTCCCTCGCCGGTGTCACAGGATAAAATAAGAATTTTCAAACCGTTTAATTCCTTCCTAAATAAAATATGCGATAAGTGTACCATAATTTTTTAAAATAATCTACAGTGCAATAAAAGGTTGACATATCTAAGTTCAAAGCTTATTGTGGTAGCTGGAATGTACAAAATAGTATAATTACAAACTACAGATTACTGATATGACGGAGGCTTAACTTAAGATGGAAAATTTAATGTTTTGTCTAAATGCCACAGGACCTATTTTTCTGATGATGGTGTTTGGACTTTTTCTTCGCAAAGTGGGAATTTTGGACGAAGACTTTGCAAACAGGATGAATAAGTTTGTGTTTAAGATTCCTTTACCATTTTTGCTGTTTAGTGATCTTGCAGCAGTTGATTTTTCAAAGGTTTGGAACATTAAGTTTATAGTATTCTGTTTTGTGGTTACGCTGATAAGCATTACAATATCAACACTTGTTTCCTGTTTGTGGAGGGATAAATCCATACGGGGCGAGTTTATACAGGCCTCATACAGAAGCAGTGCGGCACTGCTTGGAATAGCTTTTATCCAGAATATCTATGGAAACGCAGGCATGGCACCTGTCATGATTATAGGAAGTGTGCCGCTTTACAATGTGATGGCGGTTATAGTGCTTTCATTTTTTAAGCCGGGGCAAAACGGCATAGACATGGCAGTGCTCAAAAAGACATTTAAGGGAATAGTGACCAATCCTATTATTTTAGGAATTGTTGCAGGACTTCTGTGGTCAGCTATAGGTCTGCCGTTTGCGGGAATACCGGCAAAGGCTGTGACGAGCATTGGCAATATGGCAACACCTATGGGACTTATGGCTATGGGGGCCACCTTTGATTTGAAAAAAGCATCAGCAAAGGCGAAGCCTGCATTTGCAGCCACATTTATCAAGCTTGTAGGCTTTGTGGCTGTATTTCTTCCTATTGCGGTAGCATTCGGGTTCAGGGACAGTGAGCTCATTGCAATTCTTGTGATGCTTGGTTCAGCAACTACAGTCAGCTGCTTTGTAATGGCAAGGAACATGGGGCATGAGGGCGTTATTTCATCGACCACGATAATGCTCACGACACTGCTCAGTGCGTTTACGCTGACACTCTGGCTTTATATAATTAAAAGTCTGGGGCTTGTATAAAATGGAAGAACATAACTGTTGATTTGGTGGATAATTCCTCTTTACTTTAGCGTGATAATTTGCTAATATGTTAAAAGGTTGTAGTTATTGGATGATTTTGAATAATTACAATGATTATTTAACATATGGAGGAAATGAGCATGAGAAGAGGATTAGCACTTCTTTTGACAGCAACTTTAGCACTTTCAATGACTGCCTGTGGTGGCAGCAAGGGTGCAGGAACACAAAAAGGCGAAAAGGGCGATGGCATAACCTACGCAGTTGAGGCAGGCTCAGCTGGAGAGGCTGTGGCAAAGGAAAAGGGCTTTAATTACAATGCGGTTTCATCACAGGCTGATGCACTTATGGAGGTTAAATCAGGCACTTCTGATGCAGCAATCATAGACCTTTTAATGGCTGGAGCCATGATAGGAGAGGGCACAAGCTACCCTGATTTAGTACATACAACAGAGCTTACATCAGAGAAGTATGGTGTCGGATGCCGTAAGGGCTCTGATCTTGCTTCATATATCAACAGTGTATTCGTAGATTCATATGCTGATGGCAGCGCGCAGGAGATTGCAAAGAAATACGGAGTACAGGATTCACTTCTTGAGCAGGAGCCTTGCGAGTTCAAGCAGTCTGAAAGCGACAGTGATGTGGATTATATCAAGTCACAGGGCAAGATGATTGTCGGTATCACAGAGTTTGAGCCTATGGATTACAAGGATAAGGATGACAAATGGATTGGCTTTGATGCAGATATGGCTAGACTTGTCGGTGAGAAGCTCGGTGTGGATGTTGAATTTGTAGTTATCGACTGGGACAACAAGGTTATGGAGCTTGATTCAAAGAAGATTGACGTTGTCTGGAATGGCATGACACTCACAGATGAGGTTACAAAGTCTATGGAATGCACAAATGCATACTGTAACAATGCACAGGTAGTTGTAGAGCGGGAGAAATAAAATGTTCTGGACTGTTACACAAGCACTTATGAGTGGTCTGTGGACCACCTTTGAAATATTTATACTGACACTTATATTTTCGCTGCCACTGGGGCTGGTATTTGCATTTGGGCTTTTGAGCAGGTTTAAGCCTGTCAAGGCTGTCATGAATGTGTTTGTATGGGTTATCCGCGGCACACCGCTTATGCTTCAGCTTATCATCATATTTTACGGACCGGGCTTATGGCTTCATCAGGCCATATGGAGTGGTGACGAGACAGGACGTATTACAGCAACTGTTGTAGCGTTTGTCATCAACTATGCATGTTATTTCTCTGTTATATTCAGGGGTGGCATAGAGGGCGTTCCGGCCGGTCAGAGAGAGGCAGGACAGGTGTTAGGCATGACAAAGCAGCAGATTTTCTTTAAAATCACTCTGCTTCAGATGATCAAGCGTGTTGTTCCACCTATGTCAAATGAGATAATCACTCTGGTAAAGGATACTTCTCTTGCCAGAATTATTGCGGCATACGAGCTTACCTTTGCGGGAGCGGCGTTTATGAAGTCTGACGGACTTACATGGCCGCTGTTTTATACAGGTGTATTTTATCTCGTATTTGTCGGAATCCTTACACTTTTATTTAATTATATCGAGAAAAAGCTGGATTATTTCAGGTAGGAGGAAGACATGGCAATTTTAGAGGTTAGAAATATAGAAAAACACTTTGGAAGGACTAACGTACTTAAGGATGTAAGTTTTTCCATGGAGGAGGGCAATGCTCTTGCCATAATCGGTTCATCAGGCTCAGGAAAGACTACGCTGTTACGGTGTCTCAATTTCCTTGAGAGACCTGACAGTGGTCAGATTATTGTAAATGGTGAGACTCTTTTTGATGCTTCCGAAGCGGGCAAGGATAAAGACGCGGAGCTTCGCAAAAAGAGGCTGCATTTTGGTATGGTGTTTCAGCAGTTTAATCTTTTTCCACAGTACACAGCACTTGAGAATGTCACTTTGGCAGAGCGCCTTCTGGCACAGGAGACACCTGAGTTTAAAAAGGATAAAAAAGCAATCCTTGCGCGTATTGATGAGCATGGAAAGGAGCTTCTTGACAGAATGGGGCTTGCTGAGAGGATGAACCATTATCCGCATCAGCTCTCAGGTGGACAGCAGCAGCGTGTTGCTATAGCAAGGGCACTGGCACTTAAGCCTGATATACTCTGCTTTGATGAGCCTACATCGGCTCTTGACCCGGAGCTTACCGGAGAGGTGCTTAAGGTCATTCGTTCACTTGCGCAGCAGAATACCACAATGATTATTGTCACACATGAGATGGCTTTTGCGCGTGATGTTGCAGACCAGGTGATCTTCATGGACGGTGGTGTGATTGTTGAGCAGGGAGACCCGCATGAAGTGATTGACCATCCGAAGGAGGAGCGTACCAGGCAGTTCCTTACCAGATATGCGAATGGCTGATATGTGAGAATATATTATACATGTCGAAAAAGTGTGAAATAAGTGTAAATTGAAAAGTAGATATTGATTTTTTTTTAACAAACATATATACTAACAAAAGAAATGGATGTAAATCCATAATTTATAGAAAAGAGGTTTATTCAAATGGCAAATGTTGATTTAACAAAGTATGGCATTACCGGAACAACAGAGATCGTTCACAATCCTTCTTACGAGACATTATTCGAGGAAGAGACAAAAGCCGGCCTTGAGGGTTACGAGGTTGGTAAGGAGACAGAGCTTGGTGCAGTTAACGTTAAGACAGGTATCTACACTGGACGTTCTCCTAAAGATAAATATATCGTTATGGACGAGAATTCTAAGGACACAGTATGGTGGAATACACCTGAGTATCCAAACGACAACCATCCAATGAAAGAGGATGTTTGGGCAACAGTTAAGGAACTTGCTAAGAAAGAGCTCTGCAACAAGAAGCTTTTCGTAGTAGATGCATTCTGTGGAGCAAACAAGGATACACGTATGGCTGTTCGTTTCATCGTTGAGGTTGCTTGGCAGGCTCATTTTGTAACAAACATGTTTATCCAGCCATCAGCAGAGGAGCTTGAGAGCTTCGAGCCTGATTTCGTAGTATACAATGCTTCAAAGGCTAAGGTTGAGAACTACAAGGAGTTGGGTCTTAACTCAGAGACATGTGTTGCATTCAACATCACATCAAAAGAGCAGGTTATCATCAATACATGGTACGGCGGAGAGATGAAGAAGGGTATGTTCTCTATGATGAACTACTTCCTTCCACTTAAGGGCATCGCTTCAATGCACTGCTCAGCAAACGCTGACATGAACGGAGAGAACACAGCAATCTTCTTCGGTCTTTCAGGAACAGGTAAGACAACACTTTCTACAGATCCTAAGCGTCTTCTTATCGGAGATGACGAGCACGGCTGGGATGACAACGGCGTATTCAACTTCGAGGGTGGATGCTACGCTAAGGTTATCGGTCTTGACAAAGAGTCTGAGCCTGATATCTACAACGCAATCAGAAGAGATGCTCTTCTTGAGAATGTTACAGTTGCTGATGATGGAAAGATTGATTTCGAGGACAAGAGTGTAACAGAGAATACACGTGTATCTTACCCAATCAACCACATCACAAATATTGTTAAGCCAGTATCTTCAGCACCAGCTGCAAAGAACGTAATCTTCCTTTCAGCAGATGCATTCGGAGTACTTCCACCAGTATCTATTCTTACACCTGAGCAGACACAGTACTACTTCCTTTCAGGATTTACTGCAAAGCTTGCAGGAACAGAGCGTGGAATTACTGAGCCAACACCTACATTCTCAGCTTGCTTCGGACAGGCATTCCTTGAGCTTCATCCTACAAAATACGCTGCAGAGCTCGTTAAGAAGATGGAGAAGTCAGGCGCTAAGGCATACCTTGTAAACACAGGATGGAACGGAACAGGAAAGAGAATCACAATCAAGGATACAAGAGGAATCATCGACGCTATTCTTTCTGGTGATATCCTTAATGCTCCAACAAAGAAGATCCCTATGTTCGATTTCGAGGTTCCTACAGAGCTTCCGGGAGTTGATTCAGGAATCCTTGATCCTCGTGACACATATGCTGATGCTTCTGAGTGGGAGGCAAAGGCTAAGGATCTTGCAGAGAGATTCAACAAGAACTTTGTTAAGTACACAACAAATGAGGCTGGTAAGGCACTTGTTGCAGCAGGACCACAGTTATAATATATTACAACAGAATTATATTAGATAATTCTAAAGCCGGGCGGTGTATGTCGCTCGGCTTTTTTTGAAGATACTGTAAACCGGAGAGTCAGGCTTTGGCATATACATTGCAAAACACTATAAAACAGGCATTTATCGAAGTTATGGATGTATAAATATTGTTATTGATAATATGAATTAAAGTTATATTAACGATATTGCTTGACAAATACAGATTATAGTAATATTATCATCATGTGAACAGAAATAATAAAAATTGTTAGGAAGGTTTTTCGATGAGAAGACAGGCATTATCTCTTTTAGTTGAGAACAATCCCGGAGTGACCAGTCGTATTTCAGGACTGTTCAGTCGCAGGGGATTTAATATTGATAGTTTCTCCTCAGGGGTTACAGCAGATCCGCGCTACACACGTATCACAATTGTTGCAAGCGGTGATGAGCAGGTGCTTGAGCAGATAGAGAAGCAGTTGGCGAAGCTTGAGGATGTACTTGATATCAAGAAGCTTGAGCCGGGACTCTCAGTGTGCAGGGAGCTTATTATGATAAAGATAAGAGCACTCGATACACAAAGACAGGCAGTTATGAATGTGACTGAGATCTTCCACGGCAAGATAGTTGATGTCACTCATGACTCTATGATTATTGAGCTCATAGGTACACAGGACAAGCTTGATAATTTCATAGACTTACTTAGCGGCTATGAGATATTAGAGCTTGCAAGAACAGGAATCACAGGACTTACCAGAGGTTCCGATGATGTAGTTATGTTGGATTAGTCACAGGACAATCCTTACATATAAATAGTTTACTTAAATTAACAGGAGGAAAACAAAATGGCAGAACCAAGATTATTTTATCAGGATGATTGTAACCTTTCATTATTAGAGGGCAAGACAATTGCCATTATCGGTTACGGCAGCCAGGGACATGCACATGCACTTAACTTAAAGGATTCAGGATGCAATGTCATCATCGGTCTTTATGAGGGCAGCAAGTCATGGAAGAAAGCAGAAGAGCAGGGATTCAAGGTATATGTTGCTGCAGAGGCTGCAAAGCAGGCTGATATCATCATGATTCTTATAAATGATGAGTTACAGGCAGATATGTACAAGAAGGACATCGAGCCAAACCTTGAGCCGGGCAACATGCTTATGTTCGCTCACGGCTTCAACATCCACTTTGGATGCATTAAGCCACCAAAGGATGTAGATGTAGCTATGATCGCACCTAAGGCTCCGGGACATACAGTACGTTCAGAGTACCAGGCAGGAAAAGGAACACCTTGTCTTATCGCTGTAGAGCAGGATGCTACAGGAAAGGCTTGGGATCTTGCACTTGCATATGGTCTTGGAATCGGCGGAGCAAGAGCCGGACTTCTTGAGACAACATTCCGTACAGAGACAGAGACAGACCTCTTTGGTGAGCAGGCAGTTCTTTGTGGTGGTGTTTGTGCACTTATGCAGGCTGGTTTCGAAACACTTTGCGAGGCTGGTTATGATCCAAGAAACGCATACTTCGAGTGTATCCATGAGATGAAGCTCATCGTAGACCTTATCTACCAGTCAGGCTTCGCAGGAATGAGATACTCTATCTCTAACACAGCTGAGTATGGTGATTATGTAACAGGACCTAAGATTGTTACAGCTGAGACAAAGAAGGCTATGAAGCAGATTCTTTCAGACATCCAGGATGGTACATTTGCTAAGGAGTTCTTACTTGATATGTCACCAGCAGGACGTCAGGTACACTTCAAGGCTATGAGAAAGCTTGCTTCTGAGCATCCTTCAGAGAAGGTTGGCGAGGAAATCCGTAAGCTTTACAGCTGGAATGATGAGAGCGACAAGCTCATCAACAACTAATCTGTCAGATATATATGATAATAAGACCCGGGGCAGTGATGCACCGGGTTTTTTACATAGCAAAACTTGACAAAATATAGTGTGATGTGTAAAATTATGAATGTTAATCAGACGGATTAAAAATACGCCTTCGTCTCTTTGAGAGGCGGAGCGTTTTTGATATAAGGAGGCAAGTATGTCAGAACCATACAATCACAAGGCCATAGAGAAAAAATGGCAGGAATACTGGAAAGAACACGAGACATTCAAGACAGATGTTTGGGATTTTTCAAAGCCTAAATACTATGCACTTGATATGTTCCCTTACCCTTCAGGAGTAGGCCTTCACGCTGGACATCCGGAGGGCTATACAGCTACAGATATCATGTCGCGTATGAAGAGAATGCAGGGCTACAATGTACTTCATCCGATGGGATATGATTCATTCGGTTTACCGGCAGAGCAGTATGCTGTAAACACAGGTCATCATCCAAACGGTTTCACTCAGAAGAATATAGAGACCTTCTCAAAGCAGTTAAGAGAGCTTGGTTTTGATTATGACTGGTCAAAGATGATTTCTACAAGTGACCCTGAGTTTTACAAGTGGACACAGTGGATTTTCAAGAAGCTTTATGAGGCCGGATATGCAAAGCATATTGATATGCCTGTAAACTGGTGTGAGGAGCTTGGAACAGTTCTCTCAAACGATGAGGTTATAGATGGCAAGTCAGAGCGTGGCGGCTATCCTGTAGTCCGCAAGAACATGAAACAGTGGGTTATTGACCAGCCGGCATTTGCAGAAAAGCTCCTTGAGGGGCTTAATGAGATAGACTGGCCTGAGTCTACCAAGGAAATGCAGAGAAACTGGATTGGCAAGAGCACAGGTGTCGAGGTTAAATTCCAGATTGTAGGTGGTGGAGAGTTCTCTATCTTTACTACATGTATCGAGACAATATATGGTATCACATTTATGGTGCTTGCTCCGGACGGAGATATAGTAAAGAGTCTCATGGACAGAGTCGAGAACAAAGAAGAGGTTCAGGCTTACATAGATGAGACTGTAAAGAAGAGTGATATGGACAGAACTGAGCTTAACAAGACAAAGTCAGGCTGTGAGCTTAAGGGACTTCATTGTATCAACCCTGTAAATGGCAAGGAAGTGCGCATGTTCATCGGTGATTTCGTACTGGCAAGCTATGGTACAGGTGCTGTTATGGCAGTTCCTACCCATGATCAGCGAGATTTCGAGTATGCACAGGCTCATGATATTGAGATGATTCAGGTAATTGATGGTGCAGATGTATCAGAGCATGCATTTGAGAAGCATGATTACCTTGGAAAGGGCTGCAAGCTCATCAACTCAGAGGAGTTTACCGGAATGGTAGTTGAGGATGCTAAGGAAGCTATCACAGCCAAGCTTGAGAAGATGGGCGTGGCAAAGAGAACTGTAAACTACAAGTTCCGTGAGTGGATTTTTGCACGTCAGAGATACTGGGGAGAGCCTGTTCCATGTGTATACAAGGAGGATGGTTCCATCTATTTCCTTCCTGATGATGAGCTTCCGCTTGTCCTTCCTGAGCTTGAGGATTACAAGGGCAAGAATGGCAAGGCACCTCTTGAGAACGCTACAGAGTGGAAGCAGTATGACAGAAACGGCGTAAAGGGTACTCGTGAGACATCCACCATGCCAGGCTCGGCAGGATCCTCATGGTATTATATGAGATATATCGATCCACACAATGATAAGGAATTTGCAAATCAGGAGCTCTTAAAGCACTGGATGCCTGTAGATCTCTATGTTGGTGGACCGGAGCATGCGGTAGGACACCTCATGTATTCAAGAATCTGGAACAGATTCCTCTTTGATCAGGGCTTATCTCCTGTAAAGGAGCCTTTTAAGAAACTTGTACATCAGGGAATGATCCTTGGATCAAACGGTATCAAGATGGGCAAGAGATTCCCGGAGTTCGTAGTAAATCCTAGTGATGTAGTCGAGGAGTACGGCGCTGATACACTTCGTCTCTACGAGATGTTCATGGGACCGCTTGAGGTTTCAAAGCCTTGGAATGACAGCAACGTACAGGGAGCAAAGAGATTCATCACACGTGTATGGAATTTCTTTACAGAGCCTGAGAATATTATCGAAGAGGATGATGGAAAGCTTACAAGAATCTATCATCAGACAGTAAAGAAAGTCACAAACGACTTCGAGGCACTTGGCTACAATACAGCTATCAGCCAGATGATGATTTTTGTCAATGAAGTATACAAGGCAGGCAGATGTCCTAGAGAGTTTGCAGAGGGACTTATCAAGATGCTTTCTTGTGTATGTCCACATGTTGGTGAGGAAATCTGGCAGAGAATGGGACATGACGATACAATCGCATTTGAGTCATGGCCGGTATACGATGAAGCAAAGACTGTTGAGGATACAGTAGAGATTGCTGTACAGATCAACGGAAAGACTAAGGGCACTCTTGCAATCGGAAAACAGAATCCTAAGGATGAGGTTATTGCAAAAGCAAAGGATGTTATTGCAGATAAGCTTACAGGAAATATCGTAAAAGAGATTTATGTTCCGGGACGTATTGTAAACATCGTCATGAAATAATTTGAGAGAAAATCTCACAACAGAATAAAGTGCTTGGGAATATTGAAAAGTTCGCTTAAAATCAAGGCTTGCAGACATTTTTCTTCAAGGGAAAGGTATCATAGAATACCGTAAAATATCGTAACAGATTTTTAAAATGGAGTAAAATTGGAGTAAAGATTGAAAGAAAATGGAGTAAATATTTCAAAGATGTAATGAGAAATGGCGTAGGTAGTGGAAACATTATCTGCGTCATTTCTTATTTGTAAAATTAGGGGCAGTTTTATTGAATTTGTGATAAAATAGAAAAAACATCTTGACTCTTTAGTAGCGTAACGGTTTACGATGAAAGATATGTCAATGAAAGCAGTAAAAAGATTGGGGAAAAGTTGTAAAAATCTTTTTAAAATGGATAATGCAAGAGTATTATTATTAGAAATGGCTAAAGATTATTTGAATCATTCTCAGTTGGAAGAAGCCACAGATAAACAGTACGGAAAAGGGGTTACAAAATACATTGGTTCAGCGATATATCGGTATTATGGTGTAGAAAACTTGGAATAAACAGATGTTACCAAAATGGAAACAAAGGAAATACATACTGGTACTTTTATTTTGGGTTCTATCGTTATATGATGTGAATGAAAGAGAGGTATGGAGTATGGCATTAAATGATAACATCAAAAAATTCAGAGAAGAAAAAAATCTCACTCAGCAACAACTGGCAGATAAGTTATATGTTTCAAGGCAGACAGTTTGTCGTTGGGAAAATGGTTCAAGATGTCCAGATTTGATTACGGCAAAAAAACTGGCATTAGAACTAGATGTAAGTATGGATGAACTTATATCAGATGAAGATGTAAATGATATGCAAGTAAATTATGGAATATGGAAATCTGAAAGAATAAAAGACAAGAAGCATTTACAGACACTTCAAAAAAAGATATTAGACTTTATACAAATTGTGGGAGCTGTATTTTTAGCAATCACGATTTTGTTACGAGTGCAATTAGATATGAGAGTACCTGTATGGTGTACAATCATTTGCTTTATTATTGTAGCGGTAGCATTTCTTTGTAATTTCATAGTTTCTAAAAAGTTGAGAGAAATGTAGTGAGGTCAAGGAACAAGGCGTAGCCGATACGCCGTAGGGCAGTCCTTGACGGAACGGACACAGCCAACAGAACCATGATACAGCAGAGGACTTGAAAGGTCAGAAACCTTGCAAGTCCTCTTGTCTGTTACTGGGCGTTGTGTTTTAAGTAAAGTGCTTCTTTTACCACTTCTTTTTCAAATGCTTTGATATGACAATCATGTACTTCATTGTCAATATAAAAGCAATCGTCAGTCTGTGAGTAGGCAAGTTTGGTAACTTTCGGTTCATAAGTTTTTGTATCAATTCCGTAATAGTAAATCGTGGCGGTTGTTAATACCATGTGAATACTTTCAAAATCTCTTGTAAAAATAGTATGCCTGTCGGAATAGAAGAAATCAGACGGACATTCGTAGAACTCGGAACTATCTTCTTTCAAAAATAAAGGTAATAGGTGCATTGCATTTCCAGCACGATTGACAAGAACATAAAAGCGTGGAATAAGGGCGGCATATTGGGTCATCATGGCAATATAGATATCGTCTAAATTATCAAGAAGATACTCGGAGCAGGAGTTGTTATAAAAGACATATTGCAGGGCATTGTTATTCTTACTTGTATGTTCCATAGGTACATTTTCTCCGTAAAGCCACCGCAAGTCTACATCTAAGGAGTCGGCAATCAATTCCATTTTATCGGCTTTTGGATTGTATTGTCCCGAAAGATAGGAACTGAACGCCCCTTTGCTGATACCTGTATCTTTGACTA
>OGIH01000398.1_pt1 | contig 35435 bp, 24 predicted proteins | sample 1571721 | NCBI WGS metagenome assembly OGIH01 (sample SAMEA2582068, study PRJEB24529) | metagenome | biome: Human gut stool | place: China | collected 2011
TTGTTGCTCAGGAACTTATAAATAAAGTTAAATTATAGTGTTGCGGAATTAAGGTGAAACACTTTTTAGCCTTTATAATAGCACTGTTTGCATACACTGCTAATGCCCAGACTGGCAGCATTGTTACCGGACGCGTGACAGACGATGCCGGCAACGCCATAGAACGCGCCACTGTGACGATGACGCGGCTTGACGACGGAACAAAGCTGGCGCCTGTAATTACCGGCAACGACGGCACGTTCATGATAGACAGCATATCCGAAGGACGCTACACTCTCGGCATAACGTGCGTGGGCTATGACAAATACAATAAAAAACTGCGCGTAAGCGGCCCTCTCGATTTGGGCGCGGTCGTTATGGGCGGTTCTGCAAAAATGCTCGACGAGGTGACGGTCATGGCGGATTACTCGAGCGTGAAGTCAAACGGCACCATAACGGTCAGGGTGAAAGGCAATCCGCTGGCTAAAGGCCAGACGCTGCTGGATTTTATGAAATTTATGCGCGGCGTCAGCGTGAGGGGTGAGGACGTCAGCGTCTACGGACGGCAAAACACCTTGATATATCTTGAGGAGCAAGAAATAACACAGGAACAGATGAAGACCATTGACCCCTCGATGATTTCACACATAGATGTAATAACCAACCCTGATGCCTCTTATGGTTTGGGTATTGGTGGCGTGATAAAAATTTATCTGCGTGACGGCGGCGGTGTGCTCGGCACGCTGACATTCAATGGCAGAGCCAGTCAGGATGGTCTGTTGCGTGCCTTGCCGGGACTGAATCTTCTATATGCGCGAGGCAAGGTGAGAGTAAGCAACCTGCTGACAGGCAGCCTGCACGACAAGTCGGTGCGGTCGCAGGTGCAGAACGACGTGGCGGATGATGTGGAAACACAAACCGAAACAAACAGTGTAACCAGGGGCAATGGCTATCTTATGGATAATCTCGCGCTGAGATATTCGCCTACTGATCTTGACAGAATCTATGTGTACGGAGGCGTGAGAATGAGTAACGGCGAAACGTCGACCAACAGCCATGACGGCACGGATCTTTTGGATATTAACAGTCTGTCGAAACCCCGGTATTATAGTGCCGGACTGCAATACAAACACTTTTTCCGTAAAGACAGTGTCAGCTATTTCTTTTTCAGAGGAAGTTACTCAGGGCAGGATTACAGCGAAGGCTTAAGCTATGTCTTGAACTCTACTGCCGACAATGCCAGGCTTGGCTATAATACGAATAACGTATTGATAGACCCGGTGTTGCATATGGTGCTAAACAAAAAATCGAATTTAAATGCCGGCTTGGTTTACGGTTATATGTACGACAAGCACGACGACACGGGGACAACGCAGCTTGGATACATTCGTGACGGGCGCTATGTAAGCTCCGGCACCGACTATGGCGTATGGGTGGACTATAGCACGAAGATAGGCAAGTTCCTGTATGTGCAGGGAACGCTTAACTATCACGGGACGAAAACCGTATTTCGTGACCGTATTGACAGTAAAAACAATGTAGACTTATGGGAAGACGGAATATATCCGAGTATCTTTGCGCAATGGAATCTCAGCAAGGAGGAAAATCCGTCGCCGGCAAAAGAATTTTATATTAACTTTAACTACCAGTATTATTACTCCTTACCGAATTATAACTATACGCTGCCTACCGTTACATGGCAGGGACAAAATCAATACAGCATAGGTAACCCTGACTTGACAAAAGAAAATCGTCACGACTTTTATGTGTGGCTGGCATATCACAGAAAGTGGACCGTGTACTACGACTTCAACTATGGCGACAACTTGGTGAAGGTGATTATGCATGCTGACCCTGACCGTAAGGATACCTATTTTACAAGGCCGGAAAACGCCGGATGGCAGATACAGCACAAGCTGTCGGTGGCATATCAGACTAAAGTATTTGACTTCTGGTACACCAACACCGAGATGATAGTCAGAAACAGGCGCGAGAGCATGCCGGGAAAGTCTGTCAGTCAGACTTCGTTATATTTTTCAACCAGTAACAATTTTAAAATAGCCAAAAACTATGGCATAACACTCGACTTTGCAGCTTCGACCAAGACAAAGACGCTGTCGTATGAATATGACGGCTGGTTCAACCTCAATGCCCAGGCATATATGTCGCTGCTGAAAAACAAGCTGAACGTAAACCTCAGCTACAATGGCGTGTTCTATAACAGGCCGAAAATGACTGTGTATGGCGACGGATGGATGCTGACGCGCAAGTATCTCAGCCACAACACATCTGTAAGTCTGAACGTGTCGTGGAATTTCAGTATTGGCAAGAAGATAAAAGATAACCGTGACATGCCGTCGATAGGCTCCGCAGGAAGAGCAATTCCTACTTTCTGATTTTATGCACGAGGGAATTATTCTGGTCCGGCTCTGAAGAAATGTTGACGTATAAGGTTTCCTCAGTGCCGGATTTTTCTTTTTCCTGCTCATGATAGTTATTCCTTGTAAAGCGGAAAAGAATTTGGCGGAAAAATTTGGCGGTTCGGTTTTATTTTTGTAAATTCGTTGCCGAATAACATGGTTTGAGCAACTGTATTTATGATGATAAGAGAATTTTTGAACTACCTCCAGTTTGAGCGGAACTACTCCGCGAGAACCGTGAAGGAATACGGAGCAGACTTGAAAGAGTTTGAACTGTACTTCAAAAATTTGGATGCTCATCTTTCATGGGAGTCGGTCGACTCTGATGTCATCCGCGACTGGATGGAGAGTATGATGGATAAGGGAAACAGTGCGTCGTCGGTCAACAGGCGATTGAGTGCATTGCGTTCCTTTTTTCGTTTTGTCCTTTCCCGAAATCTTGTTAGCTCAGATCCGGCCCACGGTCTGACAGGCCCGAAGAAAAACAAACCATTGCCACAATTCGTCAAGGAAAGCGAGATGGACGAGCTGCTCAACGGCAGCATGTGGAATCTCTCTGACTATAAAGATGTGTGCGCGCGTACTATTATAATGGCTTTTTATGAGACAGGGATGCGCGCTGCCGAACTTATAGGGCTTGACGATGCCATGGTTGACCTCGAAGCCTGCCAGCTGAAGGTTACTGGCAAAAGAAACAAACAGCGCGTCATTCCGTTTGGCCAAGGGCTGCGCGACGCGCTGTCGGCATATATGGAACTAAGAGACAAAGTCGTGACGAGGCTTGAGCCGGCGCTGTTTGTGTCGGCAAAGGGCCGCAGGCTCACTTATCCGCAAGTGAGAGTCTGCGTGTCGGACAATCTTGCGCGGGTGAGCTCGCTTAAAAAACGCAGCCCGCACGTGCTGCGCCATACGTTTGCTACAGCCATGCTTAATCATGGCGCCGGACTTGAGAGCGTTAAGAAGCTGTTGGGGCATCAGGAACTGACAACTACTGAGATATATACTCATACCACGTTTGAACAGCTTAAGAAAGTTTACAAATCCGCCCATCCAAGGGCTTAACCCTTAAAATTACAAGGAGGTAACTATGGAAGTTAAAATTCAGTCAATCCATTTTGACGCTACTGAACAATTGAAGGCATTTATCGAAAAGAAAACTGCCAAGTTGGAAAAATCTTATGAGGATATTCAAACTGTAGAGGTTCAACTTAAAGTTGTTAAGCCTGCCACTGCCATGAATAAGGAAACAAGTATCACTGTAATGGTTCCCGGCTCACGTCTTTTTGTTGAAAAAGTGTGCGATACTTTTGAAGAGGGAATTGACCTCTGTGTGGACTCTTTGAAGGTCCAATTGGCGAAATTTAAAGAAAAATTGCGCAATAGATAAAAAAAATCGCGAAAAGTTTTGGAGATTAAAAAATAATGCCTATCTTTGCAGCCGTTTTAGGACACGTCCTTACAACAAGCGCCTAACGGCTGTTTAACGTTGCCTCTTTAGCTCAGTTGGCCAGAGCACGTGATTTGTAATCTCGGGGTCGTTGGTTCGAATCCGACAAGAGGCTCAAAAGAAAAGACGAGTTCTTAAACAAAGGGTGGTTACCAGAGTGGCCAAATGGGGCAGACTGTAAATCTGCTGTCTTTCGACTTCGGTGGTTCGAATCCATCACCACCCACTCAGTAGAAGTCTTGCGGAAATAGCTCAGTTGATAGAGCACTAGCCTTCCAAGCTGGGGGTCGCGGGTTTGAGTCCCGTTTTCCGCTCTCGCTGCTGTAATAGCTCAGTGGTAGAGCACTTCCTTGGTAAGGAAGAGGTCCCGAGTTCAAATCTCGGTTACAGCTCTACGACTTTCTAATTTTTTAAAAACAGAAAAAATACACGATTATTCATTAACAATAAATAAAAAGTAAAGCTATGGCTAAAGAGACATTCGTCCGTACCAAACCCCATGTAAACATTGGTACAATTGGTCACGTAGACCACGGTAAGACTACTCTGACTGCTGCTATCACAACAGTATTGGCAAAGAAAGGTCTTTCTGAAGTTAAGTCTTTTGACTCTATCGATAACGCTCCTGAGGAAAAAGAGCGTGGTATTACTATCAATACAGCACACGTAGAGTATGAAACAGAAAACCGTCACTATGCACACGTTGACTGCCCGGGACACGCTGACTATGTAAAGAACATGGTAACAGGTGCTGCTCAGATGGATGGTGCTATCATCGTTGTTGCTGCAACTGATGGTCCTATGCCTCAGACACGTGAGCACGTGCTTCTCGCTCGTCAGGTGAACGTTCCTCGTTTGGTTGTATTCCTGAACAAGTGCGATATGGTTGAGGATGAGGAAATGCTTGAGCTCGTTGAGATGGAAATGCGTGAGCTTCTCGATCAGTACGAGTATGATGGCGACAATACTCCTATTATCCGCGGTTCTGCTCTTGGTGCACTTAACGGTGTTGAGAAGTGGGAAGAGAAGGTAATGGAGCTGATGGCTGCTGTTGACGAGTGGATTCCGCTGCCTCCGCGTGACCTCGACAAACCGTTCCTGATGCCTGTTGAGGACGTATTCTCAATCACAGGTCGTGGTACTGTTGCTACAGGTCGTATCGAGACTGGCCGTGTTAAGGTTGGTGACGAAGTTGAGCTCCTCGGTCTTGGTGAAGACAAGAAGTCAGTTGTAACTGGTGTTGAGATGTTCCGTAAGATTCTTGACGAAGGTGAAGCTGGTGATAACGTAGGTCTGCTTCTCCGTGGTATCGACAAGAACGAAATCAAGCGTGGTATGGTACTCTGCCACCCGGGTCAGATCAAACCTTACAAGAAGTTCAAGGCTCAGATCTATGTACTGAAGAAAGAAGAAGGTGGACGTCACACTCCGTTCGGAAACAAGTATCGTCCTCAGTTCTACCTCCGTACAATGGACTGTACAGGTGAAATCTCTCTGCCGGAAGGCGTAGAAATGGTAATGCCTGGTGATAACGTAACAATCACTGTTGAGCTTATCTACGCTGTTGCATTGAACGTAGGTCTGCGCTTCGCTATCCGTGAAGGTGGTCGTACAGTAGGTGCTGGTCAGATTACTGAAATCATCGATTAATCATTATCAATGATATAAGTTTTAGGTTCTCGTCTTCCGGCGAGAACCTATTTTACGGGAATAGCTCAGTTGGTAGAGCACTGGTCTCCAAAACCAGGTGTCGGGAGTTCGAGCCTCTCTTCCCGTGCCAAAATAAAGATAATATGTTTAAAAAATTCGCAAATTACTGCAAAGTTTGTTACGAAGAACTTGTGCATAAAACAACATGGCCGACACGTGCCGAACTTACTCATAGTGCAATGGTTGTATTATCTGCTTCCTTGATCATTGCAGTTGTAGTGTTCATTATGGATTCCGTGTTCCGGTTTGTTATGAGTACGATCTATCCTAATTAATCGTAAAAAGGAAAATGGCTGAATCAGGAAAAAAGTGGTATGTATTGCGTGCTGTCAGTGGTAAGGAGGCTAAGGTAAAAGAATATATCGATGCTGAACTTAAGCACAACACGCTTCTTTCAACTTATGTTTCTCAGGTACTTATACCTATGGAGAAGCATGCTTCTTTGCGTAATGGCAAGCGTGTGGTTAAAGAGAAAATTTCTCTCCCGGGCTATGTCCTCGTAGAGGCAGAACTGAAAGGAGACGTGGCACATACACTGCGCTTCATACCTAACGTACTTGGCTTCTTGGGCGGATTGGATAATCCTACCCCTGTTAAGCAGTCTGATATCAACCGTATCCTTGGAACGGCTGAAGAGTCAGTGTTGACGGAAGAAGTAAATATTCCGTTCTGTGTTGACGAGACAGTGAAGGTTACTGATGGACCGTTCAGCGGCTTTAGCGGTGTCATTGAAGAAGTGAATACCGAGAAGCACAAACTTAAGGTTATGGTTAAGATCTTTGGACGTAAAACTCCATTGGAATTAGGTTTTATGCAAGTTGCAAAAGAATAACGTGTTGTTACGGACACGTGTGTTCTTTTATAAAATCTCAAATTTTTTTAATTAACAAAAGAAATGGCTAAAGAAGTTGCTGGATTAATCAAATTACAGATTAAAGGTGGCGCTGCGAATCCTTCACCACCAGTTGGACCGGCTCTCGGTTCAAAGGGTATTAACATCATGGGATTCTGCAAGGAATTCAACGCCAGAACTCAGGATAAGGCTGGAAAAGTGCTTCCGGTTGTTATCACTTACTACACCGATAAGTCATACAGCTTCGAAATTAAGACTTCTCCTGCTGCTGTTCAGCTGCTGGAGGCAGCCAAGGTTAAGAGTGGTTCTGCCGAGCCTAACCGTAGAAAAGTGGCTTCTGTGACATGGGATCAGATCCGTGCCATTGCAGAAGACAAAATGGCTGATCTTAACTGCTTTACCGTAGAGTCTGCGATGAAGCTTGTTGCTGGTACGGCTAGAAGTATGGGCATCTCAGTTAAAGGGGACTTCCCTGGTAAATAATTTATAACTTCAAGAAAATGAGTAAACTGACAAAAAATCAAAAATCAGTAGCTGATAAGGTTGAAGCAGGGAAAGCATACTCTTTGAAAGAGGCTGCAGAGTTGGTTAAGGATATTACTACTACCAAGTTTGACGCTTCTCTTGATATTGATGTACGCTTGGGCGTTGACCCGCGTAAGGCTAACCAGATGGTAAGAGGCGTTGTGTCTCTGCCTAACGGAACTGGTAAGGTTACACGCGTGCTCTGCCTTTGTACTCCTGATGCTGAAGCTGCTGCAAAAGAAGCAGGTGCTGACTATGTAGGTCTTGACGAGTATATCGAAAAGATCAAAGGTGGATGGACAGATGTTGATGTTATCATCACAATGCCGTCATGCATGGGCAAGATTGGTCCTTTAGGACGTGTTCTTGGTCCGCGTGGCTTGATGCCTAACCCTAAGAGCGGTACTGTAACTATGGACGTTGCAAAGGCTGTCAAGGAGGTTAAGCAGGGTAAGATCGACTTCAAGGTTGACAAGGCCGGTATCATCCATGCATCAATTGGTAAGGTTTCTTTCACTCCGGAACAGATCTATCAGAATGCGAAAGAATTTATCGCTACTGTTATTAAACTGAAACCTTCTGCTGCTAAAGGTACATACATCAAGAGTATCTTTATTTCTAGCACTATGAGTAAGGGTATCAAGATTGATCCTAAATCAGTTGAATAACTCTAAAAGTTTTGTAAGATGAAGAAAGAAGTAAAAGATACTATAGTTGTTGAACTCGGTCAGAAGCTGAAAGAGTATTCTCATTTCTACCTCGTTGATGTAACAGGTATGAATGCTGGTGCTACAAGCAAGCTCCGTCGCGAGTGCTTCAAGAACGAAATCAAGATGGTCGTTGTAAAGAACACTCTTCTTCACAAGGCTTTCGAGGCTTCGGATGTTGATTATGAGCCTTTGTATGGCTGTCTGAAGGGTAACACTGCTGTTCTCTTCTGCAACACAGCTAACGTTCCAGCTAAAATGCTGAAAGGTTATGTAAAAGAGAGTATTCCTGCATTGAAGGCTGCTTATGCAGAGGAAAGCATCTATGTTGGTGCTGACAAGCTGGAAGAACTCGCAGCTCTCAAGAGCAAGGACGAAGTTATTGCAGACATTGTTGCATTGCTGCAGTCTCCTGCAAAGAACGTTGTTTCTGCTCTTCAGTCAGGCGCTCACACCATCCATGGTGTACTCAAAACTTTAGGCGAGCGTCCTGAGTAATTTTAACACCCAAACATTAATATTTAAAAACATTAAAATTTAAAATAAAATGGCAGATATTAAAGCTATTGCTGAAGAATTAGTAAATTTGACAGTTAAGGAAGTAAACGAGTTGGCAACAGTCCTGAAGGACGAGTATGGAATTGAGCCCGCTGCTGCAGCTGTTGCTGTTGCTGCTGGTCCTGCTGCAGGTGGTGCTGCAGCCGCAGCTGAGGAGAAGACATCTTTCGATGTTGTACTCGCTGAGGTTGGTGGTGCAAAACTGCAGGTAGTTAAGGCCGTTAAAGAGGCTTGTGGTCTTGGTCTGAAAGAGGCTAAGGATCTCGTAGACGGTGCTCCTTCTACATTGAAGGAAGGTCTGTCTAAGGACGAGGCTGAGAACCTGAAGAAGGCTATCGAAGAGGCTGGCGCTAAGGTTGAGCTCAAATAATTGAGACAATAAAAAATATTTCGGGTTAAGATTCTCCCAGTCGGAGAGTCTTAACCTTTTTGTGTCTTTTATTAATACCATGCAGTCAACCACCGCTGCAAGGTGTAGGTCAAGATTCATGACTTTGAAATCTGCGGCCATTTATTTTCAAGGTGGCATTTTTAACGGTAATAAAAATCTGTAATGGCTTCAAAAATTGTTGATAACAGAGTGAATTTTGCCAGCGTGAAGAATCCGATGCCGTATCCGGATTTCCTCGATGTGCAGTTAAAGTCTTTCAGAGACTTCTTACAGTTGGATACTCCGCCTGAGGAACGCAAGAATGACGGTTTGTATAAGGTCTTTGCTGAAAATTTCCCTATCACCGACACACGTAATAATTTCGTTCTTGAGTTCTTGGATTACTATATCGACCCGCCCCGTTACACTATCGACGAGTGTCTTGAGCGCGGACTTACATATAGCGTGCCCCTGAAGGCTAAGATGAAACTGTATTGTACAGACCCTGACCATGAGGACTTCGGTACTTTCATTCAGGATGTTTTCCTCGGCACTATTCCCTATATGACTGATAACGGCACATTTATCATAAATGGAGCCGAGCGTGTTGTTGTATCACAGTTGCACAGATCTCCCGGTGTGTTCTTCGGACAGGGCGTTCACGCCAATGGTACGGTGCTTTATTCGGCACGTATCATCCCGTTCAAGGGCTCATGGATTGAGTTTGCAACCGACATCAACAATGTGATGTATGCATACATCGACCGTAAGAAGAAGTTGCCTGTTACAACACTTTTGCGTGCTATCGGTTTCGAGACCGATAAGGATATTCTTCAGATATTCGACCTGGCTGAGGAAGTAAAGGTCAACAAGAAGAATATGAAGGATGCCATTGGCCGTAAGCTTGCTGCGAGGGTTTTGAAGAGCTGGAACGAGGACTTCGTTGATGAGGATACCGGTGAAGTTGTTTCTATCGAGCGTAACGAGGTTATCATGGAGCGTGAGACAGAAATCACAAAGGACAACATCGACGACATTATCGACAGTGGCGCTTCGACAGTTCTTCTCCACAAGGATATTGATTCTGCAAGCAAGTATTCAATAATCTTCAATACATTACAGAAAGACCCGAGTAACTCTGAGAAGGAAGCAGTGCTCTACATCTACCGTCAGCTGCGTAATGCAGACCCTGCCGATGATGCAAGTGCACGTGAGGTTATCCAGAACCTGTTCTTCTCTGACAAACGTTATGACTTGGGTGATGTAGGCCGTTACCGTATCAACAAGAAGTTAGGTCTTGATACAGACATGGATGTCCGTATCCTGACTAAAGAAGATATAATCGAAATTATCAAATATCTTATACAGCTGGTTAACTCTAACGCCACTGTAGACGATATCGACCACCTTAGCAACCGCCGTGTACGTACAGTAGGCGAGCAGCTGAGCAACCAGTTCTCTATCGGTCTGGCACGTATGAGCCGTACCATCAGAGAGCGTATGAACGTTCGCGACAATGAGGTGTTCACTCCTACAGACCTTATCAACGCCAAGACAATATCGAGTGTTATCAACTCGTTCTTCGGTACCAACCCGTTGTCACAGTTCATGGACCAGACCAACCCGCTTGCCGAAGTAACTCACAAGCGCCGTCTGTCTGCCCTTGGTCCTGGTGGTCTGTCAAGAGAGCGTGCCGGTTTCGAGGTGCGTGACGTTCACTATACACACTACGGACGCCTTTGTCCTATTGAGAGCCCTGAAGGTCCTAACATCGGACTTATCTCGTCTCTTTGTGTTTACGCTAAAATCAATGAGTTGGGATTCATCGAGACTCCTTACCGCAAGGTTAAGGACGGAATTGTTGATCTCGACAATGACCATATACTTTATCTTACTGCTGAAGAGGAGGAAGACCATATCATCGGTCAGGGCAATGCTCCGCTGAACGATGACGGTACGTTTATCCGTGAAGTGGTTAAGTGCCGCCAGGATGCCGACTTCCCCGTAGTGCCTCCTTCGGAGGTTGACCTTATGGACGTATCTCCTCAGCAGATTGCATCTATTGCTGCCGGACTCATTCCTTTCTTGGAGCACGACGATGCTCACCGTGCGTTGATGGGTAGTAACATGATGCGCCAGGCAGTTCCTCTGCTTCATAATGAGGCTCCTATCGTAGGTACCGGTATTGAGAAGCAGGTATGCGTTGACTCACGTACTATGATCACAGCCGAAGGCGATGGCGTAATTGAGTATGTTGATGCAACTACAATACGTATCCTTTATGACAGAACTGAGGAAGAAGAGTTCGTAAGCTTTGAGCCTGCTCTCAAGGAGTACAGAATACCTAAGTTCCGCCGTACAAACCAGAACATGACCGTTGACCTCCGTCCTATTTGCGACAAGGGACAGCGTGTAAAGAAGGGCGACATCCTTACAGAAGGATATGCTACAGAGGATGGCGAGCTGGCACTCGGACGCAACTTGCTTGTTGCTTACATGCCTTGGAAGGGATACAACTATGAGGACGCTATCGTGCTCAACGAGCGTGTAGTGCGTGAGGATATTCTTACTTCAGTACATGTGGATGAATATTCGCTCGACGTTCGTGAGACAAAGCGCGGTATGGAAGAGTTCACAAGCGACATTCCTAACGTCAGCGAAGAGGCTACCAAAGACCTCGATGACAATGGTATAATCAGAGTTGGTGCTCGTGTAGAGCCGGGCGATATCCTTATCGGTAAGATTTCACCTAAGGGTGAGAGCGATCCTTCACCTGAGGAGAAACTGCTCCGCGCTATCTTCGGCGACAAGGCTGGCGACGTGAAGGATTCTTCACTTAAGGCCAATCCTTCTCTTACCGGTGTCGTTATCGACAAGAAACTGTTCTCACGTGCCGTTAAGACACGTTCTTCTAAGCAGCAGGACAAGATCGTTCTGGCTAAGATCGACGAAGAGTATGCTGCCAAGATTGACGACCTGAAGGATATTCTTGTTGACAAGCTCCTCACTCTTACAGACGACAAGACGTCTATGGGTATCAAGGATTATACCGGTGCCGAGATTATTACAAGGGGAAGCAAGTTCACAATGGCTCAGCTGAAGAACCTTGAATATGACGGAATACAGTCTAACAACTGGACTAACGACGAACATACTAATGAGCTGATACAGAAGCTGATTATGAACTTCATCAAGAAGTACAAGCTCCTGGATGCTGAACTCAAGCGCCGTAAGTTCGCAATTACAATCGGTGACGAGCTGCCCTCAGGCATCCTGCAGATGGCTAAGGTTTACGTTGCCAAGAAACGTAAGATCGGCGTAGGTGATAAGCTTGCCGGTCGCCACGGTAACAAGGGTATCGTTTCTAAGATTGTACGTCAGGAAGATATGCCGTTCCTCGAGGACGGACGTCCTGTAGACTTGGTTCTTAACCCGCTGGGTGTGCCTTCACGTATGAACCTCGGACAGATATTTGAGGCTATTCTCGGTGCAGCCGGTAAGCGTCTTGGCGTTAAGTTCGCAACACCTATCTTCGATGGTGCCAAACTTGACGACCTTCAGGAATGGACCGACAAGGCAGGTCTGCCGCGTCTCTGCTCAACACACCTCTATGACGGTGAGACAGGTGAGATGTTCGACCAGCCGGCAACGGTAGGTATCACATACTTCCTTAAACTCGGCCACATGGTTGAAGATAAGATGCACGCCCGCAGCATCGGTCCGTACTCTCTTATCACACAGCAGCCTCTTGGAGGTAAGGCACAGTTTGGTGGTCAGCGTTTTGGTGAGATGGAGGTTTGGGCCCTCGAGGCATTCGGTGCCAGCCATGTGCTTCAGGAAATCCTTACCATCAAGTCTGATGACGTAGTAGGCCGTTCAAAGGCTTACGAGGCTATCGTCAAGGGCGAGCCTATGCCTACACCGGGCATACCGGAGTCTCTCAACGTGCTGCTGCACGAGCTCCGTGGTCTTGGCTTAAGTGTTACCCTTGATTAATAACGAAACTCTTTACATAACAAATATAAACAAGAATTATGGCTTTCAAGAAAGATTCAAAGATAAAGAGTAATTTCACGAAGATTACTATCGGACTTGCATCACCGGAAGAAATCCTCGAAAGTTCTTTTGGCGAGGTTACCAAACCTGAGACTATAAACTATCGTACATATAAACCTGAGCGCGACGGACTTTTCTGCGAGCGCATCTTTGGTCCGACAAAGGACTATGAGTGTGCCTGCGGTAAATATAAGCGCATCAGATATAAAGGCATTGTCTGCGACCGCTGCGGTGTAGAGGTTACAGAGAAGAAAGTGCGCCGTGAGCGCACCGGACATATCGAGCTCGTTGTGCCTGTTGCACACATCTGGTATTTCCGTTCATTGCCTAACAAAATAGGTTACCTGCTCGGTATACCGACAAAGAAACTCGATTCTGTAATTTATTACGAGAAGTATATCGTAATACAGCCGGGTGTAATGGAAGGCCGTACAGACTCTGAGGGCGTTGAAATCAACGGTTCTCACAAGATGGACTTCCTTACAGAAGACGAATATGTAAACATCATGGACAACCTGCCCGACGGCAACGAATATCTTGACGATACAGACCCGAATAAGTTCATCGCCAAGATGGGTGCCGAGGCAATCTATGATCTGTTGGTAAATATCGATCTCGACTCTCTTTCTTATGAGCTTCGCGACCGTGCCAACAGCGACTCTTCTCAGCAGAGAAAGACCGAGGCCCTCAAGCGTCTGCAGGTTGTAGAGGCATTCCGCGGAAGCCGCAACATAAACAAGCCCGAGTGGATGATCATGAAGATTATTCCTGTTACTCCTCCTGAGCTTCGTCCGTTGGTTCCGCTGGATGGTGGTCGTTTTGCAACATCTGACCTCAACGACCTTTATCGTCGTGTCATCATACGTAACAACCGTCTGAAGAGACTTATGGAGATTAAGGCTCCTGAGGTTATTCTCCGTAACGAGAAACGTATGTTGCAGGAGGCTGTCGACAGCTTGTTTGACAACTCACGCAAGAGCAGTGCCGTTAAGAGCGATTCTAACCGTCCGCTGAAGTCTCTGTCTGACTCACTGAAAGGTAAGCAGGGACGTTTCCGTCAGAACCTTCTCGGTAAGCGTGTCGACTATTCAGCACGTTCAGTTATCGTTGTAGGTCCTGAGTTGAAGATGGGCGAGTGCGGTCTGCCTAAGCTTATGGCTGCAGAGCTCTATAAGCCGTTTATCATCCGTAAGCTCATTGAGCGCGGTATCGTTAAGACTGTAAAGAGCGCCAAGAAGATAGTAGACCGTCGTGAGCCGGTTATCTGGGACATCCTTGAAAATGTAATGAAGGGACACCCCGTATTGCTCAACCGTGCGCCTACACTTCACCGTCTTGGTATTCAGGCATTCCAGCCTAAACTTATCGAAGGTAAGGCTATTCAGCTCCATCCGTTGGCATGTACTGCATTCAACGCCGACTTCGACGGTGACCAGATGGCTGTTCACCTTCCATTGAGCAATGAGGCAGTGCTTGAGGCACAGATTCTGATGCTTCAGAGCCACAACATCCTTAACCCTGCCAACGGTGCGCCTATCACAGTGCCTTCACAGGATATGGTGCTCGGACTTTACTATATTACAAAGATTCGTCCGGGTGCAAAGGGTGAGGGACTTACGTTCTATGGTCCGGAAGAGGCTATCATTGCGCACAATGAAGGCAAGTGTGACCTCCATGCTCAGGTAAAGGTTGTTGTGAAAGACCTTGATGCAGACGGAAAACTTGTTGACAAGATGGTTGAGACTTCTGTCGGCCGTGTGATTGTCAACGGCATCATACCTGAAGAAGTTGGTTACGTAAATAAGATTATCTCTAAGAAGAGTCTTCGCGATATTATTGCCGACGTAATTAAGGCTGTGGGCTTTGCCCGTGCCTGCGAGTTCCTCGACGGTATCAAGAACCTTGGTTATCGTATGGCATATCTGGCTGGTCTGTCGTTCAACCTTGACGATATCATCATTCCGAAGGAGAAGGCCGACCTCGTTGCAAAAGGTAATGAGGAAGTGCGTCAGATTACCGACAACTATAACATGGGATTCATCACAGACAACGAGCGTTACAACCAGGTAATTGACGCCTGGACACATGTCAACAACGAACTTGGTGATGTCCTGATGAAAGAGATGACTGAGGCTGACCAGGGATTCAACGCCGTCTACATGATGCTTGACTCTGGAGCCCGTGGTTCTAAAGACCAGATCCGTCAGTTGGCCGGTATGCGTGGACTTATGGCAAAACCGCAGAAAGCAGGAGCTGAAGGTGCTCAGATTATTGAGAACCCGATTCTTTCTAACTTCAAGGAAGGTATGAGCGTGCTCGAGTACTTCATCTCTACCCACGGTGCCCGTAAGGGTCTTGCGGATACCGCTATGAAGACTGCCGACGCTGGATATCTTACACGTCGTCTTGTTGACGTTTCTCATGACGTTATCATTACAGAGGAAGACTGTGGAACTCTGCGCGGACTTGTATGTACAGCATTGAAGAATGGCGATGAGGTTATTTCTTCTCTGTATGAGCGTATCCTCGGCCGTGTGTCAGTTCACGATATTATACATCCTAACACAGGCGAGCTTATCGTTGCTGCCGGTGAGGAAATAACAGAGCCTATAGCTCAGATTATAGAAGACAGCCCGATCGAGAGCGTTGAAATCCGTTCTGTGCTTACTTGTGAGAGCAAGAAGGGTGTCTGCATGAAGTGTTACGGCCGTAACCTTGCCACAAGCCGCATGGTGCAGAAGGGCGAGGCTGTCGGAGTCATCGCAGCTCAGGCTATCGGTGAGCCGGGTACACAGCTTACACTTCGTACGTTCCACGCCGGTGGTGTGGCTGCCAATGCTGCAGCCAATGCATCTATCGTTGCCAAGAACGACAGCCGCATCGAGTTCGACGAGCTTCGTACCGTGCCGTTTGTTGAAGAAGGTGACAATGGCGAGGTTCAGTGTGAGATGGTCGTAAGCCGTCTGGCCGAAATCCGTTTCGTTGATCCTAACACAAACATCGTGCTTTCTACTCTGAACGTTCCTTACGGAAGCTCACTCTACTTCAAGGGCGGCTCTATCGTTAAGAAGGGTGATATGATTGCACGTTGGGACCCGTTCAACGCCGTTATCGTAACCGAGTATGCCGGTACGCTGAAGTTCCGCGACGTTATCGACGGTGTTACGTTCCACTCTGAGACCGACGATACAACAGGTCTTACCGAAAAGATTATCACTGAGTCTAAGGATAAGAGCAAGGTGCCTACCTGTGATATCGTAGATAAGAACGGCGATGTTGTCGGTACATACAACTTCCCTGTGGGTGGTCACGTTGTTGTTGAAGACGGTCAGACCGTCAAGACCGGTGCAACCCTCGTTAAGATTCCTCGTACAGTTGGTAAGGCTGGTGACATCACCGGAGGTCTTCCTCGTGTAACAGAGCTCTTCGAGGCCCGCAACCCGTCTAACCCTGCCGTAGTGAGTGAAATCGACGGTGAGGTTACAATGGGTAAGGTTAAGCGTGGTAACCGTGAGATTATCGTAACCTCAAAGACAGGCGAGCAGCGCAAGTATCTCGTTTCTCTGTCAAAGCAGATCCTGGTTCAGGAGCACGATGCCGTTCGTGCCGGTACTCCTCTGTCAGACGGTGTTATTACGCCTAACGACATCCTTTCAATCAAGGGTCCTACCGCCGTTCAGGAGTATATCGTAAACGAAGTACAGGACGTATACCGTCTGCAGGGTGTGAAGATCAACGACAAGCACTTTGAGATCATCGTTCGTCAGATGATGCGCAAGGTACAGATCAATGATCCGGGTGACACAACATTCCTTGAGCAGGAGATTGTCGACAAACTCGACTTCGCTGAGGAGAAAGACCGTATATGGGGTAAGAAAGTTGTTACCGACGCCGGCGACAGCGAGACTCTTAAGAAGGGTCAGATTATCTCAGCCCGCAAGCTGCGTGATGAGAACTCAACCCTGAAGCGCCGCGACCTTAAGACTGTTCAGGTGCGTGATGCCGTTCCTGCAACATCAACTCAGATTCTGCAGGGTATCACACGTGCTGCTCTCCAGACTAAGAGCTTCATGTCTGCCGCATCATTCCAGGAGACAACCAAGGTGCTCAACGAGGCTGCTATCCGCGGAAAGGTAGACTATCTGGAAGGAATGAAAGAGAACGTTATCTGCGGACACCTTATCCCGGCCGGTACAGGTCTGCGTGAATTCGAAAAGATTATTGTAGGTTCACGTGAGGATTATGACCGTATACAGGCAAACCGCAAGAATGTGATTGACTATAGCGAAAAGCAGACAGCTGAGAAAGAATAATTTCAAGGCTAAAACTATATAAGCAAAACGGCGATGCAATGTTAACATGCATCGCCGTTTTGCTTATATGTTATATCCAAATTAAAGAAATTTATTTTCTTTTAAAAAATTTGTTTGCATTATAAAATTTCATATATTTGTGGAATTAAAAATATTATTGAAATCCTTGTTAATCTCTGAAAGAGATAGTCTTGCGTTTATTGCAAACCAAATTCTTTGGATGTTTAAATTATAAAGGCTTATGAAAAATAACACAGCAGATATATACTTTATTCTAGATGGATAGCAGTATGGCTATTCACAATATTATAATGTAAAGCTGTTGGATGTTTTGAGTAATGTCAGCCTTATATCAATTTTGATTTATATAATTATTGAATTATTGATGTTTAATTTAAAATAATTGCGTTATGATTAAAAGATTACTTTCTTTGGTAACCGCTTTTGTTGCGTTTTGCTGTATAGCAAATGCACAGGCATTTCAGCGGAATGAGGCCGGTTTAGGACTCAAGTATAATAAGATTGAGAAAATGGCACCGACTCGTGCTGCTGCCGAGGGAGTGGTTTTCACTTATGCTCAGGGAGATACCTATGTTGGTGTAGGAGCAGGTACAAATCATTATGATTGTGCTATTTTTGTACCAGGAAAGTTCGCTGGTAATAAAATCGACCAGGTGGGCTTTTACCTTATTGACCATAAAGTTGTAGGTAATGTAAAGTGCTGGATCGCAAAAGAACTGCCAAGTAGCATCACTTCTTCAGAATGTGAGTTTTTTAAAGATATCACTCCAACGACTTCAATTAGTGTTGACGGAAAACCTGAAATCGTAACAGTTGAAAACTATACAATTCCTGCAGAGGGCTGTTATGTCGGTTATTCGTTTGATGTTACATCACTCACTTCACAGGCCGGTCAATATCCTATTGCCTTTGATGGCTCTAGCTATTGTGATGAATACGGAGGATACGTTTGCCTGCAGGGCAAATGGGACAACATGGCAAGCTATGGTTTTGGAAACTTGTTGACATTGGTTTCAATGTCAGGTGACAATTTCCTCGGTAATGCCGCTTCATTTGTTTCAGACAATATAGGTCGAGTTATAACAATGAAAAACGGTAATGTTAATATTTCTGCAATGATCAAAAATGATGGTGTAACACCAATGACTTCTGTGGCTTATACAGTTAAGGATGTTGCAACAGGAGAGACATCTGCAGAAAACACAGTAAACCTGGATAATGTTGAATTTAACAATAATGGTGTGATTAACATCCCATTGACAGCCGGCAATGAGGCAAAAGAGGAAGAAAAAGAGATTGTAATTACTAAGGTAAACGGACAGCCAAACGAAACAGCCAATGCTACATGCAAAGGTTCTTTGATTGTTCTCACAAATGCTATCAAGCGCAGATCTGTTGTAGAGGAATTTACAGCTACAGGTTGTGGATATTGTACTCGCGGATATGCAGGTATGGCTGCATTGGCAGACAAATATCCTGAGTCGTTCATCGGTATTGCCGTACACGGAAAGATGAACTATGACGACCCGATGAGAATTACTGACTATAATTCTGTCATGGCAACGGTTCAGGGTTACCCATCTGCATTTATCAATAGAGGTCCTTCTATTGACCCATATTTCGGCACATCACAAAGTCAACTGCTTGGCGTACTTGACGATTTCGAGGCAAGTCTTACTATGACAGAAGCTGAAATGTCTGTATGGCCGGAGTGGAACGAAAGCCAGACTGAAATAAATGTAATCACCGACGTGCAGTTCTTCTACAGCAGCAATAATGCTCCTTATGCTTTGGCTTATGTTCTGCTTGCTGACGGTTTGCAGGGCAGCGAGAGCAACTGGTGGCAGACTAACTATTATTCTGGAGCAACTGGTGCTGAGAATGAACCTTATATTTATGAGTATACACAAAAAGGTGAGCAGATAAAGGATATGGTTTATGATCATGTTGCCATTATGGCCAAGGATGTAGCTGAAGGTATCAAGGGCTCTATCGCAGCTCCACTTGTAGCAGATGCAGTTCAGCGTCATGAAACAACTTTTGATCTATCTAATGGCGTTACTTCTGCCAGCAAGTTCAACCTCTTGCAGGATAAGTCAAAGCTGAAGGTTGTTGCAATGCTTATCAACACAGAGACTGGTGAGATTGTAAATGCTGCAGAGAGAGCTGTTGGTACATTTGGTACAGGTATCAGCGTTGTTGATCCTTCAGAGAAGGAAGTTAAGGAAGTTGCCCGCTATACTATTGACGGCGTGCAGCTCAGCGCTCCTGCAAAGGGCATCAATATCGTTAAGATGTCTGACGGAACAACAAGAAAGGTTGTTGTAAAGCAGTAATTGAATAATTCTGAATTTTAAGAATTCAGAGTAGGATAAGATTTTGGCCATTAGAAAATATTAGGGCTGTGTATGAGGCTTCTGATAATTTTCTGATGGCCATTATTGTTTCTATAATATTTGGTCTGTCCTTGTGCGCATTGCCGTATGTTTGATGGTTTACCCCAATATGCCACTATACTGCACATGGCTTTATCTATTTCGTGCTTTCATGCCTTCGGCCCGTCTTTTTGTTCCTATTGAGCGAATCTTAATAACCGATTTTGATTTAACTCCAATTTGCCATTATGTTCCTGCCTTTTTACCTTTTGTTATTTGCTGCCATGGCCGGATTGTCTAAGGAATATGTTGACTGCACGGTAGCAACAGAAAAAAGAAAGACGGATAAGACTGAAATGAACCAGGCGGAATAAGTCTTATATGCTTAATGATTTGGGGTTGATCGTAACGTATCTGCGATGTGCCTTAATATGCATTTTGCCGGTTTGGGATAGCTAATATAAGATAATCCCGAACCGGCAAAATGTTGATGAAAGAATAGGCTTGTTAAAGTCTATAAAGGTGTGTTACTGATCTTTCTTAGATTTTATCCGGATGCAGCCGGCCGTCACTTGTTTTCATTCTTGCTCTCTTCCAGCTTTCTGTGCTGATAAAGCTGATAAGAGTTTATCACGTTGTGCCATATGCTGTAGAAGCCGCCTGCTACTGCCGTTATCGGTGTGAAGAAGGTGTATCCCATCCATATTGCCAGCACGGTGTTCTTTTGTCCAAGCGACTGTCCTGCCGTAATCTTGTCGTTGTATAACGCACCGACCTTGCGTCCGAGCCAGAACTGGAGCAGACAGCTGATAAGCGATGCTGCCACTAGGCCGAGTTCGGTGGCAATGGCCACGTCGGCATGAACAATGGTGCGTGTCGTGACGGTCATGGCCAGCGTAAGCGCAACCGCCCAAAGATAGAAACTCAGGTCGCTGTAATGAGATATCGTGAAGTGGAGTCTTGGCGAAAGATATCTCAGCAGGATGGCAGCTAGCAGGGGCAGAAGCAGCAACGGGAACACCTTGCCGAGTATCAGCATTGCCGAGTTAAGTATGCCGAGCTCCGGATTGGGATGTACATACGGCACAAGTGCCGGTATGAATGCCGCCGTGATGATGTTTATCAGTATGGTGTATGTTGTTATGTGGTTAACATTTCCGCCAAGCTTCTTTGTTATCACCGCACCGGCTGTGGCCGTAGGACATATCAGACATATCATGGCACCCTCGAGCACAATGCGCAGTCCGCTGTGCGGCATGAGCATAAGCGCCACGGCTATGGCTGTGAACGTGCCGGCCTGGAAGAGCAGCAGCCACGGATGCCACTTGCACAGGCGGAGTTTCTTCGGGTTGACCTTGCAGAAAGTGATAAACAGCATGGCAAATATCAGCATGGGCTGCAGCAGCTCTATGGCTTTGAGGGCAAAGTGGTGAGTAGGTTGCAGTGCGGGTATTGCCGTGTAGACAAAATAGGCAGCAATGCCGGTAATGATGGCGATGATAAGCGTCCAGTCTTTTAAGAATTTGATGATTTTCATTTTGTATTTTCTTTCAGTCAGGCAAACTTACTACTTTTTCCGCAATCTTGTCAATATTTTTTGCTTTTTGTTTATATCTTAGGTGCCATATTCCTTTATATATGTTCCGGCAGTATAATCTAGGCATACTTTTGTCGTTTTTCTCGCCGTTATTTCTTAAATTTGTGGCTGGTTGAATTTTATGAAATATAGCTTATGGAAAGATTTGACGATTATATATTAGATTTTCTCCGCCACACGGCAGGATTGTCCGACGGAGTCCTCTCGTGGGTTTATCCGCTCACGGCTATGTTTGCCATCGGCCTTATATCGTATATGTGCACAGCCCTTTTCCGTTACATAGTCATGCCTGCCGTGCAGAAACTCACCGAGCGCACCAAGGCCACATGGGACGACTATCTGTTCAACAGGCGAGTCATGAAGGCCTTTCGCCGCATCATCCCGCCCGTTATATGGTATGCCCTCTTGCCTTTTGCCTTTGGCTCAGGCAGCAATGTGCTGCCCGTTCTGCTCAAGGCCTGCAATATATATATAGTGATAGTGTCGCTGTTCTTCATCAGCGAGTTTCTCCATTCGCTCTACGAAATATCCAGCGAGCATCAGAAGTTGCGCAACCGTCCGTTAAAGGGCGTCTATCAGATGTTCAATCTTCTGGCGGTCGTCGTGGGCTTCATCCTCGTGGTGAGCATCATCGTCGACAAGAGTGCCGGAGCTGTCCTTGCCGGACTCGGAGCCTCGGCTGCCATAGTAATGCTGATCTTCAAGGACTCCATCCTCGGCCTTGTTGCCGGCGTGCAGCTTACTGCCAACGACATGCTGCGCCCGGGCGACTGGATAACCATGAACAAGTATGGAGCCAACGGATATGTAAAAGAGGTGTCGCTCACCACCGTTAAGGTGCAGAACTTCGACAAGACCATAACCACCATACCGCCTTATCTGCTCGTTAGCGACTCGTTTCAGAACTGGCGCGGTATGCGCGAGGCTGGTGGACGCCGCCTGAAACTGTCGGTCAACGTCGACGCCAATACCGTTCATTTCTGTTCGCCTGAAGAGCTGTGCCGGTATGAGCATAAAGGGTATATCGCCAAAGGCAGGTATGACGCCGCCGTGAAGCCCGTTGCCAACACCCAGGTCTACCGTGACTTTATGATGGATTTCATGTCGCGCCATCCTGACGTCAACAAGGATCTTATGGTCATGGCGCGCATGCTTCAGCCCACGCCCGAGGGCCTGCCCCTTGAACTTTACTGCTTTTCTGTGTTTACCGATTGGAAACCCTTTGAACAGTTCCAGGGCCAGGTGCTCGATTATGCCATAGTAATGGCCTCTGAATTTGGCTTGCGTATCTTCCAGCGTCCTGCCGGAAGCGACATTTTCGGCAAGTCGCAGCCCGTTGTCTCCTGATGCGTCCTGCCGTCATTGTTTCTTTTACGGTTTGTCCTCGCCTATGGCGACGTGAGCCTCGTGCCGTATGATATGCCGGCACGATTAAATGCAGGCAGAAAACTCTTTACATAAATTGTGTACAGAGTTTTCTGCGAAATAGAAAATCGAAGTATAACGGATGTTAATATTTTGCTTTCTGTATTCCATTCTGTTAACATCCGTTTGCTCTTCAGACACATTTCAGCCCTAAAACTGCCCCTTTTTGCCCTCTGATTCATATACTTTGCGTTGCTGACTCTATGCCTTTTGCCCTCTAAACCTATCACTTTTGCATGGTAAATGGCCGAGTTATGTATTTTAACATTTTGCCTTTTCCCCAGTTTTTATTATAAGTTGTTGTCAGTCATCCATTTGTCCGTAACTGCCGTTTTTTTGCGTTTTTTCGCTTAAATGTCCGTTCCGTTTACGGCATCGCCATTCTGAGAGCGTCAAAATTAAAAAGTTTTCTGTTTTGTGTCTGTTGCGTTGCCTTGTGTTTTTTAGTTCTTAATAAGCCATAGTCATAGACATCTGTGCCATGTTCAGTCTTTAACCTTAATCGGTTGTTATTATTCGGTCGTGATTTTTGCTTTATGTTGAGCGTATGTTAGTTATATTCTTCGCAGCCATAGCGGGCTTGTCAGAAAAGAGCGGACAAAAAGACTCCGATAGAAAACATAAACGGCTTAAAGCATCAATGTACAGAATAGATAAAACCATGTGTGGCATAACTACCGATTTGGGTTGTGTTGTTTGGGATGATAAACAAAAAAATACAGATTTTAACTTTAGTATGCCGTGAGTTTGTCTCTTCACCTAATTTTGCCTTATGTATATGGGTAACACCGCAAGCGTATTATATATATAAAGGTATATATACGCCCGTTGCCTTGTTCTTTTTAATAAATTGCAGCTATTATCTATCTCTTGTTAAAAGATTGAACTGGTATCAATATTCAAGTAGAGTTTTTGCTATTATGTATCGATTTAAGTTTTGGCAAATATAATGTATTTTTTCTTTACATGCAAGTTTTTGTTCTTTTTTTAAAAAAAAAAGATAATTTGAAATTAAAATTGTTTGTTTCATTCCGGTTGCGTGAAATGTCATTTTGGATATGTAATTGTAATAAATTCTTAACAGATTAAATATATATTTTAATTCGTCGATATTTGTAATCTTCCAGCATATCATAAATCGCTTTATATCAGCATAATTGCCTTGAAATAATATTTATACGCCAATATATCTCTTTCTTAACAAGAGATAGACTATGAAATGACATCGCTTTTAGTGTAACCCTAGTGAGAATGTGATAAAATACTGATACAATGATGAGACGAAACCTGATTTTCTTGATGCTGTTTGTCAGCATTCCGCTATTTGCCCAAAAGTGGGTCGTCAAGACGAATTTATTATACGACGCGACGGCTACTATTAACCTGGGCACAGAAATCGGTCTGTCCCCTAAGTGGACCTTAGACCTGTCTGGAAACTATAACGGCTGGACGTTGAGCGACAACAAGAAGTGGAAACACTGGATGGCGCAACCGGAAGCAAGATATTGGTTCTGCGAGCGTTTCAACGGCCATTTTGTCGGTGTTCACCTCCTTGGCGGACAATATAATGTGGGCGGCATAGACTTGCCTTTCGGCATCTATGAGGGCCTCAAGGATCACCGCTACGAGGGATGGTATGCCGGTGCCGGCGTCGTATACGGATACCAGTGGGTGCTCGGCAAACGCTGGAATCTCGAGGCCGCCATCGGACTGGGATACGTTAGGGCCAAATACGACCGCTACGACTGTCCGCGATGCGGAGAGTGGCGCGGAAGCGGATACAAAAACTATCTGGGCCCTACGAAAGCTGCGATATCCATAATTTATATACTTAAATAAGGAAGGAGAGGCGATTATGAAAAAGATAACAACACTTATTGCTTGTCTGCTTGCCGCCTGTCCTGCGGCTTTTGCTCAGACATCTTATCTGGAGAATATTACTGTTGAAAACAGGGTGGTGCAGAAGGAAGGGTCCAACGTGCATGTGTCTATGGATCTCGACCTCAGCAAGATGGACATGAAGAGCCAGCACTCTATCAATCTTGTGCCCACGCTCGTATCAGCCGACGGCTCACAGGAGTGCGCCCTCAAGCCAATAGTGGTCAACGGAAGCGTCAGAAACCGCGTTATGGAGCGTCAGGAGGCACTGGGCAGCCTGCCCGCAGGCACGCCTGCCGACCGTGTGCGCCGCCACAACGGCAAGACTCAGACCATAAGCTACGACGATTCGGCACCGTTCAGCCGCTGGATGGTCAACGGCCGCCTCGAACTCAGGGGATATGTCACGGGATGCGCGTCGTGCAGTGAGGGCGACGAGAACATTGCCACCGGAGGCGTTCTGCCTTACACAGAGCCTACTTATCTCATGGCGTTCGTTCAGCCTAAGGAAGAGGAGGTTAAGCGCCGCGCCGAGGTTAAGACCGCGCGCCTGCAATACCGCCAGGACAGCTATGCCGTAAGGCCCGACTATAAGAACAACCGCGCCGAGCTCGAAACCGTGCAGAAGTCTATCGACGCTGTTAAGGACGACCGCAACCTTACTATAACGGGCATCTACATCACAGGTTACGCTTCGCCCGAGGCAACGGTTGCCTACAACCTCCGGCTGTCAAAGAACCGTGCGCAGACTTTTGCGGCTTACATACAGAAGAACAATCCCGAACTGAAGAAGTCGCTCTGGCACGTAGACTGGAAAGGTGAGGACTGGGCAGGACTGCGCGAGCAGGTTGCCAACTGCACCACGCTTCTGCGTCAGGAAGACGTGCTCAAGATTATCGACGACTGCGACGGCGACCAGGATGCCTGCGAGGCTAAGATCAAGGCTCTCGTGCCGCCTACGATATATGAGCGCATACTCAACGAACTTTATGGCCCGCTGCGCCGCAACGAGTACCGCATAGAGTATAATGTGCGCCACTTCGACCTCGAAGAGGCTAAGCAGCTACTCAAGTCGAAGCCCAATCAACTCAGCGTCGCTGAGATACAGAAGGTGGCCGACAGCTACGGACGTAACACTCCTGAATATAAGGAGGCAATGAACATAGCGGCACGCACTTATCCCGACAACGTTACGGCGCTCAACAATGCTGCTCTTGCCGAGTTTGAAACGGGCAACTATAACGCCGCAATCAGTCTCCTTAAAGACGCCGAAGATCCTGCCCTGCTCAACATCCTGGGCGCTGCCTACGCTAAGAGCGGTGACAAGGACCGTGCCGAGAAGGCTTTCACTAAGGCTGCAGGAAAGGGCGACAAGCAGGCTCAGCAAAATCTGAGAATGTTGCAGGAAAGCAGAATATATGACTGACACAAGACTAAACTTGTGTGTTGGTGATATAACCTTATAATTTATACCAATTAACTTAATTTACTAACTTAAAATTTGAGAATTTATGAAGATTAACAAATTGTTTTTGCTTGGGTTGGCAGGATTAGCCTTCACAGCATGTAGTAGCGACGAAGAAATGACAACACAGAGTGGTTTGCCGGCAGGAACAGGCGCAGTTACTATTAACATCACAAGTCCTGAGTTGACGAGAGCAATTGAAGCTGGAACGACAGATAACCTTGTTAAGGTTACAGGTGATGTTACCATCACTTTGACGGCAACTAATGGTACTAAGAGTATTAGTTTGAAGGCAACCGACTTAACTACACAAAGTTCTGTTACTTTCTGGAATGTTGAAACTCCGCAAAGTGTTTCAGTTTCTATGAATGACGGTCAGGCTTCATATGCAAAGGTTGCTCCAACAGCATTTACACAAGCTCCTTCTGCAATTCCTGCTTATGGTGAGACTTCTACCTTCAGCTTAACAGACCAAACTGCTAAACCGGGAGAAAAGGGCGGTACTGCCTATGAAACAGGTGCTGAAGCTGGTGATGAGTCAAAGGTTTATCAGCTTTACACGGCAACAGTTCAGTTGGCTATTCCTGTAGCACGTCTGGAAGTATCTGGTATTCAGCATGTCGATGGTGAGAACGGTTGCGCATATAAAACATTGACAATCGCAGGCGTTTATCTTGATAATGTTTATGCAACAGGTGAAGGTGTTACATATAGCAATGGCTCATTCTCTTGCGTAACTGGTATTGCACCTACAGATTATTCTTATACAGGTAACGATGGTACTGGTATTGAGGCGATGTTTAAGGATGCTGCAACACCTACAGACTTCCTTACACCTGATGCTGTTTGGCCTGCAGCAGGAAATGCATATTCTTATTATTTCTTTGGCGCTGATGGAGCAAATAATTTGCCTAAGTTCAAGATTTACTTTGATACTTCAGAGGCTAAAGATGGCAGTCATCCGCTTCCCGCACCTCGTTATGCTATGATTACTAGCTATAAGAACGCTGATGGAGAAATCGCAAAGTTTGAGCCGGGACATATTTATCGTATAACAAGTGCTAAACTGACAGACGAAAATATTATCGGTGATGAAGGCGGTAATACTCTTTATGGTGTTGAAGTAACAGTTGAGGAGGCTGAGTGGGCCGTTGAAACAATTGGTGCAGAATGGGCTTCTAAGTAATTCTGCCTCTTATCTGAGAACTAGTCAAAAACGTTCCGGCACAATAAATATCACCAAGCGTGATGACGCCACAATCGCCGGCAGTTTTTGATAATCTATGAATACATGCGGGAGTGTGCCGGGCTTTCCGGCCCCGTCGCACTCCCTCTATCATGAAAAACAAATACAACCGCCTTTCACCGCCAAAGCGGTAGGGCACAATAAGATTTATAAGCGATGAAACATTGGAAGAACATAGTATTGCCGCTGCTGCTGGTTCCTGTCTTGGTGACCGGTTGCATCATGGACGACAACGACGATTGCGACAATGTGGCCATCTATTTTCAGTATTTCGCAGATGGTGACGAGAACGTGCTCAGCCAGTACATAGACCGGGTGGATCTCTATGTGTTCGACGAGGGCGGGCACCTTATTGAGAAGAGACCTTATTCACGGGAACAGTTGGGCAGCTACCAGGCGATACCTTCTTTCAAACTGATTCCCGGCAAACGTTACAAGGTGGTTGCCGTGGCAAATGCCGACGACAAAACACATGTTACTGGACTTGAAAACGCTGACTTCAGCCGCATGTACATACAGAGTCCTGAATGGGTGGCTGCCGACGTGGTTACCAACCACGACCACAACTATCTCGGACAGCAGGAGTTTGTCATGCCGACAGGAAACTTTGTTGTCTATCGTGACACGGTTACGATGTACAGCTCACACATTAACACGCATATCGAAGTTACAGGACTGCCGGCTCCAGGAGCCGCAGACATCACGCCCGTTACGGTAAGCATAGAGAACTCTAACGGACAGACTTCTTTTGAGAACGAAATTAATTTGGACGCAAAGGGCACATGTGCTCCCGAGCTTGAATATGATGCGGCAAGCGGAAAATATCAGACCAAAGACCTGACTCTCTACCGCATGGACAGCAAGGGAACGCTGCTTGACGATCATTGCAGCCACCAGATTGTGGTTAAGGATGCCACTGGCAAAGAGATGGTGCGCTTCAGCCTTTATGACTTTATTAAAGAGAACGAGGCATACATCGACGTCACCAAGCAGGAGGCCTATTTGCCCATCGAGATACAGTTTATTGAAACAGGCATCACTATCAAACTGCCCGCCTGGTATGTTGAAGACATAACCCCCGGTTGGCAATAAAGTATTGAGGAGGACGCATTTATGAATAACATGAAAAAACACAGATACCTTGCTGCCGCATGCTTGTTGCTGCTGTCGCTTCTTGCCGTGTCGTGCATTTCTGACGACTATCCCGTGCGCGATAAAGCCACGGTGAAGATGACGTTCACCACCAGGGCGATCAGTAATCCTGCTACCACTGCCGGCGGACTTGAGGATAACGAACACATGCGCACCCTGCGCGTGATTGTGGCAAGGCAGAATGGCGAGATACTTTACAATCTGAAATATGACATAGCCGAAAACGAAACGAGCAAGACCATCACGTTCAGCGAGATGACCGTAAATGCCGACGGCGAAACCTTCGACTTCTATGCCATAGCAAATGAGGCAGGCGTAGGATACGACGGAAGTTGGGAAAACGTCACCGTTGCTGACTTGAAAGGCATGAATCTGTCGGAGGAGGGCTTCCTGGCAGATGCCAATGATGCTTCTAAAAATAAGATGATTCCGCAGACTGCATATAAGCAGATTAGGGTAGCGCCGCAGTCTGGCGGCGGAATACAGAGCGAGACAATGAAACTCGACTTCGCCGTGGCTAAGGTGCGCCTTACCATAAACAATACATCGGCTGGCGACCAGTATGTGAATGATATTAATTTGTCAGGCCTGAACATGACATCAACGCCATTGTTCGCAAACGGAACATTGTCCGACGTTACAGGTGGAACATTAAGTCTTGGCAACATGACTATTCATGCTAATAGTACAGCTACGGTTTATGCTTACTTCTTTGAGAATACAGGAGGCACATATAATCTTACTGCAAGTTGGAACGGAACACAGACTTTGAATCTTAATAATAGTGCTGCCAATATTAATGCGATAAGCCGTGGCACAGAGCTTAATATCAACATTACGCTGAACGCGACTACTACACCGACATTCAACATCGAGGTCGTTCCTTGGGCAGAGGTTGAAGTGGATGTACCGCCGTTTGAAGTACCACAGTTTAAATAAACCATGAAAGGAGAAAATCGTATGAAAAAGATACATCTTAAGATATATACCGGCATTCTTGCCGTATGTATGATTATGGCAGGCCTGTCAAGCTGTACGGTCGACGACTTTTTCGGTACAGACAACGTAGTGGAAGGCGAGCCTGTAAACATAACACTTAACTTTGCGGCTGTTCCGTCGACAGACGTTCGCATCACGCGTGCAACGGGAAGCGACCTGTCCGAATTGTCAGACATCGTTATATGTGTGTTCCATGGTAACGGTACGTTCGAGCAGATGGTTACCAACTATGAAGATGGAGGCTTGACGGTAAACGGAAATTCGGTCGGCAGTAATGGCGAAAACCGCTATAGCGTAAGCTTTGAAAGCACGTCAGGCGAAAAGAAACTCATTGCTGTGGCAAATGTGGCTGACGGAGCATATTGGGAAAACCTGATAACAGATCTGACAGCAGCTTATAATGAGAAGAAAGACTTTGAGCAGGTAAAAGCCATTGTAGCAGAAATGAGCCAAAGGCTTGTTAACCAGGCCGGTACTACCGAAGGCATGCAGCCGTTCCATGTCACATCTTCGTCGCAGATGTTGATATCAGGATGGAATGAAGATGTTGTTTTCGGAACAAATAATACTGTTACTGGCTATGGCACGTATGGCGATGCAGGCAATCAAGTGGCAATAAAGATGAAGCGCGCCATGGCGCATATCACATTCAATATTGCTGCCAATCCTAGCGGTGCTAAAGGTACGTTTACGCCGACATCATTCCGCGTTTACAACATCCCTACAAAGAGCTATCTTACCAATGGTATTTCTGAAACTCTTCTTACAACCGGCGTTGCTAATTCTGATGAAGAATATGTAAACACAGCATTTGAAAATATCGGTACGGCGCAGGGCGGTAACTATTCTTTCAACTTCTACATGCCTGAAAATGTACAGGCTAATGGTGCGTCTTCAGATTATAATTCTCGTGAAGAATGGAATGGAAATGAAAATTCAGGTGCTTCGGCAGAAAACAAGAAATGGACAAATGCTCCTCAAAACAGTACATTTGTTGTGATAAGTGGCACGTTCGAGGGCGATGCTACAAATCCTGTTACGGCTAATGTAGAATACACAATTCATCTTGGCAATTTCGGAAAGTCTGGTGATACTTCTCGTGATTACGGAGATTTCTCTGTAATGCGAAATTACAGCTATACATATTCGGTCAGCGTTCTTGATGTTAATAATATTATTGTTGAAGCTGAGAGAACAGGTGGAGATTACCAAAATGGCGCAGAAGGTTCAGTTTACGATCAGAGCAGCACAGAATACAGCTATAACCTCGATGCTCACTACGAGCAGGTTTATCTGGAGTACAATCTCTCTGACATAGCTAACAGTCTTAGGCAGGGCCTTTCCGGACAGTCTCTTGATGTCGCTATAGCCAACCAGCTGATACTTATCATTCAGTCGGAAGCAATGGACTATACACATGAATATAGCGATGAAGCTCCTTACACCACCAGAAATAAGCGCGGAACATTAAGTCCGTATAAGATTTATGCCGATGCTGTTAGAAGCGGCAAAGATCCTGCTGACGCAAAGGCTGCCGTGTTGGTTGGTGCCGGAGAAGGCATGGCACCGACTAAGGGCTTTGACTACAAGTGGATTGAGTTCTTTCCGCAGACAGGCACCGGAATTTCTGCATATCCCGGAATATCGTCTTGGGCTATGGAGGATCTTACCGGTATGGAGAATGGAAATTTCTATGCCGGTGAAACAGGTACCGACGTCATGCTTGATGTTTATGACATGATTGTTGAGATGGGTAAGGCAATTAAGCAGATTTATGGTAGAGAAACGCCTTCTTCTTCAAGTATACAGATAACTCAAAATGGTAATGATTATGTTGCGCGTTTCACAGCCTTCGTAAATGAAAATTACTATCTTCGCCATCCGCTTACGGGCGCAAAGACAGATACATGGAGCGTGATGACAAACAAGATTCCGCGCGAGATGATTATAGCAATGAGTACGCAGACATCTGAAGACGGCAACAGCTCTTACAGCAAGATCCACTCGTATATATCTCAGTTGGCAATGCAGACGTTCTATAACGACCGCGTGTCAAGTCTCAACGCATTCGGTATTGAAACGTATAATGAGACACCGCTGAGGTTTGTATTTGGAACACCAAAATCTACCTATGAACTGTCGGATACTGACGGACGTGAAAATCAGAAGAAGTTGATCGGAGCTTCATTTTCGCCTCAATGGGATTCTTACATTGACTATCGGTATAATGGCTGGACAGCATCTGTAGGAACAAACCGTTCAAGTCATAAACTGAGTGCTTATGCCTATGTTGAAGATGCCTATTCAGCATGTATGTCACGTAACCGCGACCTTAATGGCAACGGACGGATTGATGAAGATGAGATACGCTGGTTCCTGCCGTCGCTCAATGAGTATATCCGTATGGGTATCGGTTCTAATGGTATTTCGAGCGCAGCCCAACTTTATATGGGTGATAAGACGACTATGACAAAAGGTAATTATCCGTCAAGTTACATCACGGATGGCTCGCTTTATTATACCAGCAGTGCTGATTCTAGAAGGGTATATTGGGCTGTAGAGAAAGGATCGTATGGCGCAATTAACGGATCTTATACTTCAGGAACTCCTTTGCCTGTACGTTGTATACGCAATTTGCCTGCAAAGGGTACGGGTACGGATGTTTCTAAGATTAATGGAGTAACATCAGATGCTACGTATAAGTATTATGAGAACAACTCACCAAAGCTACTGGTGTTTAAAGATCGTTTGATTCCAAGCCTGTATCGTCAGAGAGTTTCCGGCTCGCTGAATGTTCACAATGAGGATGATGACGCTAATAGTTTCTATGATGGAATATTTGTTGCTTCTGATTTCCTTTATACAAATAGTTGGTATGGAAAAGAGTACAGAACATTTACATTAGGTGATATTATTGGAGCTTCCGGTTTGATGGATAATCCATGTTATACATATCGTGAGGGTGGATATACTAATTGGCGTGTTCCTAATTTGGTTGAGCTTTCAGCTATGAATGCAGCCGGACTTTTGAAACATACCGGATCAGATGTTGCTTGCTGTACGCAATTCTCCAATCAGAAGGTACGTTATGGCTTCGCTTTTTCATCATTGATTTATTGTCCCGGTGCAAATGATAATCAGATTGATAGTGAATTTATGATACGCTGTGTCCGCGACGTTCCTGCAGGCTATAATTTCCCTACTAACTGATAATATTAAACAACACTTGCCGGCGGACATCTTATAGGTCTGCCGGCAAGTGCCTTTTAGGCAATTTCGCGGCGAGACGCCTGAGAAATATACCTACTTGCTGTCAGCGGCATTTGTTAGTAAACCGATTGAGAAGTGATAACGGTGACAGACAAACGATAAACGACGACTTTATACTAAAAAACACAGATATTAAATGAAAACATTTTTTTATGGTCTGATATTACTTACTATTGTCTTAGTCTCCTGTCGGAATAACCAAAACAGTGGTAAAAGCGGCACGGCTAAGTCGGCTGCTGCCGACACTGTTTTGGCCGGCAGTTTTCCGTTTCCAGACATTCCCATGGCAATCACGTCGCCCGAAGAGCGCAAGGAGTGGATGCTGACACATTATTGGAGCAAGTTCAACTTTGCAGACACCACGCTCGTTAACAACCGCGACATAACCGAGCAGGGATTTGTAAACTTTATAGCTCTGATAGCCGACGGCACCACGCCCGAAGACATAATACGCAAGAGCCTGGCAAACTGGTGCGCGGCGTTCGTTAATGACAGCCATGCCTATGACGTGATGACATCTAACGCCGACAGCTATTTTTATGACGCCAACTCGCCATATTACAACGAAATCCTTTACGGATATTATCTGGAGGCTATGCTCGCCTGTCTGCCCGACGGCGACGCAAGGCGCACCCAGATGAAATATAAGCTTGACCTTATACGCCGCAACAACGTTGGCGACAAGGCAACCGACTTTGCCTACTGGCTGCCCGACGGCACCCGCCACAAGCTGTCGGCAACCAAGGCTGCCGGCGACAGACTGCTGCTGGTGTTTTACGATCCCGACTGCGAGAGCTGTCATGAAGTGCTGGGGCAGATGATTTCAGACAAAGTGCTTGCCGATGCCGTGGCATCCCGCCGTGTTAGCGTGCTTGCCGTTTACACCGAAGGCGACGACGGCGTGTGGCGCTCGTCGCTCGGCGACATGCCTCCGTCATGGACCGTAGGCACCGACCGCCTTGCCGTGAAAGAAGGCGCACTCTATGACCTTAAAGCCATGCCGGCGATATATCTGCTCGACGGCTCGGGCCGTGTGCTTATGAAAGACGCGAGATATGGCGATGTGCGCAAGGCGCTCGGAGCCGCCGCAGAGTGAATAAAGACAAAGATCCTATGATAGACGTTGCCGTTACAGAAGTTGATGTCAGCAAGATTACCGCGAGGGAGCGCAACATGCTTGTGCGCCGCTATAAGCTTCATCAGAAATATGCCGATGCCGTGGAGCTGTATGCCGGCAGCAGCATGCCTGTTAAGGATATAGCCACGAAGTGTGGGGTGGGGCGCAAGGCGCTTTCGGCATATCTGCAGCGCTATTGGCGCGAGCTGATGCTGAGGCGCTACGGCATAGAGTGTCATGGCGATGGTGCTGAAAGCATAAAGGTGATATCTGCCGGCAAACAGAGCCGCACGGCACACGAAAAATATAAGTATGCCGTTGCTGCCTGCGATATGATGGAATATATCGACCTTAACATGTCGCAGATAGCCCGCAAGTTCGGACTCTACGGCACCGCCTTGTCTAACTTTATGCGAGTGCATTACAGTGACATCCTTGAATGTCGCGAGAAGGTAAGGCGTGAATTGGGCATCAGCGGCAATAAGCACCGCGGCGCCAAGGAGAAGTGCGCAAGCCTATATGCCGAGGCTGTGAGACTTTATGGCGAAACTGATATGACTGTAAGCGAGATAGCTTCGCGGTGTGGCGTGTCAGAGTCGGGCTTGCAGCAGCATCTCCGCTTTTACCACAAAGACTTGCTGGCACGCAAGAGAGAGATGCGCCGCAATGCTGCCGAGAAAGCGAAAAAAGGCAAAGGCGACATGACCGGTAATGGCAGGCGGTATGAGCCGTCGCGAGAAATAGTGGCTAAATATGCTGTGGCTCTCGATATGTATCGCAACACGTCAATGACGATGAAGGCGATAGCAGAACAGACGGGAGTATCGAGAGAGGGCCTGAGGTCTTATCTTAACAAATGGCACCGTAATCTTGTGATGGAGCGTTCAGGGGTGGAACCCGGCACGGACGATACTGCTGACCTTAGGCGTTCGCGCCGCCGGATGAAAACCGTCGCAGCTAAATATGCCGAGGCGATAGAGAGCCTGAAGCACAATGTGCGTCCCGTGGCAAAGGTGGCACGTGAGTTTGGACTTAATGCCAATGTGTTCAGGCAATATCTGCATAAACATGAACCCGAATTGATAAAACAACATGGACACGGAACGTGAAACTGGGAATGAATATGATACGGGGAAGTCGTTTTTACGTAAAAAGGTAAATTATATTTTCAGAACGGTGCTATTTTGAAGCGTTGCACAATATCATACGGCAAGACGGCAAAAGAAAACAATAGTATGACTTAAATCATCGATTTCTTTTTTTAATTAAGTTATATGCTGCCCAATGACGATTTGGGCTTAAACGTTATGTTTGTATGTCATGCCGGTAAGTTATGAACTGCCGATGGCTAAGTTTTTGATATTAAATCACTGATTTTCAGAAAAAATGTGTAAGTTTGCACTTCAGAAAATATATTAATAAAGAAAAATATAAAATGGGAAAAATAATACTTACCGGTGACCGCCCGACCGGAAGACTTCATCTTGGCCACTATGTCGGCTCATTGCGCCGCAGAGTGGAATTGCAGAATGAGGGCGACTTCGACCGTATGTTCGTGTTCATAGCTGATGTTCAGGCGTTGACCGACAATGCCGACAATCCTGAGAAAATACGCCAAAACATCATTGAGGTGGCTCTCGACTATCTTTCTGCCGGACTCGATCCTAATAAGGTTACTCTCTTTGTTCAGTCGATGATACCTGAGCTGGCTGAACTTACTGTGTATTACATGAATCTTGTAACCGTGTCGCGCCTTCAGCGCAACCCGACGGTGAAGACCGAGATACAGATGCGCAACTTCGAGACCAGCATCCCCGTGGGTTTCTTCACATATCCCATAAGTCAGGCTGCCGACATTACGGCATTCAAGGCTACTACAGTGCCGGCAGGCGAAGACCAGGAGCCTATGCTCGAACAGACACGCGAGATAGTGAAACGATTCAACAACATAT
>OGIH01000408.1_pt1 | contig 34831 bp, 27 predicted proteins | sample 1571721 | NCBI WGS metagenome assembly OGIH01 (sample SAMEA2582068, study PRJEB24529) | metagenome | biome: Human gut stool | place: China | collected 2011
GATATATGTGGCATAAGCGGTTACGAACTTTACGATGTCAAGCGGATTGAGCGTGTCGCCCGTATGTCCGCCGATGGTGCCGCGAATGCCTGAAATTGATTTAATAAGTGTCATTATTTATCTTCCCCTTTCGTAAGTTATCGTGTAATAGCAAGGATAAACGCCCGAAGAAGCATAAGCATGTCCCTGTGTGTGCGGAACGATAAGATTAACCTTGGCAATCTCGTCTCCTGCATTTTCAGGACGTCCAACCTTTATATAAGTCAACGGAACGAGCCAGCCTGACGGAACTGACGTTGTGCCATAGAACATGGCCATGACGCTCTGTCCGTCGATAAACGACGCTGTAAACGATCCGCTGCTGTTTGTTACGGTCATCTTGTCAACAATAGAAGAAAAACTGAGGATGTCGTTGGTCAGCTGCAAAGAGTCGGTTAGAATGTTATATTCGGTGAAGCGGCAAAGCACGGTTGTGGTCTCGCCTTCCTTTATCTTCTCACCGCATCCCTCTCTGACAATCTGCATGTAAACTCCTGAATTCTGCATCAGCACAAACTCATTCTTGCTCACATCGGTCTTGTATCCCTGCTCCTTAAACTGCGACTCAGTTATGACAGTTATGGCCGAATCGGCAATAAATCTACTAATTGCAGCACGCTCCTTATCTTTCTGCTCTGCATAAGTCTCTGTATCATCACAGCTTATAACGGTTACGGCTGCGATAAAGGCTATGAAAGCCAAAGCTAAATTTCTCATTCTATTTTTTATAATATGTAAGTACGACTGGCAAAATTACAAAAAATACACTAATTACGCCACATCGCAATTTATAATTATGCTACTTTAACTGATATTCGGCAAATTAACGCGGATATTGCCTTTTGACAGATAAAAAAGCCGTATGTCAGAACTTGAATTCGGTTACGGCCTTCCTTACCAGCGCCTCTGCCTCTTCAACCGAGCATTCAAGGCGTCCGCCTGCAGCGTTTAGATGGCCGCCGCCGTTGAAATACTGTTCTGCAAGCTTGTTGCACGGGAAGTTATCCACAGAGCGTGTGCTCACCCACACTAGATTATCCTTCTCAGTGTCCTGCCTGAGCGATATGCTCAGCCTTAGGCCTTTTATCTGCAGGGGCATGTTAACCAGTCCTTCGGCGTCGCCCTTGATGTAATGAAAGCGCTTAAGGTCGTCGCGCGTCAGAACGAAATAGGCTGCACGCTCCTCCTGCATAACCACCATTTTCTCGTTAAGCACATAGCCGATGAGCCTCATGCGCCACTCGCTGTAGTTGTTGTAAACGTTGCGGTAGATTTTGTCTTTATCGATGCCCTTGGTAAGCAGCTGACTTATAATGAAGAATATCTCAGGGCGTGTTGAGTTGTAAGTGAATCCGCCCGTGTCGGTCATCATGCCGCAATACAGCGGAACGGCACACTTGCGCGTCATCATGTCGAAACTGCCGAGCTGCCATATCAGGCGGAAAACCAGTTCGCATGTGCTGCATGCCTCAGGATGCGACACACACAACTCTGTGTCGATGTCGGGATTAAGGTGATGGTCAACAAGAACCTTCTTTGCAGGCGAGGCTGCCAGCGTGTCTGCCATGTCGTCTGTACGTGAGAAGGTGTTGAAGTCGAGACAGAACACAAGATCGGCCGAAGCCAAAAGTCCGTCGACAAAGCTTTTATGCTTGTCGTATCTTATGATGCGCTCCGTGCCCGGCAGCCACTGCAAGAAGTCGGGATAGGCATCGGGAACGACAGCCACGGGCACCTTGCCCTGCTGACGCAAAAACTCTGCCATGCCGAGCAGCGAGCCAAGAGCATCGCCGTCGGGACTGCGGTGGCAGCAAAGAATAATGTTGTCTGAACTGAGGATAAGGCTGCGGAGGCTTTCGGTCTCCGCAGCTGTAAGCAAGTTAATGTCCATTATTTATCAAAATAGGAATGTGTTTCAGGCACGGGCATAACAACATGAGCCCTGCACTGCAACATATTGAAAAGCGGCTAAACGCCGCTGTTTGTGGCAATATTCAGTTTTAAAAAAGTTTGTTGGGATAAACGCCTTCGTCAACAAGACTCTGAATCTTGTCTACAACAGCCTGACGGTCGGCAGAATAAGTTACGCCAAACCACTTGCTGGTTGTGTCAAGCACCTTCACTGTGGCTGTCTTGTCGTTAATCAGCTTATTCACCATAAGCGGAATAAAGAACTCGGCCTTGAGGTTCTCCATGTTTTTCGGATCAGAGAGGAACTCCTTGAAATAAGCCTCGCTGTGCTCGAAATAATCGGGAGTGAATCCCCACATATTCATTGACACCGGTGTGTTGTCCTCAACTGCCACCCATTCGCCCTGCTCGTCCTTGTAGCATACAGGACCGTTTACGCGCATAATCTCAGTGCGCTCAACCACAGTGGTCAGATTGCCGGCATCATCCTTTGAGCAGATGCCACGTGCCACGGTTCCGTTGTCAGACAGAGTGTTGCCAACGCGGAAACCTACCATGGCATAATTGCCGCGGCTGCCCTCGGGAAGTTCAGCCAGGAACTTGCCTATAACCATGAATGCATCGCGGTTGTAGAAGTCGTCGCAGTTGATCACGCAGAACGGCTCCTTGATAACGTCTTTTGCCATAAGAACGGCATGGTTTGTACCCCACGGCTTTACACGGCCTTCAGGACAGCTGAAGCCTTCAGGCAGACTGTCGAGACTCTGGAAGCACAGCTCAACAGGCACATGGCCTTCGTACTTGCTAAGAATCTTTTCGCGGAAATCGTCTTCAAAATCTTTTCGGATAATAAAAACAATCTTGCCAAATCCGGCCTTTATGGCATCATAAATAGAATAGTCCATGATTGTCTCGCCGTTAGGACCCAGTCCGTCGAGCTGTTTCAAACCACCGTAACGGCTTCCCATTCCGGCTGCCAGCAATAATAATGCAGGTTTCATATTGTACGTAATTTTATTTTAAGGTTTAACTTTATGTCCCGGCAATGCGTGTTAAACAGTTATGTCAGGATATTGTTCATAAATAACAGAATGCAAATATACTCATTTTTTATGAAAAGCGGCGTTTTTCGTGGCGTTTTCGGCATAAAAAACATTGGCAAACAAACAAGGCGTAACTTATCATGCCGTGTTCCACGAAATCTGTTTGTAAGCAGACACAGGAAAAACAGCGCATTGTGTCACTTTGACTTTATCACAAATTCAGCCTGAAATAGAAAAAGCAGAGCATGATTTAAGCACCAGCAGGTAAAGCATATTTACAAAAGAGAGTCAAACGGCAGGTTAATTAATGGTAAACCTATGAGTTTTTACTCAAAAACGGCACATCTGGCAACGCAAAACAAGGCTGTTTTTAGGCAAAAATACAGGCTTTTCATATCGTTTCGGAACAAAAATTGATGCACATTATTTTGGATATAAGCATAACGTCTTATATCACAAGACATTGCAACTGCACACGTATTTTGCCCATATTTTCGTCCGAATGATTTTAATTTTAAAATAACGCAGTATGAGAGCGCCAACAAAAATCACAAAGAAAGTAAAATCATGTCATACATAACATTATGACAAACCGGCGCAGCAAATCAGTGCTGTTTCTCTTCAGCATGCAGAACGACAAAATGCAGCGTAGGAACACAGGGCCGTACGCCTTACAGAATCGGCAGATTTGTGCTTTTCCTACAGGAGAATCAAGCAGAGTCGGACACAACAGAATCAGCCATTAACACTGTGTCCGGCAAATAACGTTAGCAAAAAACTGCATCAGAAAGGATAGCCGACGGCGATATGAATGGCCTGGCCATCGCTGAACTTGGGAATGTTATAGAATCCGCTCTTGCCCGTATCGAACGGCACGTGAAGACCTACACCCCAGTCGAGACGCAACACGAGGAAGTCGAGGTCGTAGCGAAGACCGACTCCCGTGCCGAGAGCCATTTCCTTCAGGGCGTTCTTAAACTGGAACTTGGCGCCCTCGCGATATCCGTCGTCACGCAGGGCCCACACATTGCCGGCATCTATAAAGGCTGCTCCGTAAAGGTTGCCGAAAAGATTAAAGCGATACTCAAGGTTAAGCTGCAGCTTTATGTCGCCTGTCTGGTCGAGATACGACAGTTTTGACTCGTTGGTGGTGTAGCTTCCCGGACCTATGCTTCTCACCGCAAAGGCTCTTATGCTGTTGGCTCCTCCCACATAAAACTGCTCGCTGTAAGGCGCAGCCAGACTGTTGCCGTAGGTGTAAATCACTCCGGCACTGATATGCCACACAAGCTGCGACTTCTGCCCCAGCTGCCATATCTTGCTGAAGTCGGTTTCTATTTTGAGGAACTGCGCGTATGGATTCTTAAACAGCTGCTTGCCCACTTCGCCCCATTTGTTTCCGGCAGCCATATAAGCAAGCGACAAGATGTTGCCAGACTCCGTGATGGTGGTCTGCCATACAACAGGGTTGCGGTGTTTCACAGTGCTGCTGTATGCGAGCATATAGCGCATCTTTGGGATAAACGTATTTTGCATTGATGTCTGCAAATACGGATTTTCCTGAAGTATGGAGTCGAATTTAGCCGTGGTGTAGTTAAGGCGCTGATACTGCAGCGTCAGCGGACTGAACTCATGGCGCCACGTAGCCGAACGCTGCCACTTATAGGTCCATTCGGCAGAGAAGGTGTGCATTTTGAAATAATCAGGACGCTTCATCACGTTCATACCGATCTTGGCGTATGTTGTAGGCGTAGTGAAATAGCGGCGATGCTTAAGGAACGGGACAATAAGGCGCGGAAACTCTATTGATGCGTCTGCACCATACTCGTATGAGTTCATGTCTGTCGACGAGCCGCTGACGTTGCCGCCCTTCTGCCATTCGTAAGAGCCGTGAAGGTTTATGTCGAGCTTCTCGCCGCCACGGAAGGCGTTGCGCTTTGTGAAACCGATAACAAGCTCTGGACCGGTGCGGCCGTTTATCTTGTTGGTGTAGTTGGTTTCTATATAAAAGTCATAAGGCTTGCCGAACGTACACGACAGGTTAAGGTCGAGCGTGTCGCATGTTGCTGTAGTGTCGCGCGGCGTAAACGCAAACTCAACCGAGCTGAACTGCCCCGATCCGCTAAGTTTGTTTGAAGATTCCAAATAGTCGTCGTATCTGAAAAGCTTGCGCGGACGCAGTTTCAGGTCGCTCAAGATTATTCGCGGACGTATCGGCGGCTTGCGGCCGTTGAACCTGACCGTGAAATAGCGATGGCTGAACGAGTCTTTCAGCACCTCCATAAACTGCTTGCGGATGTCTATTCTGATTTTTCCTATATACCATTTGTGCTTGGCAAGTTCCGGCAGATTGTCGGCCATCTGCAGGCGCAGACTGGCCTTGCCGGGCGTGATGGTTGTGTCGGCAAGATAAGAGGCGAAACTCGGCTGATAATAATAATAGCCGTTGTTGCGGAACAAAGTGGCTATGCGGTTGCGCTCTGCGTCAAGAGCAGAGGCGTCAAAAGGCGAACCGCTCTTTATTTTGGCCTCATCCTTTGTCTTCTCTAACAGCGTGTCGGCCATCTCCGGAAAGCCCACATACTGAAGTGTGTCCACCGTGAGCAGCGGTCCGAACTTTACAGTGTATCCTATCTTACGCTTCTTTGGATTCTTCTGTTCTACAATCTCATACTCTACCGTTCCGTTCATATAGCCATGATTGCGTAGCACCGACTGCGCCACTGAGGCACGGAGCTGAGGATTTACCTGACTCATGAGCACGGGCGACTTGCCAAACGTCTTGGTCATCCATTGTGCTATCTTGTTCTTTGAGCCTGAAAAGGCGTTCCATATCCACAAGCCATAAGGAAACGGCGTGCGATAATACGAACTGCCGAACAAGGCGCCGTTGGGAGCTGTAGCCAACGAAGCCTCAACCTCCTCACGAGTTGTCTCATAATGGTCGCTTTTCTCATAGTCCTGATAGTCGATCTTTGTCAGTCCGATGAACAACTGGTCGCCCTTCGGTATGCCGCTGGTGGTTGAGCACGACCACAGCAACACCGAAACGGCAGCCAACAGGCACACACGAAGCGCAAAAACGCGCAACGACGGAAACGACCTTCTGGCCACATATATTATATTCTTTACCGATAGTCTCATTTCTTGTCAGGTATTGTATCAGAGCGCAACGGAATAATCGCGTCCTTCTTCTTGAAACTGAATATATCCTTAAAATGCTGCAGGCTTCTTCTCCAGATGAAACCTACGCCATACTCGCGGGTGGTGCCTTCGAGCCAGTCGTAAGCATTGTTGTCATAGAACAGCTTGACGTAAGTGTCTGAAGAGTTGCTCAGGCGGTATTCGAGCGTCACGTTGTCAAAGAACGACTCGTTCTGATTAGCCACGTCTGCACCCGTTGACACTTTTCCGCCTACTACAATCTTCATTCTGTTGTTCCAGAAGCGCTTAGCAAACTTGAACGAATAGTCAGTGTGGGTGTTTCCGCTGGCGTCAGTGGCATTGTCCATACCGAAACTGAGGTCGAGCGTGCGCAACGCACTTCCCGTAATATTGTTAATCTCGCTCTGCAGGAACGAACTTAGCGCGTTGTTCATAGAGAATCCGCTGGTGTTGCCGTCGGCTATATACATGCCCGTGGTAAGCATCGTAACGGCAAGTCGGCCGCGCTGTTCCACGCTCATTGCCATCAGCTCGTTATGCAGCGACATATCCTCCGGCGCATCGAGCGTAAACTCAAGTCCCATGTCCGAAAGGGTCTTGGTTATAACCACGCCACAGTCGAACTCAACCGTACGCCCTTGCTCCCCGCCGTTAGACACACTTGCCTTTGTTCTCTCCGTGGCCGTTATGTTTAGCTTCGGGTTCATCGGGTCGCCGGTAAACTCAATATTGCTTCCGTCCTGAATGGTAAACGTCTTAAGAGGAATAATAGGCAACGAATATTTCATCTCGCCATTGTCGAGAGTATATTTTCCGGTCAACACGATGTCGCCTGTCAAGCCATACTTCATGCGCAGGCTTCCGCCGCCCATAAGGTCGATATAGTTAGAATGGTCGGCGTTAAGATAGCACATGACGTGTGATCCTTGGGCAATATTCATCGTGAGATCCATGCTGAAGCCCGACAGCGGCTGATGTGTTACAACGGCCTCTGTAGTGTCACTGAAGCTTGTAAACTTAACAAGTTCGTCCATCTGGTTGTCGGTAGACAAAGGCGAATCACGCAGGATGTAAGACATGTCGGTAGAACCGAGCACATCAAGTCGTCCTAATAGTTTAAGATTGCTAAGCGGCCCCTGCATAGTGCCGATAAAGTCGACAAAGGCCTTACCGAAAGCCACACTGCGCCTGTTTTCTTTGGCGTCAATTATCTGACAGTTCTTGGCAGCCATGCGCAGATCCATAGACATATTGGCAACGTCAGAGAAGTCGATGTTTCCGTCGAGAATCAACGGGTTGTCATTGTTTGCAAACATCTTGAAATTCTCGAACAGCAGATTGCTTCCTACGATACGGATAGGTTCCTCGCTAAGACGCATACGTATGCCATACTGCGCACTGCGCATATAACAAGAATCCAACGTAAGCTCGCCATTGGCACGTGGATGCGACAGCGTGCCTTTCACATCAAGAGAGCCGTCGGCATAACCTTTCAGACGAATGATACGGTCAGGAATGAATCCGTTGAGCAGACGCATCGGCAGGCGGGACATATTCATCGTAACATCCAGTTGTCCGTCACCTTCCGACTTATACGATCCGCTAATGTCTGCCACCTGATTATCGTTACACATGAGCATTCCGTCAACGCTGTGGGTTCCGTCCGACTGAGGCATATAGACAAACTCAAGTCCGATGTTGCCCATGCGTGTCCGCTCGTATGTCATCTTATCTACAGTTACTGACGATGACACAGAAAGCTCGTCCTTTGTCTGTATCAAGTGGAAGTCACCGTTCATTATTCCGGTTATGCGAGGCATATACGGAACAACCGTAAGCAGCTTCGACAGATCAAACTTGTTAAGTCCTATCGTCAGGTCCTGAAGCGCATCGGTGTTTTCGTCGTTAGTATATGCATATATACCCGTTCCGTCGTCGGCCTTCAGACGCAAGTCTGCCATGATGCGCCGGTCGGTTCCCATGAAGATATAGTTGTTCTCGTTAACCTCAAACTTCTTATATCCGAGAATCGGATCGTCAGTAAGCATGTGCATCTTTATGCCGTTTTCCTCCATCGAGGCTTCAATGCCCATCTTGAGTCCGAGGCTGTCTTTTGCATCATACACCTTGAAGTTTACGCCCGAGCCTTTCTCAAACACATATCCATCGAACAAGGCATTGAACACATACTGCTTGTTGTCGCTGTTGTTGCGCACCTGTCCGTTGTAAGAGCATTGCGTCGAGTCTGACACGATATTAAAGCGCACAGTATCAAGTACAAGAGTGTTCTTCTGAAGTTCAAGAAGCTGAACGCTGCCGTTTAGTCCAGTATGCGGCGACGACTTTATGTCTATGCTTGCATCCTGGAAAACATAGCCGGCATTGGCTATAAACCTGCTAAGAGGATTATTCTTTCCTGTTGTGAGATAAAGATCGGCCAAAGGCAGCTTAGACCTCAGCACGGATATGTCTATTTTCTTATTTTTAAGTTCGGCAGACAGTTCATCCATGAAGAATCCGCTCTGCTTAAGCACTTTCTTATATCCGCCGCTGCCGTTGAACCTCAGACGGAAGTCACCACAATATGCGGCAAAGTGAGTTGTGTCGCTGCTCGTGATCATGTCAATCTCAAGGTTATCCGGACGGTAGGTCCTTGCCGAGTCGGTCATGACCAGATTCCTCAGATTACCCTTCACGCCCAGCAATGTCTTAAGATCTGTATACGCATCTATCTCACAGTTGAAAGATGTCGTGAACGGCGACTTCACTATTCCAAGTCCATACCAGTCGGCATGATTCAAGTCAGCCTTAAGCGATGACATTATCTTCTTGCGGCTCAGGAATGCGTCAAACCTCACATTACCGTTAATCAGGGGGTTAACACTGTTAACGCAAGCATGAGCCTTGCCGTTGTTAAGGTTAGCGTCGAAATCAATTCCGTCAAAATTATACTTGCCATAACTGAATTTCCTTATGCCTGCCTTTGCCTGCAAGGCTGTGCGGTGCGACAGGAAATCGAGTCCGCTGCCCTTAACATTCATGCTACCTGTAAAATCGCCCATTCCGCTGCCCGGCAAGAAATGGCCCAGATGGAGATTATCGGCTGCAACAGAAGCCTTATAAGCCAAGGTTGCTGCATTAAAGTCGGCCTTTGCCTTAACACTGCCTCCGCCCTCACGGGCTACGAAATCTGCCGCATATTGCTTGCCGTTGGCTTTAAAGTCGCCCTTGAGAACAATTCCGGCAGGTATATTAAACGAGCCTCCACTGCTCGCAGCCAGCGCCTTAACAAAACTCAGATTATATGTTCTGGCGTCAAGACTGACATTTGCACGCAGACGCTTATCGTCGTTAAGGTTTGCGGCAAAGCCACGTGCGTTGACATTGAACGCCGTAGGCAGTTTCAGGTTTAGTCCGGCAAACTTAAGATATTTCATGTTGCCGGATATGACTGCCTTGACCGAAAGCGGCTGATTAGGCCAACGCCGTATAAACGCTGTGGGCATACTGCCCATGAAGCGCATGATGTCCTGCTTGCCAAACTCACCGTCAGCCCTGAGCTGCAGCTTGCCCGGATTCTTGTCGCTGAACGCATTAAGGTCCATTATAAGATTGGCCTTCAGATAAGAGTCGGGAGTCTTCAGGCTGAAAGAAGGCAGGAATATCTTGACAGAATCCATGGCAAACGGACCTGAGATGTCATTGACGGTGATGCCGCTCTTCTCCTTAAACGAGCAGGCACGCAATATCATGTCGAGCTTAGGCGCACAATAATAGAACGAATCAATGCTGATGTTTAAGTCTGACAGACTTATATGATTATAGTCTAGTCCCTTTGTGCGCACCTTGAAATTGTTGTCATAGCTTACGCGACTGTCGTCAAGCTTAAGGCTGTTCAGCCTGTAAAGGCTCGTACCAAGGTCGAAGAAGCCGCTGCGCGCCTCAGCCTTACCCAGATAGGCTCCTACCTGAAGCGTGTCGCCTGGCATGTGGACTACAACTCCCGTATTGGCTATATCAAGTTTCTCTACGGTTATTTTCCAATAGTTTTTGCTCTTCGATGTGTCGGGCGGAACCGTGTCGCTAAGTTCCACGTTTACAGAGGCATCTTTCAGTTCGGCCTCATTGACGAGTATTGTCTCCTTGCCCCAGTCGATTCCGTGGCTGCGCAGATAAAGTCTGTCGATGCTTCCCTTCACGCGGGCTTCATGAACAAAATCGGCCGTATTCACTTTAAGCCCGTTGAACTCGAAGGCGTCTATCTCCACCTTCTTCTTCAACAACGGCCAAAGCTGTATGTCAACAACAAGTTTCTTGACGTCAGCCACAGTGTCTTTCACCTGCGGCAGCGAGTCGTTCTGCTGAATCATGCGGAAGCCATGCACGCCGAGGTCAAGCGGAAACTCGAGCCGCACACGGTCTACCGTAATGTCCATGCCGGTTTTATCAGAGGCATACGCAACCACCTGCTTTACAGCCCAATTCTGTACAGCAGGGATGTAAAGCAGCACTGCAAGCGTAATAAACAGCAAAACCGGTGTCAGCACTATCACACCGGCCCACTTCAACGTCTTCCTCATCGGCACATGTAAAAAATTGTATCCAACCGTAATACATGCAAAGTAAGCAAATATTTCGGAAAAAAAGAAATTATTTGGCAACAAAAATGCCTGATGAGGCTAATATAACGTTACAGCATACGCATTTCGCGCCACAACCTGTCGTCAGGAAGCGGTGCCTCGGCGTATATCTTCTCCTTCGACACAGGATGCACAAACTCTATCTTGCGTGCCAGGAGCGATATGCTTCCGTCGGGATTGCTGCGCCTTGCGCCATACTTAAGGTCGCCTTTTATCGGACATCCGATGTTTGCCAACTGGCAACGTATCTGATGGTGGCGTCCGGTCATCAGATTAACCTCAACGAGCGTATAATTGTCCGAACGGCCTATCACCTTATAGTGCAGCATGGCTTTCTTTGAGCCGGGCACCTCATGGTCGTAGGCATAACTCTTGTTCTGCTTTTCGTTGCGGCTAATCCAGTCGGTCAATACAGCTTCAGGCTCTGCAGGGCAGTTTTGGGTTATCGCCCAGTATGTCTTATGAACGTCGCCTGTTCTGAACATGTCGTTAAGACGCGAAAGGGCCTTCGACGTCTTGGCAAACACGACAAGTCCCCAAACGGGGCGGTCGAGCCTGTGGACAACACCGAGAAACACATTTCCCGGCTTTGCATATTTTTCTTTAATATACTGTTTCACATCATCGGCCAGTGTCCTGTCGCCGGTCTTGTCGCCCTGCACAATCTCACCGCTGCGCTTGCTCACTATGATGATGTGATTGTCCTCGTATATAACCTGCATGTCTGTATTCTGTATTTATAATATGACTGATAATGTTTTAACAAAAGCAAAGAGGGAAGACTCTCGTAGCAATCTTCTCTCTTTGCACAAATCTGTATAAACTGATAATTTATTACATGTTCATACCACCGTCAACCTGGATAACCTGGCCAGAGATGTAGCTTGACATGTCTGAAGCCAAGAATGTAGCGCAGGCTGCGATGTCGTCAACAGTACCGCCGCGGCGCAGAGGTATCTTTGCAGCCCACTCCTTGCGAACCTCGTCAGACAGAGCCTGAGTCATGGCTGTGTCGATAAAGCCCGGAGCAATGGCGTTGGCGCGGATGCCCTTAGGACCCATCTCCTGTGCGATGCTCTTTGCCAAAGCAATAAGACCTGCCTTTGAAGCAGCATAGTTAGCCTGGCCGGCATTACCGTGAACACCTACTACAGATGCCATGTTGATGATAGAACCCTTACGCTGGCGCATCATTACAGGAACACAAGCGTGTATGAAGTTGAACGCACTCTTAAGGTTGACAGCGATAACTGCATCCCACTGTGCCTCAGTCATACGCAACATCAGTCCGTCCTTTGTTATTCCGGCATTGTTAACGAGGATGTCTATTGAGCCGAAATCCTCTTTCACCAACTTAACAACCTCTTCTGTCTGAGCGAAGTCAGCAGCATTGCTGGCATATCCCTTAGCCTTAACGCCCTTAGCAGCTATCTCGGCCTCTGTGGCTTTTCCGTTCTCGTCAATAACAAGGTCTGTGAAGGCTACGTTAGCGCCCTCTTCAGCAAACTTCAGCGCGATAGCCTTACCGATACCGCGCGCTGCACCTGTAATAAGCGCAGTCTTACCTGTTAATAATCCCATTTTCTTTTTTATTTTATAAAGTTGTAGATAATTTTAAGTACATATTTTTTATATCAGGCACAAGCCTCCTACTTAGACATCGGCTTGCCCAGCGCACCATACACAACCTTTGCCACAAGCGGCTTGCTGGCCTCGGGCGTCATGCCATGACCAAGACGGCCGCAGATAAAAGGCACCTCAAGACCCTTGATACAATAGTGCGTGATGTCGGCCACCAGCTCAACATTGTCTATGTCGAACTCTCCGTCGAGTTTGCCGTCGGCATACACCTTTCTGAAAAGTTCTATTTCGTCTTCGTCAAAGTTCTTTCTCACCTTCTCCACCATCCATATATTTCTGAAGAAGGCAGCACGCAGGTTGCCGTTGCGCATCACGGTTTCCTTAATCATGTTAAGGTGTGTGTAAATCAGCTCAATAATCTTGTCCTGAGGCCGTATTTTCTTGGCGGCCACCTCGTCCATCTTGTCCGAAAGCCGTTCGAGCTCCGACTCAATCACGGCATAGTAGACCTCCTCTTTACTTTTAAAATAGGTATAAAGAGTACGCCTGCCCTTGCCCGAAGCCTTGGCTATATCGTTCATCGTCGTATTTTCCAAGCCATTTTTGGCAAACAGTTGCCTGGCAACGTCTACCAGCTTTTGCCTTGTTTTAGATATGGACATCTGGTTGTTTCTCCTAATTTACTTTTGCACATACTGATTATCGTGTGCAAAATTATTATTTTTATTTGACTCCACAAACATTTTAACGCGTAAAAGATTAAAGAAACATTAAACTAAACTATAAATAAATGTACTTTTGATACTTGTCACCAAATCTATACATGAAAAACAATATATTTGCTTAACAGTCAGAATTTCAGCCGGACTGACACCATCATCTCACGCCCGCGCAGCGGTGTGCGGTAATATTGGTAATTGACTCCAGTGTAAAAAGCCTCCTCATATACACGCCGGTCAAGAAGGTTGACGGCAGAAACTGACAGACTTAGACTCTTTAGAACGTCATATATTACTCCGGCATTCCAAAAGCAGTTTGTAGAATAATGGCCATGCGACACTTCAAACGTGGTTTGCGAAAAATCTGAATACGCATGCACATTGCTTACTGGATAGACATCCATACGCACTGTATAGTATACATTTTTAAGCAAATCGCCGCTTTCCGAAAAACAGTCGTGCCGTTTCCAGCTGACATTGCCGGCACATGTCACACTTAGATTAATCCAGCTGAGCTTATCCCATCCCGTTGTAAGCGAGGCATTCATTGCGTTATAACGCAGATAGTCTTCTATTCCGTTTTGCGAGGCCAACGCCTTGTTGTATGAATAGCTGCACGAAGCATCTACCGATAGGCCGGCGCGCGTATATATCTTCTTGAGCGATGCCACCAGACTCCACGAAGAACGGCTGTTGTCATGCCATTCGGGAGTTGCGAAAGTGTAATCGCCGGCATAAAGATACTTCATGTAATAGTCGCGCCTGACATGCGTCCAGCCTGCATAGACATTACAAGAAAACATAGAAGAAGCGTCGAAATATGAAAGCCGCAGATTAGCCAGCGAAGTACGTTCAACAGAGATGCTGTCAGGATATTTTGTATATGTGCGGTAATTGTTTGCCACCACGCCATCTGTCAGCGGATTATCCGTGTCGGCAGCCTGATTGTAGGCCACGGCAACATCGGCTGTGAGCAAATTGCCAATCTTCAGGCTGGCATCAGCATGAGGCGAAAACATAAACCTGGCGGTGCGGCCGTCACGCCAGCTGTAACGGCATGATATGTACTCCACAGGAAGGGATATTTCAGCCGAGCCTCCGCTAAAATTTATCTCATACATAGGTTCTGCCGTATGAATCCAATATCCGCTTACACTGCTGTGTCCCGACTGAGTACCGGCAACATTGTTGTGCTTATGTTCCATAATATAGCCCAATGTCAGGCTGTTGCCGAACAAGTCGAATACAGTTGCAACACGGTTACGCATGAATGTACTCTTCAGCTTCAACATCCGGCTGTCTGAGCCGTCGCCGCCAAATACCACCGAAAGAGATTCCGCATTGTCATAAAGCCGGAATACCGATGACAGGCTGTAAAGGCGCGACGGAGTGTTCAGCTCTGCGGTGAGGATGTTCTGAAGGCCGCGCGGCTTTTGATATATAAATTCTTCCACCTTTCCGATGTTTGTCGTATTGTTGTTTGCCGCGTCACGCCATGTAATACTTCCGGTAAGACGGTCAGACAGATACACCTTTTTTGTGTTAAGTTCATAAGCAAGGCTCATTTTTGCCGTATTCCGGCTGTCGGTTATCCTGTTGTTCTCAAATATGCTCACAGTGTCGTCTGCCACGTAACGGCTAAACACACTGTCTTCACCAACCGTTGTGTCTGCATAATAAAGGGCATTGACACGCAACACCGACGACTTGGTGAACGCATGGAGAAAGTTGAGTCCGGCAAAAGAAGACTTGTTGTCGAGATAATAGCGCTGCGACATTGGCGGAACATGGTATGTCGGCGAATACAGAAAAGACTTTGGCTCAGGCTCGTATGTATAAGCGTCTTCAAGCGTGTTCATGTCAACGGCAAGCTGCCCAAGCCCGATACCGCAGTTGTTCATGGCTCCGTCGGCAAGCAGCTGGTTGTTTCCGGCTATACTTATGGCCGTGGCACGGTTGTCCCATAATGTGGGATCGAACCCTATCGAGCCCGACACCTCGCCGAAGGGCTTCACCCTGTAGTTTTTCTTCAGCTTAAGATTAAGCGTGGCTCTGTCGTTGTTCACCTTGCCCTGCCGGGCCTTTATGGGCTGGTTGTTCTCCATTACCTGCACCTGAGCCACAGCCTCAGCCGGCATGTTGCGCGTAGCCTGGTTGTATCGGTTGCCCATCAGGTCCAGTCCCTCTATGTTAAGTTTGTTTATAGCCTTGCCCTGATAGGTTATGCGTCCGCTCTCATCTACATCAATGCCGGGCATGCGTTTCAACACATCTTCTATATAGACGTCGCCTTTTTGGCGGAATGCGTCAACATTATACATCAGCGTATCCTTCTTGCGTGTTATCGCGTCGGCCGTAACGGTTACGTTGTTCAGTTGCAGGTCGCGGTCATACAGAGTGGCGTCATATCCGGAGCTGCCATTCTTCAGCCTTACTGTTTCAGACTTATACCCCACACGCGAGAACATTATGCTTGCGGCTCCTGCACAGCGTTTTATTCTGTATTCTCCGTTTTTATCGGTAAACGAATAAGCAAGAAGTGAGTCTCTTTTGTCAAGCAGCTTGCACGTTACATTAAGCAACGCCTTGCCTTCCGAGTTGCTCACACGCCCTTCGACATATACGTCACCGCCAGTCTGCGCAAAACCCGCAAGAGAGCATGCCGTCAACACAAAGGCCAACAATATTCTGACAAGACACATCACCATTCCTGTTCAATCATGTTGCTCGGACGTTTCTTCAACTTTTCATCAAACCGAGGACCTTTCTTTATAATCTTAACCCTACCTGACTCTATTGCCGCACGGAGCATGTTTTCAAGTTGATTTTTATATGCGGCAAGAGCGTGTTCTCTTGATGTCTTTATTATATCCTTGCGCTTATACAAATACATTTCACGTAGACTTTCAGCTTTCTCGATACCGACATTTTCAAAAATCCAGTTCCGCTTATCATCATATATTTTCATTATCAGCCCTGGAAGTCCATAGAAAATGTATGGTCCGTATGGGACAGGAAAGTTTTCATCATACCATGCGATATAATGTCTGCCGGCATAATTGCAGGTTGCCTTCTTACACGCCACTCCGTTTATCAGTGTGTCGCCGCTCTCGAGGATCCAGCGCAGATCAGGAGTAGGCATTGTGTATTCATACTTTAAAAGAAAATCTATCTGGACTGTTGTCTGCCTATTTTCCAGGTCCGTCATAGTAGCTGTATAAAATGCCGTTTTTGATATATAATTAGAATGTTCAACATTTAAGCTCTCATCACGAGCTTTTTTTTTATCTTCAGCACACATGTCATTGACAGAATCAGCCAATAATCTGTAATAATCACCAAATCTTACATACTTATCTGAAAAGGACAACACGGTAAGTCCTTTCGTGTAACTTGAAGTTCTTGTTGAATCTTTTAGATAGGCGAGCTTATAATATGCGCTAACCAATGCCGTATCATATATATCCTTTTTTATTTTTTTATACTTACCACCTATACCCAATAATAGTTCACCTTGAGAAAATACAGATGAACTCAAAACGAACAATATTAATATTGTTAAATATATTTTTTCATAGAACAAAAAAAACGCCACTTAATCGGGAGGGCACCGAAAAAGTCCTTAAAAGCATTTTTGAGTTTCTGAGATTGCGATATTTGCAATCGTGTCGTATAAGGGGTACTAATAACGCAAGCAAAGAAATCGCAAAATGAGAACCTTTTCAGTGTCCTCTTAATCATTTAACATAACACCTACATGACAAATGAATGCTTGAATTTAAATATTGCCTTAATATTACATCTAAAAATAAATAATGCCGCATAAATTAAAAGCCAGTTAAAAAACCGCCATTTGGCCTTGATGTAAGATAAGCATGCTCACCAAATAAGCCACCACTACCAAGGATTGAAAAGTACAACTTCGCCGTCTCCTTATCTTCAAATTCAAACATCATAACATCTCCATCATCGCAATGCACGTAATACTTATACGCAAATGCAGTTTGAGGAATAAACGTACCTCCCACCACTAAAACAGCGGCAGCTAAAAGTCTGATTTTCTTTCCACTTTATTTTTTCATAATAATTATCATTAAAAAGTTAGTTGTTCGAGTTTTGTGCAAAATTAAGAAAAAAAACAAAAAGACAAAAATTTCATGAATAAAAAATATTCTAACCGGCAATTTCTTTGCACAAAAGGAAAAAGAAGCAGGTATCGACCTGTAATTTATCAGTTTGCCACTTTGACTTAATATTCGGCATTTACATGTCAAATTGAATTTCGCCGACGCTCTGAAACTTGAATATTTGAAAATTAAAATCATTTGGACGAAAATATGGGCAAAATACGTGTGCAATTGCAACAGTCTGTCGTATAAGGCATTATGCCGCCTGACCAGATAATGTGCATCATTTTTTGTCCTAAAGTGGCATAAAATGACATGATTTGCGCTCAAAAACAGCATTGTTTTGCATTGCCAAACGTGCCGTTTTTGAGTAAAAACCCATAGGTTTACCACTTAAAAACCTGCCACTTGGCTCTCTTTTGTAAATATGCTTTACCAAGCGACGGGATTAACGACAACATTTTTTCTATTTCACCATAAAATCCGTACATAAACAAAATGTCATAATGCTCGGCATTAAGACAAAATGCTTACGCACGGCTAACCTCACAAATGCAGGCTAAAGCCATGTAAAGTATGGGTCCGGACAACAAAAACAGCCGTTTTTATAGCCATTTTTTAATTTTCCATTAAAATTTTTCCCTAAAATTTTGCAGATTCAAAAAAAAGCAGTACCTTTGCAAACGCAAATCAGAAATGAGGCGCAAGCGAATTAAAAATTAACATCGCGGAGTGGAGCAGTTGGTAGCTCGCCAGGCTCATAACCTGGAGGTCGCATGTTCGAGTCCTGCCTCCGCAACTACAAGTGTCCGAAACACCTTTAAGCAAAGGGTTTCGGACACTTTCCGGTTTAGAGCCGGGACACAATTCGGGACACAAGTTCAACGATATAACATTGGTGCCATCGAGCAACAATGTTAAAAAAATGTTGATTTCAGAAAAACAACTTCTCTCACGCAAAGAAATAGTAACATTTACTTTGCCGAAATTGCACAAAGGCAAATCATGGTATGTAGATTTTTTCGCATATGATCCTGCAAGAGACGGACTCAGACGAAAGAAATACATGCTCAATCATTTCAAAACACGTAAGGAAAAAGAGTGTATGGGCACAATTCTCATACACAACATATATCAAATGCTCATCGCTGGTTGGAATCCGTTTACCCAAGGGAAACGGACCAGGCAATACACCGAGTTAACCGTTGTACTGCAAAGATATAAGGCGTTTATCGAATACCAATCCAACAAGGGTGTCATGAAATCCAAAACTGCTACAGACTATTTAAGCAGGTTAAAAAAATTAAACAAATTTCTTGAAGAAAGAGGAAATTTGCGCATTAAATATGTATATCAATTAGACAAAAATGCCATTTTAGACTTTCTAGACTACCTAATGTTTGACAACGATGTATCGCCCACAACGCGCAACAATTATAGAACTTGGCTATCTACATTATGTACTTGGATGAAGGACAGAATGTATATTAATGACAACCCTGTTGAGAGTATTCACATGCTACGGGAGGGCGAAAAGTTCCGCGAAGCATTAAATGAAGATGCGTTGCATAAGCTCGGAGCATATTTAAAAGACAACAATGCCCCATTTTATCTGGTGTGCCTCATGGAATATTACACATTTATCCGTCCTAATGAGCTTCGTTATATTAAGATTGGTGACATAAACATAAAGAATCAGACCATTTATATTTCTTCATTGGTATCAAAGAATCGAAAAGGACAATATGTAGCACTTAATAATGTGCTTATCCGTGAGATGATAAGACAGAACATATTCAATAATCCTTCAAGTGATTATCTTTTCGGTGAGAACCTTCGGCCGGGGCCTGTCCAAATATACATTAATCGCTTCCGTATCGAGTGGAAGAAGGTTAGAGCTGCTTTGCAATTTCCCGACAAATATCAGTTTTACAGCCTTAAGGATGCAGGAATAAGAGACTTGGCGAATGCTGAGGGCATAGTGATAGCCCGTGATCAAGCCCGCCATTCAGATATCTCAGTGACTAACAGGTATCTGAAGGCAGGCGTTGTGGACGACAAGGCCAAGCACTTCGAAGGTGCATTATAGCATCTCAAAGAAATAGCCCTTAATCAGTTTGTCTATGCCTGTATTGGCCACATTTATTTCCATCTTTTCGCATACATATCTCTTGTTCTTAAACATGAATATCTTTCGGATGTCGGGAATAGACTGACTTTCAAAACTAATTTGGATTTCTGTCTGCGTATTTATAATATAGCCATTCGCATGTAGTTGACCAAGATAATGTTCTGCAGGAGAGTTGGAAAGAGCTAGCGACCATGAGTCATGAATATTCTGATATCCGCAGTCTTCCAAATTGATGGCCTTATCAAGGAAATCTGTAAAGCCCATTGGATAAGGAATCTTTTTTGACTGGTCTTTATATCCTGGTTTATTAACATACTGCAACTGTGTGCCGACAAACATAACCTGAATTCTGTCTTCAGCCGTCGTTTCACTATTAGCATCCTGCGAGCCTGTTATACCTGCCCATACTACCTTAGTATAATCTCGAGAAGGGATATCTCCTTTTTCATTTTTCAACGACGGCATCTGCACTTCTGTGTCCCATTGTTTTATCCATCTGCCACCATGACCTGTCGTACCAGATGAATCGTCTGTATAGTATTCACACTTTTGTTCTACGGTAATACCAACAGGGCATATTCTCAAATCTATATATTCATCCACTTTATCATTGCGAATCAAAGGACCGAATTGATTAACTTGCCCCAAAAACCAGATATCATCGTCAGATGTAGATGAGCCACTTCCAGAACCTCCGAATATGCCCTCGCCTTCTGAATCTGTAGGAACATCTGGTGTGGAGTTAGTCCTGAAACAATAAGTACCTTCTGGGCAGACAAATAGATATTTTTTCTTATCTTCATCGCTCAAGGCGTTGAAGGCCTGCAACAATTCTTCGTATGAAGAATATTTTTTACGTTCGTAAGATGACAATAAATCCTCGTCGATGGCATCATAATAGTGTGTGTCAGAATCCGACATATCGAATCTTATATTAGAAGATCCCAATGATTTCGTTTTTTCTTCATCTTCATCTGACACATCAGATGTATATTCGTCTAGAGCCTCAAATTGTTGCACACCAGCATCAAAATAACGCAAGTTACTTATCAGTTCTGCAGTCTTGTCAGACTCGTTGAAGACAAAAGTGCAGTTAAAAAAGTTCTGGATTTCCGTCAGGAAGTCCGTAACCGTCCAATGTGGCAAAGCCTCCTGTATTATGAGTGTCTTGCGAGCGTTGCACACAACCAACCTATTCCATGGTACAACGTCAACGTCATTTGAGATAAGACGGTATCCGAAGTACTCTATCACTTTCTTTACAATAAGAAGAAGATTAGGCATGATTGTATCGCCATGTGTATATACTCCCGGTTTATCGGTGTCGGCGGAAGATGACGTACCTACATGCATGCGTGTGACATTCTTTATTTCGGCTTTTGTCTCGTCATATACAGGCATGACGACATACTCGGATACATCGCCCATTGCAGGCTTTGTGTAAGCATCCCATTTACCATATATATATGTATAGCCTTTTACAGGGACTCCTCCGCGTTCGCCGTTGAATGTATACCCTTTGCCGTCATGAATAGTAATTTCGCCATAATCTATATCGTCAATGTAGACATCACCATTATTGGCGATGAAATTTACATCAGAGTTACCGCCCAAAAGCTGCACTTTAACTGTAGTGTCTGATATTGAGTTGATGACTGCTGAACCAGACAAGAGAAGATGATTGTCAACTATAAGGTTGGCATCCATCTTTTCAGTTTTTTTAGTGACAGGCAATGATTGGATATTCTTGAAGAAACGGCGATTCTCAAGAATATCCATTGGAATATTAACATCAAGCGTATAGCTGCCTGACTGAGTAAAGTATGGGTTCTCCTTTGTAACCTTCACCGTCTGTGAAGTATCAGTAAAGACCCTCTCATTATTAAGATATAATTCTATCATTTTCTACCTTTCATTTTGTTGTATTTGTCAAGATTATATGCTACTCCGTCTTCGCCGTCAATTGAAACAGATGCTTTTATCCTGCCATTGGAAAGAATGACATTAAGTCTACCAAGAACATCATGTAGAGAATTTATTGTTGCATTAAGAGCTTCGTTATCTGTAGTAACGTTAACTACAGGTGCGGACACTATCGCATTGCCTCCAGTGTTCAATGACCTTGTGATATCAGCAGCAGTAAGACTGCCAACAGTATTATTACGCTGTGCCAAGTCGATAAGTTGCAATGCCGGTCTAATCGCTGAATTGTTGACTGCGTTGTGGTTAGCGACAAATTCCCCCTCATGAACAAAGCCTGCCTTCCTACGATAATTCGTACCCCCGGTAAAGCCACCTTCATAATATCCGGCAGACTGTGCCTCATGCTGTTTCTTGATAATGGCAACTTGTGCCATACCGGCAGCAGTTGCAGCAGCTGCAGCTATAGGGCCCAAAACAAATGAGACCTTAGAAGCTGAAGCATAGGCATTGATTGCAGCAGCTGCGGTAGAGGCTAGCGCCTGCGCTATCTCAATCGGCATGGCTCGCTTATTTGCAGCGTTTTTCGCTTTTTTGATTTTCTCGTCCCTTTCCTCCTCGAGTTTTTCGCGCTTGGCAGAATTGTTGCCTGCCGCTTCAATCTGTTTGTCATATTCCTGCTGTATCTTGGCCGTCTCGGCGTCAGCACAGGCTTGAGAATAGGATGAAAACGAACCTAACATACTAGCTATGGAACTGAATGTGGCAGCGTAAGCCCTAAGCCTCTCATTTTGGAATTCATCATCGCTGATTTTTTTAGCCTGGATATATTGTTCGTAATTGCCAACATCTTCTTGGTAAAGAGTCTTTAAGGCCTCATTTACTTTCCGCTGCTGCTCTACTGAGGTAAATATAGATGCTATGCCTGTTATGGCGTCGCCCGGTTGTTGATTATTCTCGTTAATACCGGCCATATCCTTAGCCAGTGACAACATCATATTTGCATTTTCCTTGTCTTTTTGTTCCTGCGTCTTATACTTTTCAGAATATTTCAGCATTATAGCAAGTTTCATTTGCTGATACTCTTCTTCTGAGATTAGAGCTTTCCAATATATTTCATCTAGAGCTTTAAGTTCAATATCCTTTTTTCTTGACGAGCCCATATTAAGATATTCCTCTTTCATTTTCAGGACTTTCTGTTGGAAGGATGTTTCCTGTTCAAGCTTATGTTTAAATTCCATGTCGTCAATTTCTTCTTCCAGCTGGCGATATTCCTCTGCAGATTCTTTATAAAGGTTCTTTTTCTTCAACAGAAATTGAACATCATTCTGGAATAGAGCCTCATTCATAGCGTCCTCGTCCATATATATGGCATTATTGGGGTCGTAATACATTGCCTTAATCTTTGCTTCAGCAAGAACCTTTGTCCTCTGCAGATCCTGTTCATCAATCTTGGCCTTATCCTTAAGATATTGCGCGTCAGCTTCTTTTTTCTTCGCCAATATGTTATCATATTCTGATGTTTCAGTTTTTCCGTATTTCTTAAGCAATTCGAGTTGATTGTCATAACCGGTTTGCAATGCCTCAAGGCGTTGTTTTATATACTCCGTATACCTAATTTGCCCCGAAGTATACTGTGCGTCGACATCAAGCAATGACGTTTTCATGGCAGTCTCTTTGTCCTTCATCTCTTTCTTAAACTGACGTTCACGTTCTTTTCTTTCCTCCTCAAGTTTTTTATTGTTATCATTTGATATATTCGTTGATGAAGGAGCGTTGCCTGCCTGCATGTTCTGTGCCGTGTTCTGCGTAAAGTCAGCACCTTGCTTTGTAGCATAGTCTTGAACTGCATCAATTCGTTTGTTAAGAAGAGAAGCAGTATTAGTGTATTCCTGTATCTTCTTGACATTATAGTTATACGCCTTCATCCATCTGTTGATACCGGCGAGCTGTTCATCTGTCAGATGGGAAATGAACGTCCCTGTCTTTTTATCCCTTACATATCCTCCGCCACTGATATAGCTGCCGTATTCCTGCGTCCTTGGATCGAACCCATATTTTAATAAATTTCTTAAAACTTTACCGTTCTGATTATTCTCACGATCAGCTTTAAGGCCAGCAACATTCATAAGCGACGCATTAAGGCCTGCCATTTTATTCAAAGCAGCCTGTGCAAGGGCAGCCTTTTTAAGATTGCTGACATAATTATCAAGAGCAGATGTATTATTATTAATGAGTTTTCCCTCAGATGTGAGATCAGCATGATATTGAGGCACAATACCCTGCAGTTGTACCAATGCTTTTCGCCTCTCCCTGATGCCGTTGTTCGCATTCTCGAGTACCCTTCGCAAAGTCTGTATCTGCGTTATTTCAGCAGAATGTGCTGATGCTGCCTTCTGTTGAACTTGTTTTATATCATTGTAGCTGTCTTTCAACTTTTTGACAGCTTCAGCATTTTTCTTAGCCTCTTCGCTGCTGCTTTTGATGTAGCTGTACAATTTGTAAATACCATAGCCAAGAGAAAGGACAACGGCTAACAATGCAGTATAAGGATTTGTCAGACTCGCAGCCCTCATAACTTTCAAGGCTGCAGCAGCTTTGGTGATATTGCCTGTAAGCAATGCGACAGCAACACGTAACGTGCCAATTAAAGCAATGCGTGCTTTAATTAATATATTATGCGATTTATGCAACAACATGAGAGTATATTCCTTGACATACCATGCATAGCTTGCGATAGTTGATGCTTTATATACAGCTGTAAGCAACGTAACAGACACAATGAGATATGCTATTTCAGCTCTGTATTTGATAATGAAAGTAGTCAGGTTATAGATCGCCTTAACAAGCAGAGTACTTGTCGTTACGACATATCTCATTAATGGCAAGAGTCGTTCACCAAGTTCAACAGACAATTCGTGAAATTTTTTCTTGGCCTTGTCAAGTTGTGCCTGCTCAGTATTATTCTGAACATTAAATTCGTTAATGACGCTCGTGCCATCCTCGTAAGCTTGAAAAGCAAGAGCTTGAGCTTGTCGGACCTGGTCAAGGTGCGATGCGACTGACGACAAAACGCCAACAGCACGAGTGCCGTCAAGTTTCATTTCCTGGAATAAAGGTGCCATGGCATCAAATCCACCTTTTGACCTCATAGATTCAAGAAACTTAATCAAGCCGGTATTAGCGTCTTCTTTCATGATTCGGCTAAACTCCTTAACTTCCAAACCCGCAATTTTAGCGAACCTTGCCGGTTCTTGAAACATCTTAGTAATAAGCTGTGAAAAGACCGTTGCAGATGTAGCAGCTTCTTGCTGGTTCTGATCGAGTGCCGAAGCAAGGCCTAACATTTCACTTTGCGTAATACCTGCCTGGATTGCGACGCCAGAAAGTTGTGCTGTAAAATCAACCATGTATGCTGCTGATGCAGAAGAATTTTGCGCCAGCTCATTAACCGCCGAGCCTGTCGCGAGCATTGCGCCTCGCAGTCCTCTGGTCTTATCCTCACCGAACATTTGTGCGAGTTTTCCGATTTGGTCAACGGCATTTTCTCCGAGGTCATCACCAAGTGCTACGCGAATTTTGTCAGAACCGTCGACAAAATCTTTAATGGCAGCCTCGGAGGTTATACCCAATCTTCCGGCAGCTGCAGCAAGCCCATTAAGTTCCTCACGAGAAGTTCTTGTGTCCATTTTTTGAAATGACCTGTTCATTTCCTTTACCTCTTCCATGGTTTGGCCTGTGTACTTAGTAACATTAGCCATAGCCGAATCCATATCCAGAAAGTCCTGCGTTGATTTACGCATGGTAATCGTAAGGCCGGTAAGAGATGCGATTAGCGAAAAGACAAGCGTCTGCATGCGGTTGAATTTGTCCGCTAACCGGTTAATCCATGACTCTTGTGCAGCGCCTTCCGCCCTAACAGATTCGAGTTGTGTTTTCAGCTCCTTGGCTTTCTTTGTCATCTGTCGGAATTCTTCCGTACCTCTTTCCATGTCCTTCAGCTCGTTATTGACGATGCGCAGCGAGTATTCAATGTCCCTGATTGACGCCTTGTCTAGCGACTTCATTGTACGGTTGACAAGCTCCGTGTTTGTAGCGACCTTTCGCATTGCCAAACCGGCATTATCAAGTTCGCTATTATATTGGTCGACAATCGTATTTACTAGCTTCTGTTTGTCGCCAATTTCGGCGAGCCTGGCTTTTATCTTAAGCAGGTTAGCGTTTTGTTCCTCATAATTTGCTGAGCTCGGATTAATAGTTGTCAGTCGTTGTTCAATCGATGACTGTGCTGCTTTGAGCGAAGCAACGGAAGCATTGTCGATGTCGGCCAATACAGACGCGACAAGTTTACCGCTGCTGGATATTTTTTCAAACATCTCATCCGTCTGAGATGCAGAGTTCTTTATTTCATCCAGTCTTTCTTTGCAGGTATCCATAAGTGCCGACAAGTTTCGCCAATCGGCCGGATCTGATGTAGACTTCATCTGACGGCGTAATGCTCTCATGGCAGTCTCAATCTCGCCGACTGACGCCGTAGACAAAGAATTGATTGTTTTAATTGTCTTATTTACATCGGTATCATAGGCTTTCAGTTCAGCTCGAGCTTTTTTCAGATCCTTGTTAAGGTCTTTTATAAAGTTTGTATCAGACTTCGCTGATATAGCTTTATCACGCGCGACAGTAAGTTCGTCTACCTTTTTCTTTAGGTCTACGAGATTATTTTTTGCTTCGTCAGAATTAAGGCGAATTATCGTAACAAATTCTTGAGTATTACCTGCCATACTATAACTAATTTTAATCAAAATAAAAAACTAAAAATGGTTGCCGTAGCAAGGAATGACAATTTTGTCTATCGCAAGCCGGCAGCCATTGAATTAAAAGGTATTCCCATTATCGTATTATTTCTTGAGTTTATACATCCTGTATCCTACGACAATCAAGATGGTAATAATGACAATACCAATAGCCCATCCTCCAACATCCAACCTTATTTGTTCCCATTTTGTATGTTTGCGCTCTATAGGATAAGGTACACGGACCGAATCTGAACGTAATATGGCCACCGTGTCATATTTAACCTTGTCTCGATAGATGTACTTATACACTATCTTATCCTGATATACAGTATCTCCAGCTGTCCATCGGTTTATATATACGCTGTCTCGTTGGTATATGCTGTCACGCTGGAATCGATCAACATACACACTGTCCGTTCTCACGGTTTCAACCGGCACATACTGAACAGATTTGCATCCTGCCAACAAACTTAACATTAAGCACGGAATAATGATAAATAACAGCCTTTTTACCATTCCCATAGCTATATACCTTTATATTCTATCATGGCATCAAAACAAGGACATTCTTTTATTCTCTCCCATGAGTCAACCTTGCCGTTATGATTGGTATCAGGGCTGATATCCCTGTGACCGAGTATCTGAGCCTTTGGATAACGACCTCTCAACTCTTTAAGCAGCTTTAAGAGGCTTGCCTTCTGTGCTTCAGTTCTGTTATCTACAGCTTTACCTTTGCTGTCGATACCGCCAATATAAGCAACATTAATAGATGTAGAGTTATAACCCTGAACTCCGTTGCTCACTTTTTCCTCTCCCAGCATCTGTTTTATCGTGCCGTCAGGCATGACTACGTAATGATAGCCGGGATTCTTCCAACCTTTGTTTTTAAACTCTTTTCTCAGGTCCTCGATTGTCTGCTTCTGACTTCCAGCAGTACAATGCACAAAAATTCTTTTAATTGTTCTCATTGTTTAATTTATTTTGTTTTCGTTCGCTAATCACTTTTGTAGCTCCGACAGCTGCGAATATTCCGCCTACGCTTCCCACTAGAGCAGCCATACCGCCAAGATCTGTCCGAATAGATCCCTGATTTATAACTTCGTATATGAGGACAAAACCGATAACAAATAATAAAAAACATCCTGTCAGAGTAACCATGACAAGGAAAAATGCCTTAGAACTTGCTCCGCTATTGACCTCGATGAGCTTCTTCAGATATTCAGATAGTTTCATGCTTTTGTACAATAAAATCTTGTCGATAAACGTTTGTCACATTCAGATTCTGGCCTGAGACATATATGTCTCTCGGCTTCTTTCAGTTTCAGCTCAAGCTCATTTTTTTCTTTAATGAGCTGAAGTTTCTCGCCCTCAAGCTGGTGTACAGTCTTGTAAAGATTATCCACTTTTTGCTCAAGTTTATCAATCTTCTTTTCCATAGCAGAATAGTTACGCATAAGCGTCTCCATTTCTTGTGCCATGGCCTTTGCAGCAGACATTCTCTTGTCTTCCTTGCGAGACAATATCCATCGCAAGAAAGACCAACCACCTACTCCAAGTGCAGTAAGTATGGCAACAAATAATGTTATCGTTTTTTCCATTTTGATTTTTAATTTACACAAAATTAAATCAAAATAGGAAGTGGTAAAAATACGAGTAGATTGTCGGTAGATTCTATATGATTCTACCGACAATCTACCTATCGATGTTTTTTCCCTGCATTTTTTAGGTCAGAAACAATAGTCCTTGGCATTATTTCAGAGTATATCTGAGTGGTTCTAATTGATGAATGCCCAAGTATTTTTTGTACCGTAGTAATTGGTACGCCCTGGTATACCAAAAGCGTGGCGCAGGTGTGCCTTGCCGTATGCCATGTAACCCTCTTATTTATCTTTACAGCCTTTACAACTTCCGACAGCATAACGTTTGCATCATGATTGCCCGGTATTCTAGCCAAGTATGTTATATCGGTGTATTTACTAATAATATTAAAAGCCTTTCCTTCAAATAATAACGACAAAGGTAATCTTATCTCTGTGTCAGTTTTCTTTGTAAAAAGATGCAGCCACGGTTTGCCGTTAATCTTCTCTAACCATTCCGGGCGTAGTCGCACGAAGTCTGAATAGCGCAGTCCAGTATAGCAGCAGAACAAGAAAGCATCTCTGATTAGTTCATACTTTCCAGTCGTTTTAAAGTTTTCTATCTTTTTCAGTTCATTAGGAGTTAACCATTCAAAGTGTCCTTTTTCCTGCTTAATCTTGAATTTTCTGAACGGATAATCATCAATCTTAACAAGACCGTGATTTATAGCCTCATTGACTATCGTCCTTAGCTGCCTTAGATGCTTTGCAACTGTATTCATGCTCTTGCCTTGCTCTTTCAGATATTGTTCAAACTCTCGTAAAAAAGTGTAAGTGATGTCTTTGAAGTTAATTCCCGGTCTGAATTTTAATAAGATTCTTACTGTACTCTCAAGGTTTTCTTTTGTTTTTTCGCTTCTGTCACTTTCATTTATGATTTTGTTTGCAAAGGACTTAAATGTCATGTCCGGCACATCTCGGCCGTAATGTTTTATCATTGCTAATGTAGGCGTAACACCTCGCTTCCACATTTCAATCTCCAAGTTCTGAAGATCTAAGAGAAATTGCCATAACATAAGATTCAGTCCATCTGCCTGTTGGTGATTAATTACTTGCCTACCGTCCCAACAATCTGGAGTAAGATATACTCCTGTTGTCATGTATATCTTATGTTTATTCAGGCTTGCTTCTACTTGTATTAGCGCCTTGCCATCTCTGTTTAAAGTGTTTTTTCTATTAAAAACTAATCTATATCGTATTTTTTCCATTGTGCAAAAGTAATGGTTTATTATAATTTTGTATGCATTTGTGGCGGGACTTATGCCCAACGTTTCATTAAATAATAATGGATTTGCTTCCATAGATAATTATAAATTTTTCTTACATGATTTTAAAATAGGCAATACACTTAATGCGATATTTCTTGGAAGTGCAAGTACTTCTTATAATAGAATTTTTTTTAATTTACTAATATCAGACCCTTTACAGGAGAATGTTTCACAGTTATCTATATATATAAATTCCGGTAATATTGATGATAATGGGATAAAAGTAAGATTTAATACGTATGGCTTTAAAAATAGCAACGTTCATTTTTTGTATAAATTTGAGAATAAAACATATAAATACTATTTATATTATCCCCAAAAAATGAGCGGAAATATTTTGGATGTAGTTTTATATCCAATTACAAATGAGACTCGCACAATTAAAATAGAAGATATAACTGAATTTGAGGAAATTTATATATAAAATGAGGGCACAAATATAGTCATTGTGCCCTTTTTGTCCTTATTCCAATAGAGTAAAACTATCGTCTATATTTATATTTTCTGTTCCAATTGTTTGGGTAGAAATTAAAAAGCCAGTACAACCATCATTAGGGCTTTTATTTTCTATGTAAAAGCAATTTTCTTTCTTATACAAATTAAAATAATTATGAATATTTATTTTTTCATAATGATAATTATAAATAGTATTATTTGTTTCCGAACGACCACTAAATATAAAATTAATAGGAAAAGGACCACACACTAAAAAGCCTATAACAATAAACTGCGAATAAGCATTATTTATTTGTATTATTTTTCTTGCAGAGTTTTTGGGTAAATTTATAAATTGTATGCCATATTTTTTGTCATTAGCTGACATTAAACCTTTGCTAGATTCCGTAGCCACCGGCATAAGTCCCGCCACTACATTTCTGAAAGGTTCTCTTTATTTATTATACCAGTTACATCAACTATTTCTATATTATCACCGTCATGATTAAAAAATGAAATATTGGCTGATGCTGATCTACCAATTAACTGAATAAAATATTCTCGTAAGTTATCAGTAGTACATGTTAATAGTTTAAAATTATTCCCATTTTTAGAAATTATATTATATCTATATATTCCATAATTTACTATACAATTTCCTACCATGTCAATGTTATCTCTAACTGTCATTATCATCATACATGTGCGCCCGCAACCTTTTATTTGAAAGAGACGATCTTCGTCTTCGCTGTCGTTCGAATTAGATATCTGATACATTAATTTTTGTCGAAGAGTATATGACATGAGTCCTGTTTGAGTATTAGTAGCTATCGGCATAAGTCCCGCCACAGGTAAGAACATCTAAGAGTAAATTGTCTTCTACTCTATTAATGTTACTTTTGTTGCTCCGTTAGTGTCAAATGAACCTGTTTTTAGAACGGCTGTCATCTCATTATGATTAATACTCCTAATAGAAAAATGACTATTACCACCGTAAATCAAAAGATAGAAATTATTGTTTTTCACATAGGCTGTTATGCTTCGTCCATTGAAAACTCCATAAAGTTTACAATCTTCTTTTTTATAAGTTGAAACCATTAAAAAAGCCATTGCTGTTATTCCATCTTGGTAAAACGTAATGATATAGAAATTCTCTTGATAGTCAGGAATTTCCATTTCTAAATACGATGTTTCATTTACATTATATTTAATATAGCGCATAGTACGCAATGCCAATCCGTTCTTTTGGGTGGTTACAGAGCCTATGAGTCCCGCCACAAGTATAGAAGTGGCGGAACTCATACCAGAAGCTACAACCGGGGAAAAAGGTTTGATGTCGGCTAATGATAAAAAATACTCACCCTATGTATTCGATAGTTCAGCTAATTTATTGCAAATAGCAAAAATGGATTTGAATGTTAATTGGGCTAGGTCACAAGTATTTATTTGTGGGAATTTATCAGATTCGATTATTTTTGGTACTTTGAATGTAAATACAAATGATGATAAAGATTTACATATTGGATTTAAGTTTATATCTTATGATAGGCGAGTTAAATTTTATAAAAAGAATGACGCATTTTTTATGAAAGCAAATACGGGTACTAACCCATTTACAGGATTTATTTGGTCTACAACAGAAGTGAAAAATACTGGACTGAGCAATGTTGATGACACATATACAGAGATAACAGTTCAACAATAAATGTACTCTAAACTATAAATAAAGGGTAGATTTTCATCATACCCTTTATTTATTCTTTTACTGAATTTCTACATCTGTTGCATCAGAAGGAATACCAGAACTATTTATGGTAGTATATTCAAATAATGATTCAATATTTCCATAATCTAATGGGAAATATTTTGACAAGCCTCCACCATAATTTTTTGAAAGATATAAGTATTCATTGTCTTCTTTTGCATAAATTTCTAGAATTGCATATTTAAATATTACTTTTAAAGTAGTAGATCTTTTAATCTCTGCAAATGTTAAATATAAAAGTGTTACTGGTGAATTACCACATCCTAAAGTAAGGAAACCTGCCGTATTTGATATTTTTCTTATTTTAAGATAAATATCAGTTTGACCTAAACTATTGAAATTAGGCAATTTTACAACTGAAAAATAGCGAGAAAGTAATCCATCCTTTGAGTTGCTCGCAATCCCTATAAGTTCCGCCACAACTTGTGCGAGGTCGGTCAATTTGATAGGATTTACGTTACCACTTGCGTCAACAACAGGTATCATCTGATCGCCTGTCGCGGTTGTTATTTTTTGCAAGTCACTTAGTTTTTTTATCTGTTTTGTTGCCATAATATTATGTATTAAAATTATTATTCTTCTGTTACTAGTCCTGTCATAACATACCATGCACCTGCCATTGCTTTTATTCTTATGACTTCATTAGGAGAAGGTTTAACGCGGGTGTCTGATGCAACTATTGAAAGCTTTACAGGAATAATATTGCCATCGATAAGTTTTGCTACAGTGTTGTAATAAATCTTTTGCGAATTAACAGCAGCTATGTATAAGGTGCCAAGTCCATTATTTGTTAGAGCTATTTGATAAAAGTTAAGCTCAAGGCCCTCATAAGCAACGGCATCAGGCAAATAGACGAACTTGGTATGCGTAAAGGCTATATTTGCAAAGTATGTATTCGCCGGAGCATTAACCGGGTCAATGTTGTAAGTAGATGATCCCGGATTCTGTTCTGACAGCATAAGCACGGAACTATACATAAGGTTTGCCTTAATTATGCCAGATACATTAACATTTTCAAATGTCCCAGTCTTGCAAGTAACATTACCGTCTTTGGCGAAGAATACCAATTCTCCGTCGGAATTTTTCATCTCTATTGCTTCTGCGCCGAGATTCTTTATACAAGTGTATTGCGCTAAAATTACCATAGCTGCCACCATCGCGACTTTATCGCTAAGAGTCCACAGACCCTGGCCATTATCAATAGTACTAGTAGGAGGGTTACGAGAGGTCTTCGTATGAGATTTAGTACACAGGAAGCAATTATCCTTATAAAGTACAGTGTCAACATAAGGTTCGCCATCCGCTCCACAATAAAATTTATAACCGACATCTAGATCTGTCCAATTTTGCGGACCACGCAACAATGCGCCACGTTCGCCCTTGTCTCCATTTAATCCGTCAACAATGGTAGTAATATGTATTGTTTTCGAATATATTATGCCTTTGTACGAGACATTCAGAGTGATGACGCCGTTGACTTCGGTCTGCGAAGCAATATTTACGTCAAGACCGTGTGTATAGTCATCAACGTAACCTCCGGCTATCTGTATGCTGTCCGGCGCATTAGCGTATGTCACCTCATAATCTGAGGCCAGAATCTTATTTGCGCCGTCCAAGAGATTTATGTCTATCTGGTAATTTGCCAAATAGGGACTCTTATGGTGCACAATATTGTCCTGTGACAACATAACGGATATAGCGTTCTGTCCGCTACGGATGAACCTTACTGATGTGGTATGTACTGTTGACATGTTAATTTTCTGATGTTATTATGACAGAGACATCGCCTCCGGCCTGTATGCAGTGGGCGCGAGTAATCGTGTAGCTGGCTACTGCTGTATCTTTGTCATCTCCGTTAAGATAGACACCAGCTGCGTCACGTAGGACGAAGAAAAATTTCGTATCAAGTGCTTTAACGGATGTACCTCTCTTAACGACTACAGGTGTATATGTAACTTGTCCGTTGCCATTCTCATCTTCAGTGATAGACTCATCTTCTGGCGACGGGTGCGGGTCTATGTCAAATGGGTCTGATGCGTCCATCACTCCCTGTATGTCGCTGCCTATTACATTACCACTCTGTGCAACCGTTACTCTGTATTCGCCGTATGTATCGATGTCTGCTGCAGCAACCGTCAGTGTCTGATTTGTCTTGCCTACAAGCGTCTGCCAACCAGTAGATTCCATCTTTTCCCACGTATATGTAAGGTTTGCTGCAAGTTCGTTTCCGCCCTGATAAGCTAAAGCTTTGAGTACACAACTTCCGCCTTTATCCCTTATAACAAAGTTATTGCTGTCGCCGGCTGCAATAGTAACTCTATAGCTGTCGCCAGTAGACTGTTGTATCGGGATGTTGTAACTAGCTTGTATCTGATCGCTGGAATTGCCATATGTAATTGTTGCGACCATTTTTATCACAGCAGGAGCATATCCGGCAATCTCAGCAATATTTTTAATGAGCTGCAATCCATAATAAGGATTATCGCCAGACGGTGAGACCTTTTTAAACATACCGGCAAAAATGCCAGTTGATGCATCACCACTAAACTCAATCAAATTATCATTAAAGTAGAAATTGATTGATGTAGGCGTAGCCACGCCCTCGGCAACACGGCTGCTAAGGCAGACGAAGTACAGGATTGGCTGTTTAACACTAAAGTCAGGACTAACGCTAAGAACTTCCTCTCCTGACATTTTGTACTCCTGGTAAAGGTCGCCTGAAGGGCTGTTGATATAGGCAGTATATGTACCTGCCTTGCTGATGAACTTAATCGTTCTGGTTGTACTCGCGCTGCTCATAACTAAATTTCTTCATTAATTGTTTGTTCTTCATCATTTGTTTCACTACCATCAACCTTGCCACTGTCTTCATTCGAAGCTTCCTTATTGGTCTCTTCGTTCTCATCATCTGACGATGCCTCACTACTATCAGTTTCAGTTGATTCTGAAGTGTCATCTGTCATTTCGCCAGAGTGTTCGTCATCAGGATATGATGGTTCGTATGAAGGCGTCGAAGTCTCCACAATAAAGCGCTCATCAGTAGCCTGTGGCAAAGGGCGCGTAATAGTGCCATCTTGCTCCTGCCTTGCCTCGTATGGCAGCAAAGCAATTGCACCTATTTGCGTAAGTATTTGGCTTAGTTGAGTGAGTGGGCCAAATGACAGCATGTCACTTTGCCACAACAGATAATTGCCGTCTTTTACTTTATTTCTTATCCTATTAAGATTTAGATATGCAACAACCTTAGGATTCGCTTTTATGTATCTTGCCATATTGTAATTATTTAATTAATATCAATTCATCGTTTGCAGTAACGAAAAGAGAGCCATCGTTATCAGCCCATGCACCTGCAGGACCACGGTCTACTACGTCAAGACCTACCATACCGCCAAGAGTGTCATTCATCATGTCTGTTTTTAATACTGGCATGATGCCCTCTGCTACCTGCTTGTATGTCAAAGAACCAGCAGATTTATTCTCTGCTGTATACCACAAGACCATAAGTTCTTTCTCCACGTTATCAAGCAAGCCGTTCGTGTCCCAAATTTGAGCTTCGGGATTTATCTCAGGTGTCCCGGATGGTATGTTGGCCGGCACGCCCATGATGTTAAATTCGAATTTTGGAATGCGTCGGACAAAAGCGAAAAATTTACA
>OGIH01000415.1_pt1 | contig 34464 bp, 22 predicted proteins | sample 1571721 | NCBI WGS metagenome assembly OGIH01 (sample SAMEA2582068, study PRJEB24529) | metagenome | biome: Human gut stool | place: China | collected 2011
CGCTGGAGGTGAAAGGCCTCCGCTATGCATCGCGTGTCCGCGTCATCCTGCCGAAAGGGGGAAATGTGACTCCTGGGGATTCGACTGTTTCCGTGCGGAATGCCTCCGAAGCGATTCTGCTGGTGAGCATGGCAACCGATTATTTCGATAAGGATTTGGCAGGGAAGGTCTCTTCCCTGCTGGCTAATGCCGAAAAGAAAGATTTCGCCTCTTTGAAGAAAGGGCATATTGCTGCTTACCGTTCCCTGTTCGGCCGGGGGGAACTGGAGTTGGGACATTCTTCCCGCGAAAACTTGCCTATGGACGAGCGTTTGGCTGCTTTCCACGAAAATCCGGACGATCCTTCGGTAGACGTAGCCATGTTTCCAGTGGACAACCGCATCGGAAAAGATTATATGAGAGGTGCGGAACAATTCGTGGAACGAATAAAAACCGCTATCTTTGTTCCTATGCACTTCAGCGAGGAATACAAGGGCGGAAATGCTTTCCGCGAGTTTGCCGAAAGCAAAGGTTGCCGTTTCCTGTCCATTACCCGCAGGGGCGAAAGTTTCGATATTACTCAATAAAACATACGCATTATGAAAAATTTGACACAGTTTCTTTTTATGCTGTTATGCATCTGTCTGCCGGCCACAGCGTTTGCAGACGCCAATAAAGATAAAGATGACGACAGCAAGTATCTGGCAGGTGCAGTACCCGAAGTAGATGGAAAAGTGGTATTCACCAAAGAATTCAGCATTCCCGGCATGTCGCAGGAAGAAATCTTCAAACGCATACAGGCTTGGATGGAAGCGCGGCTGAAGAAAAACGCAAACACCAGTCGCGTAGTCTACACAAATCCGGAAGAAGGACAAATCGTAGGCACGGGAGACGAATGGATCGTATTCAGTTCGAGTGCGCTTTCTCTGGACCGTACAAAGATACTCTATCAGCTTTCAGTTGTCTGCGCACCTGAGAAGTGTACGATGGAAGTAGAGAAAATCCGTTTCAACTATCGCGAAGGCAAAGAGAAATATACGGCAGAAGAATGGATAGTAGACAAGTACGCACTGAACAAGGCCAAAACCAAATTGGTGCGCGGACTTGCCAAATGGCGTAGAAAAACAGTAGACTTTGTAGACGACCTGGCCCTTGGAGCAGCCGAAGCCCTCAGTGCAAGCACTGCTAAGAAAGCAGCCGAAGCAGCTGAGCAAAAGGAAGCTAAGAAAGAGGAAAAGAGTGTTGTAAACTCTGGTCCGATAGTAATTGCCCCAAAAGCAGAAGTTGAAGTGAAGACTCCGGCTGAAACCGGCAAAGTCACAGTAATCCCCGCCACTCCGCTCACCCCGGCTACTCCTGCAACGTCAGGTACAGTGCCCGGTTACAAAGAAGTAGCTCCGGATCAATTGCCGGCAAATGCCATCCAAATGGGTGCGGGCAAGTTAGTGCTTGTAATCGGCTCGGATGCTTTCAACATGACCATGATGACAGCAAACGCAGGTGGTTCATTGGGCAAATCATCAGGCAAGCCTGTTATTTTCAGCTTCCTTTCTCCCGACCAGCCTTACGAACAGATGGAGACGGCAGAAACTTACACCGTTCGTTTCTATCCGGCAAACCAAACCGAACCGTCAGTTGTTTTGGAATGTAAGAAGATGCCTTCACAAACTCCGATGGAAGGTCAGCCACGCATGTATGTAGGCGAAATTCTAAAGGCATTCGTAAAATAACAACTAATTACTTAATTACGTGGAAATAAAAGCTAAATTCGATCATTTTAATATCAACGTCACCGATCTGGAACGTAGTATTGCTTTCTATGAAAAAGCATTGGGATTGAAAGAACATCACCGTAAAGAAGCCTTGAACGGCTCTTTCACGCTGGTTTACCTGACAGACAACAGCACAGGTTTCCTTCTGGAACTGACTTGTCTGAAAGATCATCCGCAAGCTTATGAACTTGGAGAGAACGAAAGCCATTTATGCTTCCGTGTTGCCGGTGATTATGAAGCTATTCACCAATACCATAAAGAAATGGGTTGGGTATGCTTTGAAAATACAGCTATGGGATTGTACTTCATCCATGATCCGGATGATTACTGGATAGAGGTGCTTCCGGCAAAATGATGAAAGAATGGTAAAATGATAAATGGTAAGATGATAGGATTACATTTCCTCATCTTACCATTTATCATTTTACCATCTTATCATCTTATTTATGACGACCTGCCCTTTTCTTTCGTATATCCGCCTTCATCTTGGCAGCACCGGAACCATGTTTCCCGGTAATATACGATTTCTTCTTGGCTTTAGTCTTTACCTTTCCATCTTCCTTGGGCTTGTCTTTTTTTCCTTTAAAGACGATACCGCCCATTATTGCATCTTCTATACTCATATTCGGTTTCTATTACTATTACATTTATAAGCCAGTGCGAAGTATGGCTTTATCCATATATTGACCACAAAGATAGCTTTTTTCTACTAACAGACTGCATTTTTCGTATCTTTGCGGACAACTTTTAGAGATTGAATAGAATGAACACTACGCTGCTTACTGCTGATAAAGACCCGATGGGTGCTGCTATTGCCGATTATTATAAACGACACAAGGCCGAACGGCTACGGGTTTTCTCCTCACAGTTCGATGAGGATGAAATTCCGGTAAAGGAACTTTTTCGTACGGAAAAGCAGATGCCTCTTCTGGAACGTACCGCCCTGCAACTGGCTACGGGAAAGATTCTGGATGTGGGAGCCGGAAGCGGTTGTCATAGTCTTGCCTTGCAGGAAGCAGGCAAAGATGTACATGCCATTGATATTTCACCGCTTTCAGTAGAAGTAATGCAACAACGCGGTGTACGGCATGCCACATTACTCAATCTGTTCGATGAACATTTCCAAGAGACATACGACACAATATTAATGTTGATGAACGGTTCTGGAATCATCGGTAAGTTGAATAACCTGCCTGCCTTCTTCAAAAGAATGAAGCAACTGCTACAACCCAGCGGCTGCATCTTTATGGACTCCAGTGATCTGCGCTATCTGTTTGAGGAAGAAGACGGAAGTTTTGTGATCGATCTGGCAGGTGACTATTATGGAGAAATAGACTTCCAGATGCAATATAAGGACATTCTGGGAGAGTCATTCGACTGGCTTTACATTGATTTCCAGACACTCAGTCTTTATGCAGCCGAAAATGGTTTCCAAGCGGAGTTGATAAAAGAAGGAAAGCACTACAATTATTTAGCCAAGTTGACCTTAAAATAAGGTCAACCCGGACTTTCTGGTTATTATTTCTTTAACAGCATTTCGTCAATCTTCTTCGTTAATGCGGCAAATTCCTCCTCATTGTACAAGCGGGTCAGCATCACAATGCGTCCGTCTTTATCAATCAGTACATTGCGAGTAATGCCGGCATTACGAAGCGCATATTTGGCAAAGATATCTGCACCCGGATCTAATCCCAAAGGATAAGTAACACCGGTTGATTTACCGAATGCAATCACTTTGTCCAGCGGCTCATCACGGTCTATACCAATAAGAGCAAATGCTGAATTATCTTTGTGTTTCAGCCAGATATCTTTTTCTATGAAAGGCATCTCTTTGCGGCATACCCCACACCAACTGGCAGTGAACTGTAACATCACTACCTTTCCACGAAGTTCGGAAAGGGTAACTTTCTTACCGTCTGTCAGGGTAATGGTAAAGTTAGGAGCCATCTCCCCTACTCTTACAATGTAGCCGGTGCTATCGGCAGCTACTTCCTGTGCTTTGCCCGATAAACTACAAAGGGCAAACAAAATAAAAATCAAACTCTTCACTACTTTCATCGATCTTATACTTTAGTTATTTTAAAACGGGAACAATAACGGGAGCACAAAGATCATCACAATTCCCATAATTATCTGTAAAGGCAAACCAACTTTAACATAATCCATGAATGTATAACGTCCCGCAGGCATCACCAACGCGTTGGGCGGAGTAGAAAACGGAGAAGCAAAACACATGCTGGCTGCCACGGTTACGGCAAACAGGAATGGATATGGACTCAAATCCAACTGTATGGCGGCCTGGAGGGCAATCGGAGCCAAAAGTACCGCCGTAGCCGTATTACTAATAAACATAGTCATCAGCGAAGTGGTGAAATAGATACCCGCCAACAATATATAAGGTCCGTAACTACCTAATCCGTTGACTAATGATTGAGATACCAAATTGGATGCTCCGGTCTTTTCCAATGCCAGTGACATGGGCATCATTGCGGCAATCAATACGATACTTTCCCAATTAATGGTTTTATATGCTGCTTCTACATTCCGGAAGCAGCCGGTGAGCACCATCAGCAGACCTGCAATCATTACTGCCGTTACCGGAGCAATAGGGATGAAGTCGAACATCATCATTACCACCATTCCCAACATGATTATGGCAGCAACAGGTGCTTTATGATTCAATGTTACTTTAGCAGCCTCAGCAAGCGGTTGTCCAAGTACTACCCAATCGGAGGGATCTTCACTCAAACGCGCTATATTCTCCCATGTTCCCTGCACCAACAGCACATCTCCCGAATGCATCTTTTCATCCTTCAAATTCTTTAGGATATACTGACGTTTGCGTTGGATACCCAGAATATTCACCCCATATTTCTCTCTGAAACCAGAATCCTTTACCGGCTTATTGACCAGGTTAGAAGCAGGCATCAATACAATTTCAGCAATACCGATTTCCGTGAATTCAAGTTCATCACTCTTTGATTCTACGGTGCCTTCTGCATCATGCGTATCCAGTAACTTCAATGTATTTTCTTCTGCAAAGCGCTCCACATTCGTAAAATCTCCCAGTACATACAGAATATCATTCTCCTGAATAATGGTATCAGCAGCAGCCATTTCCTGGCTCATCGTCTTAAAGAAATGACGACGCGAAGAAGATGACTGACGGCGAACCTCCATTATACCCACATTATAACGTTGTGGAATACTCAGTTCCTGTATGGTCTTTCCAGTTAAAGGGGATCTACTTTCCACTCGTACCCGACACAAGTTCTGGAACAATTGGTACTCCCCTGCCAGCTCTTTCAGTGATTTATTCTTTTTGCCCTTACGATCCTTATCGCTTTTCTTAGTCAGGAAAATTTTGCTCAATGGAATCAGTATCACCAATCCGACAGCTACACAAACCAGTCCGACAGGAGTAAATGAGAAAAAAGTAAGGGGCGCATATCCAGCAGAAGTCAGTGCTTCCTGAATTACAAGGTTCGGTGGTGTACCGATAAGTGTCATCATACCTCCCATACTACTGGCAAATGCAAGTGGCATCAGCAGGCGACTGACATTAATCTGTGTCCCCATAGCCATACTGACAACAATAGGAAGCATCAAAGCTACCGTTCCGGTATTGCTGACAAAAGCGCCGATGAAGGCAGTCACCAGTACAATAAGAATAAAAAGTTTTAATTCGCTGTCACCGGCTAATTTTAGAATACGACTACTGATCATCTTCGCCAAACCCGTCTGAAAAATGGCACCGCCCACAACGAACAATCCTATCATCATGATCACGACGGAATTGGAGAAACCGGTCAATGCTTCCTCCGGAGTTAGAATACCGAATATAATTAGTAACACCAAAGCACAAAGCGCCACCAAATCCGAACGCACTTTGCCACTCATAAAGAATATCGCAGAAAGGAATAAAACAATGAGAGTAATATACATATAGATATAAAATTTGTCAGTTATTAAACAATTCAACAGTGATTTTTGTTCTAAGGCGTTGCAAATATCACAAAAATCAGCACAATGAACAATAGGGTGAATCCTTTTTGAACTAAATAAGCGACAAATATCTCACTAAATTATAAATAAAGTATAGATTATTAGCATTATATTTATAACTTTGAATCCGGAAATGATAGTATGGGATCCCCCCTTTTATCAGTTAAATTCTATAACAGCAATGGGAAACGACAACACAATTACAGGCACCTTCAATGGAACAGTCCATCTGGAATACCTACCATGTATTAATTATGCAATGATACACAATCATGTGCCTTCATGCAATTTCTGCGAACTCATGAATAGTGATGAAGTCGACTGGAATAACATCAAAGTATCCATAGACGGAGAACTTATTAAATACTCAGAAAGCATTCTTGAAATAATTCCACCCGGACAGAACATACAAATCAACAATCTGGAAATATCACCTGAAAGTGAAAAGCTAATCGAACTCACAGAAGGTATCGAAACTAATTTTCATCTGACTATTACGATTTCCGGTGAGATAGCCCATCAGCAAACATTTCCCATCAAACTGATGACATACGATCAGTGGACTGGTTCCAGGATCATGCCCGAACTCTTAGCGACATTTGTGACTCCCAATCACCCTATACTTTCAAGAATTAGTGTAAAAGCCTCACAATTCCTTGAAAAGTGGACCGGAAACTCTGCCTTAGACGAGTATCAGACACAGGATCCCAACCGAGTGCGTGCGCAGGTAGCTGCTATTTATGAAGCTCTCCGGTCTGAGTCTTTAATATATTCTACGGTTCCGGCCAGCTTTGAAACTTCGGGGCAGCGTGTCCGCTTGGTAGATAATGTACTCACCAGTAAGCTGGGTACATGTATAGACCTGACTTTACTCTATGCTTCCTGTCTGGAGGCCAATGGCATTCATCCTCTTTTAGTCTTGTTGAAAGGACATATATTGGTAGGTGCATGGCTTACAGAAGATATTTATCATCAAACCGTAGGCGATGATGCTTCCTTTCTACTCAAAGGGAGTGCAAATGGCATCAGCGACATTGTATTAGTAGAGACAACCGCACTGGCATCTTCTCAAAATATTTCATTTGAAGAAGCTGCTACAATGGCTCAGAGAGAACTCAAAGAAGAAAACAGATTCAAGCTGTTTATCGATGTATATAGGTGCAGACTGGATAAAATCCGCCCATTGCCGCAACGCATAAACCATAACGGTGAATGGCAAATAGAAAACAGTGGAATAGAACATGAGAATGTAACCCAAAGAATACACCAACTGGACCGGTATGAAATAAAGCTGGAGGACAGCAAGGATGAAATAACCAAGCAGATTATTTGGGAAAGAAAACTACTGGACTTTTCTTTACGCAATAATCTGATCAACATCCGGCTTGGCAGAAGAGTTATACCATTCATATCTTTCGAAATTGATCATCTGGAAGATCATCTGCAAGCCGGAGAAAACTACCAGATATTATCCAGTCCTGCTAAAAGTAAAATAGAACCGGGTGAGACAGGGCTCTATGATTCTTCTTTATGGAAAGAGAATTTGGAAGAATTAGTAATCAGCGAGCTGAGAAACAAAAAACTTCGTTCTTATCTGACCGAAAGCGAACTTCAGAACTCACTCAAATTTGTATACCGTACATCGCGAACCGCCATTGAAGAAAATGGAGCCAATTCACTGTTCCTCGTTTTAGGAATCTTGAAGTGGTACGAGTCTCCTAAGAGTGTAAAACCACGCTTTGCTCCTATCTTGCTATTACCGGTAGATATTGTGCGTCGTGGAGGCTCAAGTGGATATATCATTCGCACCAGAGACGAAGAAATTATATTGAACATAACGCTCGTCGAACTATTGAAACAACAGTTCAGTGTTAATCTTTCCGGGTTGAATCCGTTGCCAAAAGATGATAGTGGCGTAGACGTGAAAAAGATATTCGCTACGATTCGTACCTGCATTCGTAATATGAAAGGTTGGGATGTAGTAGAAGAATCAATGTTGGGGCTATTCTCATTCAACAAGTTTGTCATGTGGAATGATATTCATACCAATGCAGACAAATTGAAAGAGAACGCCATTATAGCCAGTCTGATGGAAAATCGTATTCAATGGCAGGATACGACTCCGGAGATTAACGCCAGAGAAATAGACAAAAATCTTGAACCTCTCCATTTTGCCATTCCTGTTGATGTCGATTCTTCGCAGTTGGAAGCCGTTATTGAATCAGGAGAAGGAAAGAGCTTCATATTGCATGGTCCTCCGGGAACCGGTAAATCACAGACCATTACCAATATGATAGCCAATGCCCTGTACAAAGGAAAACGTGTGCTGTTTGTAGCAGAAAAGATGGCGGCACTTTCTGTAGTACAAAACCGTCTGACTAAGATAGGATTAGATCCGTTCTGTCTGGAACTACATTCTAACAAGGTCACTAAATCTCATTTTCTGGCTCAGCTTCAGAAAGCTATAGAAGTCATTCACATTCAGTCTCCAGCTGAGTTTGAAAGTACTTCAAAGCAATTATTCGAGCGTAGAAAGAAATTAATCGATTATATGGAAGCATTGCATCATCCCCATGCTTCCGGCTTTTCTCTTTATGATTGCATTACAAACTACTTATCGATACAGGGAGATGAATTGTCTATCGACTTTTCTCTGTTTCCCTCTATCACCAAAAATCAACTGACAGACTTTTGCGAAAAGATCCAGGAACTGGATACAGTTTTTCAGATAACAGGGCATCCGCAAGACCACCCGTTAAAGGGACTGGAACCATACGATACTTCCATAGAAAGCTCTCAGAAACTACAGGCCGGAATCAGGCGCTTTATAAATTTATTCACTTCGATTACCGCTAACAGAAAGTTGCTTTCAAATAGTCTGGGAATCTCGATACCTGATAATTGGGATGGGATCAGTTGGATGGGAAAGATGTGTACCCAGCTTCTATCCATCCCATATCTGAATAAAACGTTATTGGAAATGGGTGGTAATACCGACTTGATAGAAGAATGGAAAGATACTATCCTGTCCGGTCGTAAGCGAGATCAGTTACAAGCTGAACTGGGTAAAGACTATGCACCCCAAATTCTGGAAGAAAATGCATTTGCCCTCCAGCAAGAATGGAAAGCTATCGAATTGAAATGGTTCTTACCTAAATTCTTTGCCAAACGTTCTTATCTGAAAAAGCTCAGACTTTACAATACGAGTTTGCAGGCAGCACAAATACCAAGCCTGTTAGAAAAGTTAAATGCTTATCAAAAGAATAATAAGATCATTCAAGAGCAAGCTTCCGAATTATCATCTTCTTTCGGCTTCTTAGGAAGGAAAAATAAAGAGAAATGGGATGATATTGATTCTATACTTAAGAGTCTTCCGACGATTTACAACACTTTATCGGAATATGCAGTAATCGTTCAACAACCATTTGCAGAAGTTCTGAATCAATTTGCAAATAAAATCAGTATTGACTGGAACGCATTCCAGCAGTCTAATGAAAATACATTCAGGCAACTAATCGATACATCCAACGAATTGAATACGGTCCTCAATGAAATAAAAGGTTTATGCTACATACAACTGCCGGATAATAATCTTGAAATGAAACTACCGGTTCTACTGAACACTTGGTTGACTCACTTCAATAAAATTAAAGACTGGGGACAATGGTGCATCCGTAAGAGAGAATTGGAATCCCTACATTTAACCGTAATTATCAACTATATAACAGATAAGCATAAAAGCGGATCGGAAGCTTCTGATGCGTATATGAAGGGCGTTTATCACCAATTAGCTCTAAAAACCGTTGATGCGGACGAAACTTTACGCCTTTTCAACGGGTTGCTATTTGAGGAAATGATCAGTAAATACAAACAACTGACTATAGATTTTCAGGAGTTGAGTAAAAAAGAACTATACTGTAGATTAGCAGCCAAAATACCATCACTGACAATGGAAGCTGCCTCTAGTTCCGAAATCGGAATTCTAAAAAGGAACATTTCAAACGGAGGACGCGGCACATCTATCCGGAGAATTATAGACCAGATACCAACTCTGTTGTCCAAGCTATGTCCATGCATGTTGATGAGTCCGATATCAGTGGCTCAGTATATCGATCTGGATGCAGAGAAGTTCGATCTTGTTATCTTCGACGAAGCATCACAGATGCCTACCAGCGAGGCAGTCGGTGCAATAGCCCGCGGCAACGCATTAGTCGTAGTAGGCGATCCCAAGCAAATGCCTCCGACAAGTTTCTTCTCCTCTTCACAAGTAGACGAGGAAGAAGCTGAATTTGACGATATGGAAAGCATTCTGGATGATTGCATCTCGTTATCCATTCCATCCCGCTACCTGACCTGGCACTATCGGAGCAAACACGAAAGTCTGATTGCTTTCAGTAATTCCCAGTATTACAATGGAAAGCTATATACTTTTCCTTCTGTGGATGACAGAGTTTCAAAAGTACGCTTAGTTCAGGTAGATGGTACGTATGATAAAGGACGTACACGCAGCAATCATGCCGAAGCGGAAGCCATTGTGAAAGAAATACTGAACCGGCTACGTACATCTGAAGTTCCTGAAAAAAGCATAGGTGTCGTGTCTTTCAGCCAGGTACAGCAAAACCTGATAGAAGATATGCTCATTGAGGAGCTGAACAAATATCCTGAATTGGAAGAAAAAGCTTTCCAAAGTAATGAACCTATTTTCATCAAGAATCTGGAAAATGTGCAAGGTGATGAACGGGATATTATTCTTTTCTCTATAGGATACGGCCCGGACAGGAATGGTTATGTATCTATGAATTTCGGACCATTGAATAATCAAGGTGGCGAGCGTCGTCTGAATGTAGCCGTATCGCGTGCACGTTATGAAATGATTATCTTCTCAACCTTACGCTCCGAACAAATAGATTTGAAACGTACAAAGTCCAAAGGTGTGGAAGGCTTAAAGAGGTTTCTTGAATTTGCAGAACGCGGTACCTCACCTATTCCGGCCATCCAACTACAGAACCTGCAACAAAGTAATCTTATTACTTTAATTGCACAGGAACTTACTCAGCGTGGTTATAAAGTGGATACTCTGGTAGGGCGGTCAAACTTTAAGGTGGATTTAGCGATTGTCAATCCATTGCAACCGGATACATATATTCTAGGGATATTGTGTGACGGCAGAAACTATTATGAAACCAAGACTACAAGGGACCGTGAAATAGTACAACCGAATGTTTTGCAGATGCTCCACTGGAATGTAATGCGTGTATGGTCCGTCGACTGGTTTGAACATAAGGAGAACGTCGTGGAGCGCATCATCAAAAAGCTGGAAGATTTAAAAAACACAAAAGTAGAAAAACAGCCTCTTCTTCCGACAGAGAATAATGTTCTGAAAACATTCAGTATAGAGAATGAACCTGTTGTAGAGTTAGTGAACAATCGAGAAAGAGAATATATATTTGCTGACTTGCCCGATATAGGCTACAGTACAGATATCGATACCGTAATGGCTTCCTCCTATCAGGTTAAAAAACAACTTCAACAAATAGTCAAGATTGAACAACCCATAACAAATACTCTGCTATATAAAAGAATATTACGAATTTGGAATCTAACAAGGGTTACCACCCGTTTACAGGTATTTATCGACAATCTTCTTGAAGATGCATATAAAGACCCCCTATCGGGAGATACCATAATTTACTGGGAGAATAAAGAGAAGGCTAAAGAGTGCGACTTTTACCGCATCAATTCTAAACGCGACATTCTGGATATTCCAATCCTAGAAGTTATGAGTGCCGCCCGTTATGCCATAGAGCAACAGATATCCATGCCAATAGAAGACCTGAAACGGTTGACTTCCCAACTTCTTGGTTTTAGCAGGAAAGGAAACAATCTAGATATGGTAACGGAACAGACTATACAATTGCTGGTTGATCAAGGAATATTCAGCCATGCGAACGGAATGGTATCCATGAATAATTAGGGTTCATGGATACTTTCTTCCGAAAGGAAAAACAGAATGAAAAATAATATCTACCTAATAGTCTTCGATAGTAGAATTTCCGAATATATCTTTTTTGATTGTAATCTTATTACCATTATCATCTTCAATAATCGTATTGCCTAAAATGTCTTTTTTGACTGTTTTCTTTTCTTGATTGACTATCGAATATTCGTAACGATCCTCGATAGAATTAACACTATAGCTCTTCGTTATATGGGGAGCTAAAACAAACTGAACTGCAAATAGGATAAATAGAACCTTTTTCATGGCGTATTTTTTGGGTTTGTAACAAAAGTAATATGGGAAAATAATAACAACTGGTGAATTCTATAATTATTGATAGGAAAAAAACTAAAATTAATATTTTTCATGTGCTACAATCGTATCGTTTTAGAAAGCTCGGGCTACATGCGGTCTACACTTGCACGATTTTCCATCCAAATGGCAGGGGAGCTAAATTACTGAAGGTCAATAAACAACAAATGCCCCGAGTATTTCTACTCAGGGCATTTTGTTTATTTAGAGGTTCCTGGCGGATTCGAACCGCCGTACACGGTTTTGCAGACCGCTGACTAAGCCACTCATCCAAGGAACCAATCTTTCTCATTTGCGGTTGCAAAGGTAGTACATTTTTTGGAAATTCCAACTATCCGCAGCAATTTTTCTTCTTTTCTTTTTTCGTCGCACTACACTCTACACGCTTCTCATCCATCAATCGCTTTAAGTCACAACCGGTTACGCAATTTGCACATGGATTACCATTTTCTCTTGTCCGGCGAAAAAATGCATAAATTCCCCATCCGATCCGGACAATACACAACAGTAACAGGATTGCAACCGCCCATTGTTGCCAATTCATCATACAAATAATCCTCCTATTCTATAAATAGCAAATGCCATTATCCAAGCGAGCAGCGTGGTATACACTGCCGTAAATAACGCCCATTTCCAGCTACCGGATTCTTGCTTGATTGCTACAATCGTAGCTATACATGGGAAATAAATCAATACAAACACCATATAACAGAAAGCTACCAACGGTGTAATCGGAATACGTTCGGCAAGACTTACGGCATCTGCTTCAGCATCATTCGTATAAAGCACGCCCAGTGTACTTACCACTAATTCCTTAGCGCCCACACCTGAAAGTATACCGATACCAAGTTTCCAGTCAAAACCCAAAGGTGCAATCACCGGCTCCATAGCCTTTCCTATCTGTCCGATGTAGGAATTCTCCTGCTGTTCGGCAACCGTTTCATATGCATCATGGTCAGGATAATATCCCAATGCCCATATCACGATGGAAGCTATCATGATAATACCTCCCATTTTACGCAGATATTGTGCCCCCTTCTCCCACGTGTGACGGAAAATAGCTTTTGCTGTCGGTAAACGGTAAGGCGGAAGCTCCATTACGAACGGAGTATCATCCCCCTTCACCAGAAAACGGCTGAATAAACGCGCCAGCAATACCGCCAACAGAATACCTATTGAATATATTAATAACAGTATCAAGCTACCATTGTTCGGAAAAAATGCACCTACCAGCAACAAATAAATGGGCAGGCGGGCACTACATGACATCAACGGATTGACGAGCATGGTAATAAGTCGGCTTTTACGATTCTCAATAGTGCGCGAAGCCATAATAGCAGGTACGTTACATCCGAAGCCCATAATCAAAGGAATGAAGGATTTACCATGCAGCCCCATCTTATGCATAATCTTATCCATGATAAATGCAGCGCGTGCCATGTAACCGGAGTCTTCCATCAGCGATATGCAGAAATAAAGAATAAGGATGTTCGGCAGGAAAACAATCACACCACCAACACCACCTACAATACCATCTACCAATAGATCTTTCAACGGTCCGTCAGCCATATTGGCATGTATAAAGTTGCCGAGGGTTTCTACCAGCCATTCGATACCCATCATCGGGTATTCACCGAGCACGAATGTACCTTCGAACATGAGATACATGAACAGGAAGAAAATGGGGAATCCCCACACACGGTGCGTTACAATGGAGTCTATCACACGGGTAGTATGTTCTTTATCCAAGTGATTATCCACAAAGGTTTCTTTCAGTGCACCGGATATAAAACCATATTTTGCATCGGTAATTGCCTGATCGCAATCCTCATTCAGCACGTCTCGGATACGGCGGCTTTCCTGATCACGGACATCTATGATTTCTTTGCCGTTGGGTAAAGTTTTAATCAGCGTTTCCAAATCCGGATCATTCTCCAGAAGTTTGATGGCAAGAAAGCGGGTAGAATACTTATGACGGATACCCTCATTCTCACTAATCACCCGCTTCACCTCTTCAATGCTGCGTTCCAGTTCAGGACCGTGGTTAATGTGAATATGACGATAGAATCCATGATGACGTACTTCTTCTTCTTTATGAGCCCCACCGGTATAGCCGGGCACATACTCCCGATGCCATTCACGCAGGTCATTCAACACTTCTGCACGTACCTTGCCTTTCTGATCGAGGAAGTCGGCACCTTCGTAAATACTGATAACAACGTGAAAAAGATCTTCGATGCCTTTGCCCGTACGCGAAACGGTAGGAACCATAGGAACACCAAAGAGTTCACTCAGTTTCATGTAATCCAGCGTGTTGCCACTGGCTTCCAGTTCATCGTACATATTGAGCGCCATCACCATACGCACGTTCATGTCAATCAACTGGGTAGTGAGGTACAGATTACGTTCCAGATTGGACGAATCTACCACATTGATAACAATGTCCGGTGTTTCATCAATAATATGATGACGGACATACATTTCTTCAGGACTATATGCTGATAGCGAATATGTACCCGGCAAATCGACTATGCGGAAATGATAACCTTGGAAATTAAAATGACCTTCCTTAGCATCCACTGTAACCCCGCTGTAGTTACCAACGTGTTCGTGTGAACCGGAAGCAATATTAAACAGAGAAGTTTTTCCACAATTTGGATTACCCACTAATGCAACATTAATGGTACGACGTTTACCAAGAGCGATACGTTTCAGTTCTTCTTCCCCCGGATAAATATCTTCACTCATTCCCGGATGATAATTCGGTTTTGTCACCTGCTCTTTCGCCTCATGTTCGCTGAGTATTTCAATCATCCCTGCCTCCTGGCGGCGCAAGGAAATTTCATACCCCATTACTTTGTATTTTATTGGGTCTTTCAGCGGGGCATTCAGCAAAACCTCTACAGTCTTGCCTTTAATAAAACCCATTTCTACAATTCGTTTGCGGAAACCGCCATGCCCCAGTACTTTAACGATTACACCTTTTTCTCCAGTTTTTAATTCGGATAAACGCATAGTCTTCTCTCTTTCTTTAATTTGGATGCAAAGATAAATGATTTGTATTTAGCCTACAAATTATTTAGATTGTTTTTAAATAAGGAGAAATATTCTCCATTCTCCACTTTGTTCCGAAGAATTAGAAAGAATTCAATTCGTTAATATTATCTTTGCACCACTATGAATAAAAAGAAAATAGAGCAATACATTGATCAGGAAAAGCTTTTCACACGAGAAGACAAAATACTGGTAACGCTGAGTGGCGGAGCGGACTCAGTAGCTTTGTTGCGTCTACTTCTTGCTATGGGGTACACCTGCGAGGCGGCACATTGCAATTTCCATCTGCGGGGAGATGAGTCGGTTCGAGATGAAATGTTTGTCCGCGAACTATGCTTGCAGCTGGAAGTTCCGTTACATGTCCAACATTTCCAAACCACGGAAGAAGCGGAAAAGCGCCACATATCCATTGAAATGGCAGCACGGGAATTACGTTATGCTTGGTTTGAGCAGCTCCGTCTACAACAAGGAGCCAACGTTATCGCCGTGGCCCATCATAAAGATGATAGTGTAGAAACTCTCCTGCTCAACCTTATCCGCGGAACAGGCATCAACGGGCTATTGGGTATCCGCCCCAAAAACGGAAACATTGTCCGTCCTTTGTTATGCCTCGACCGGAAAGAAATAACCGAATACCTACAAGAAATCGGACAATCTTACGTAACGGACAGCACTAACCTGCAAGACGAATATACACGCAACAAGATACGCCTCAACCTCTTGCCACTTATGCAGGAAATCAATCCCTCTGTAAAAGAAAGCCTTCTCCGCACTGCAGAACATCTGAATGATGCAGCTCTCTTATATAAAAAAGGAATAGAAGAAGGCAAGCAGAAAGTGCAAACCGAACAAGGTATCCTGATCAGTGTTTTGCTCCAAGAATCTGCACCGGAAACCTTATTATTTGAGATCTTATCTCCATTAGGATTTAACAGTGCACAGATCAAAGATATTTTCACCTCCCTGAACGGACAACCGGGAAAGATATTCCTTAGCAGAGAATGGCGTGTGATTAAAGACCGGGAGCTTCTGCTGATAGAACCGGTCTATTCAGAAGATGCTTCAACAGTCTTTTCTCCGGATGACCCTGCCCTGCCCTTCCGTCTAACAATGGAAGAATTAGAAGTCACGGATGATTTCATCATTCCCCGCGACCGAAACACTGCTTGCTTCGATGCAGACAAACTAAAACAACCTCTCACAGTCAGACGCTGCCGACAAGGCGACACATTCGTTCCCTTTGGTATGACCGGACAAAAAAAGGTCAGTGACTACCTTACTGATCGGAAATTCTCCCTTTCCCGCAAAGAGCAACAATGGGTGCTTTGCAGTGGCTCCCATATCATTTGGTTGATAGGCGAACGTACTGATAATCGTTTCAGAATAGACGACCAAACACAGAAAGTTATTATTCTGAAGTTTATTCCTTATTAATTGCAACGAGTATCCTTTAGAAAGCGATATGACAACTTACTCCTTTTTCTTCTTTTGAGAAATAAGGAGAAATAAATATATTCTTATACCGCTTACGGAAGAAAGTCTTTGTAATAGTTGGATAAAGCCAATAAGCCGCCTGAGTACTCAGTATTCCGATTCCGGCTCCGGTAAGCACATCTGTCAGCCAATGACGATTGTTATACATACGAAAGAAGCCTGTACCGGCAGCTACTGCATACCCGGCAACACCTATCCATGGAGAAACGTCCCAATATTCCTTACGCAAAAACTCCGCACCCATAAAAGCGGTTGCGGTATGCCCCGACGGGAAGGAACGGCTACTTCCATCAGGACGCTCTACACTGGCCGTCATTTTAAATGTGTTTACGGTGATACCCATTAGTGCATAGGCAGTAGCAAGGATTATGGTACGATCCGTAAAGCTATGCCTTCCTTTTACACCACACAAATTCAAGCCATAAACAGCAAACATCGGAGCATACTGCGAAAAATCATCAACCGTAAATTTACTGTCAATGTTTTCCCGTAGCTCGTCACGTAACTCCCGGTTCTGATATTGCAGCCAATGGCTTTCCAACCCGATAATCCCCACTCCAATCAAAGTTGCAGGTAAAATGACCTGCCGGATGCGGAAACGGTATGGATTATTATCCATTACCCGAACCGTATCCGTTTTGACAGAATCCTCCTGTGCTTGTCCGATTACTGTAAATGCACAAAGTACAAGTAATATAAGGATTTTACATACTCTCATCATATTCTAACTTCGCTGTGTGTTTTTTGCTCTTGTTTCCACCAAATGTATAAGAAACGCCGATATAGAAAATACGGGGATTACGGCGTTTTTCTACCTTCTGTTTCAGTTCGTATGTATCAAGCGTATACGACTTCCGATAGGTATCAAACAAATCAGTAACCGAAGCCAATACGGAAAGATTGATACTCGGAATATCATACTTCATACCCAGATTGATACAATAATCGGCATCCCTACGACCTTGCGGCACCAGTGTGGCAGAACGATAACGTGCATTGAGCTGCATCATATAATGTTTGAACGGCATGAAGTTGGCATTGAACAACGTGCTCCACGAGAAAGTATTCCTGTGTCGTGAAAAGCCCAACTTTTCTGCATTGATCTGATTGAAATATCCGTTTGCATTCCAGTTAAAAGAGAGCCAACGATTGATAGAATAACTCCAGATCAGCTCCAATCCTGCATTGTGACTCTGATCCAAATTCTCTTTAGTAGTCAGCAGTACGCCACCGTCTATGTAGCGTGATACTTCGGTAATCTGATTGGTAAGATAGCGATAATAGACTGTAGTCATCAACGATGCATTTGTATCATTGTGCCACAGCCATCCCACCTCCACCGAATGTATCTTTTCCGGTTTCAAATCAGGATTACCCGCCGAAAGACTGAGTGGATTGATACGCTCGGCAAATGGATTCATATCACTACCTTCGGGACGGTTCACACGAAGGCTATAGCTTAGTTGGAGTTCATTGTGCTCATTCAGTTTGCGGGAGGCGTGTAACGTAGGATAAATATTGGTATAGTGCTGCCTCGTGATGCTGTCAAGAGAATAAAGATTGTTCCGGATATCAGCATATTCTCCACGCAGTCCGGCCATAAGACTCCACTCTCCCGGATTCATTTCTAAAGTAGAGAAGAAAGAATGAAGGGTGCGATGATGGGTAAAATCACTTGTGCGGTCAAGATCAGGAATGAAAGATGCTCCATCCCAATTTTCCACATGATAATTTTGTTCGGCACGAAGCGCCTCCAGTTCATAACCCGCTGACAGTTTTGTCCGTTCCGACAAATGATGCTGCCAATGCACTTTTCCGATATGCAGATAATTGGCATCCCATACCCACTCATTGTCTTTAGTGTCATTCTCCATTTGCATGGTAGAATATTCATTCTGTTCGTCTTCACTTTCGGAAGAATAAGTATAGTTCACACTCCATTCATTGCCCTTTCCATAGGTGTGGGTATAAAGAAAGTTTCCTTCCCACATATTCTCTCTGGCATCAGCCCTGCGATTGCGAAAATAAAAATCTTCCAAATGATGATTTATATCTTCCGTAACAGATTCTATACGCTCACTTCGCAGGAAATGACGGCGATTATAGCTTCCCGAAATTTCCATGACATCATGAGTCGAAAGGTTTACTCCCATTCCAAGTCGTAATGTGTGCGACACGGGACGACCTGTACCGAGAGTCGTCTGGTTAATGTATTCCGTGGGCGATGTACGATTGTCAAAAATACTACGGTCATAGCGATCTTGCCGGAAAGCATAACCGCCAAAGAAATTCACCCCATTGATGCCGTAATTCAAATTCACTCCGGCATTGTAACGGTCGTGGCTACCGGTATTCACCGTCAAAGTGCCATTCAGTCCCGCCTTGCCCTCCTTTTTCAATACGATGTTAATAATACCGCTCACACCATCGGGTTTATACTCTGCCGAAGGATTAGTAATTACCTCGATACGTTCGATACTGTTTGCGGCAAGTTGATTCAGAGCATCAGTCCGTGTCCTGCCGCTCATCAGTGCGGATGGTTTTCCATTAATAAGGATAGTCACATTCTCATTACCACGCAGGCTGACCGTACCTTCCAAATCCACCTCTACCGAAGGAATATTCTGCATCAACTCGCTTGCCGAACCTACCGAACTCATCAAATCCTGTCCGACATTAAATACCTTACGATCCAGTTTGGGCACAAAAGTGGATTTTCGCCCGGCTACCACCACCTCATTCAACACTTGACCTTTATCGTCAATCCACAATACACCGACATCAACCATCTGATTACCATTACCCACAGTGAACATTTCAGATTGTGTTTCACCATAACCGACATAACTACCCACCAGATAATAACGACCCGTTGGCACATCTTCCAGATGAAAGTATCCGGTAGAATCTGTCATAGCTCCCGTCACAAGTTTTTTTGTTGTTGCCTCGTACAAAGCTATCGTGGCAAACTCCACCGGTGCTTTATTCGTTTTACCACTTAAGATTCCTGTCGCTTTACTGCCATTTCCTGCAGCGAATACAATCGTAATCCAACAAATGACCACGATGCCTAAAACAAATCTTTTCATACCTTTTCTTTCTTTTATCTCAAAATTCTGAGGCAAAAGTAAAAGGCAAATTAGAAGACATTTTGAATTTTATCGGGGAAGATAATCTTTTTGAGGAGATCTTTTAGGATACGTCAACTGATTATCGAAAAGCCGTTAACGGAATTCATTCATTTCCCATTAGAGGAATTTACAACTGTATAGCGAGCTATTTTTCTACTACGACTGAGGATAGTTCCCATTAGGACTGAAGGTACTTCCCACTACGACTGAAGCCACTTCCCACTAGGACTGAACTCGTGTTCCACTACGACTGATCTTAGTGGAACACCAAGTGCGTTGTCACACAGATAGTTATGCTTTTTGCTGCACTCCTATATAGCTCATATCGGAAAAGGAATGAATTAATTCACCACAGATTACACAGATTCACACAGATTTATTAATCTAATAATCAGTAAAATAGGATCTGTGTCAATCTGTGTAATCTGTGGTGAATTAATTCATAACCGAAAAGCTTTGAAATAATTTCACCAACAAATTACCTAAAATGCACTGAAAATACATGGTGATTCTCTTCGAAAACGTACTGCAACCTCCAACCATGATAGTCGCAAATAGCTTTCGCAATAGAAAGTCCAAGTCCATTCCCGGACGTCTTTGTATCATCAGAACTGAAACGCTGGAAAAGCGTACGGGCATTAAGAGATACTCCATCCGCCGGATTACTGACCGTAAAATAGCTATTGCAAAGCAAAAGTCTAATCTCTCCATTCATTGCAGCAGTATGGCGAATGGCATTGACAACAAGGTTATTCAGCAGGCAACTTAACAGAATTGTGTTTACATTGTGCACAACATGGCACGTACGCTGGTCAAGGAATGAAATGTTCAAATCACTGTGCAGTACATTGTAAGTAGGCATTGCCTCACGAATAAAGCTGCCTAAATCGACCTCCTCCATCTCTGTGTACTGTGAATTCTCTATTTTTGCCAAGAGTAGTAAATTGCGATTCAAATGTTCCATCCGGGTATTGAGGTCGTAAAGATCGGAAACAAGACTCATTGACCGCTCGTCCAGTTCTTCCTGCATCAACAAGTCCAGTTTACTGCGAATAATAGAAATAGGTGTTTGGAGTTCATGCGAAGCATTCTCGGTAAACTCTTTCTGTATACGATAAATCTCCTTATCTTTCTGCATCAGCTTTGCCAACGAATTGTTGAGCCGGGCAAATTCTTTTATTTCGGTTTTCTGAAACTGAGGCACTGCACTTTGCGCCAAGTTGAACTGTTCTGTCTTCTGCAACGTATCATCAAACGGCAACCACAGGCGATGTGTAATGAAACGCATCATAATAAACAAAGCAAGGCTCAAGACCAGAAAAATAAGCAGGAACTGAAGCATCATTCCCACCATAATATCTCGTTCTAAATCAATATGTGGAATAGACGTCCCTAATTGCACCGCCTCGATAATGTCTATCATATCCTCCGCATAGAAATACTTGGTGAGCAGGAAAAACAAGGGAGTGGCTAGTATAAAGATTGCCACCGTACAGACAAGGAACTGCGAGAGTGTTTTATGCAAAAGACTTTTCATGATTCTATAGCCCATTTATATCCGGTTCCATAATATGTCTTAATGCAATCTGCCATACCCACATCCGCCATTTTCGCTTTTAAGTTTTTGATGTGGGCATAGACGAAGTTAAAGTCATTCATCATATCCGCCATGTCCCCGCTAAGATGTTCAGCCAATGCACTCTTAGAAACAACACGACGACGGTTTTCAATGAGGAATAACAGAAGTTCATATTCTGTTTTGGTCAAATCAAGCGTGACAGTTCCGACATTAACCACCTTACCAAGCAAATCAATACTTATCGGACCATTCTGTAAAGTGTTGCTGTTCGTAAAACATTTCCTCCTCAACAAAGCAAAAATACGCATACTCAATTCCGGCAGATGAAAAGGCTTGGCTAAATAATCGTCCGCACCGATCTTCAGTCCCGCCACTTTATCGTCTAAAGAATCCTTTGCCGACACGATGATAACTCCCGTCTGAGGCGATGTACTTTTTATTTTTCGCAGCACATCCAATCCATTTCCTCCGGGAAGCATTAAATCCAGCAAGATACAATCATATTCGTAGAGTTCTACCTTCATGGCAGCCTCAGCAAAAGAAAAGGCTTGTTCGCACAGATAATCTTCCCGACACAGAAAGCTCACAATGCTGTCGGACAATTCACGTTCATCCTCTACTATCAATAATTTCATAGTTCCTAATTTTAAATACAGACACAAATGTATCGGAGAATTCTGTAGAAATTCTGAATGAAAGGAGTTTATTGCATGTAGGATTAAAGCTATAAAATAATCCGGTCCTCTTTCTGCCGCACAAAGCAGTCTGAAAGCAATGAAGCAAACGGAGTATCATACGTCCGCGCCTTGAACGAACATCCTTTGACACATGCACAACACTTTATGCACTTTTCGGCAATCGTATTACATTCGTCACCTTTCAGGATAGCTCCCGAAGGACAATGTACAGCGCAAACGCCACAATGCGTGCAAAGTTCCGCATTCACTTCCGGTACACGCGGCAAAGGAACACCACTTTTACGCAACTTTATCACCCGGCGCAGAAACTTGAACAAAGGCAGAAAAGGCTGGCGCGGGCGCTGAATACGGTTCACATCCACCGGATACAAGTGTTCCATATCAACGGCGGCATTTATTTTCGTCCGTATCTTCGCACCAAATTCCTCCGCATATTGCAAATCATTTGCATCCGGACGCCCTAGGGCTATTGGATTTTGTTCCGTACTATACGAATGTTCTCCCACAAAAGTAGCCCCGGCAATAACTTTGAAACCTTGGGCAGAAGCAAATGCATCCAATTCTATCAAAGCCTTTTCATATGCACGGTTACCATAAACTACTACCAGCACAACCGGAGATCCCGATGCACAAATACCCTGCAACCGCTCCATAGCCAAAGGAGCTACCTTGCCGCCATACACCGGCACAGCAATAAGAGTCAGTGTATTCTCCGGAATATCTACCTCAGCAGCATGCAGTGTTAAATTCGTAGCAACAACATTTGTTAGTCCTGTTCCGCGAACAATTGCCTCACCAACTTGTTTAGAAGTACGAGTAGGCGAAAAATAGATGAAATGAACTTCGTTTATATCCATAAATATATGCGCTTTTTCTTGGTTTATCAAGCAAAGATAAAGTTTTAAAATTAAAAAAAAGACGAATTGTTTATGAAACCAAAAATATTTATTACCTTTGCACCGTTGAAACATTCTGTAAACTCCTAAGTGCGGGTAGCTAACAGTTTTCCGGTTCAATAATAAATATCCCATAATCATTATATTAAATAAAGGTATATTTGCCACGTTGCTTGTGACGACAACCGCAGCCGTGTGAACATATCTGTCCAATAACAAAAGAAATTTTAAACCATTCACATATATACTGTATGTATAATATCATTCAATTGAACGACAAAAATTTGTCGGAACTTCAATCTATTGCCCAAGAACTGGGTATTAAAAAGACAGACTCACTAAAAAAAGAAGAACTTGTTTACAAGATACTTGATGAACAAGCCATCGCAGGTGCTACCAAAAAGGTTGCTGCTGAAAAGCTGAAAGAAGAGCGTAAAGTGGATAGACAACAAAAACGTACCCGCGTAACCGTAAAAAAAGAGAGTACTGACAAAGTCTTCACCGCCAACAAAAATGGTGACCTCACTAAGGCAAAAGCTGAAACCACAGTTGCAGCTGCCAAGGTACAACCAGTAGCTGAGGCAACAAAAGCACCGGTAGCTGAGAAAGCTCCTGAAGCAGTTGTAACCACTGCATCCGCTCCCGAAAAAGCCGAAGACGCTACTCCGAAACGTAAACCGGGGCGTCCGCGCAAAACCAAGACGGAAGAAAAAGCTCCCATACCCGCACCTATGCCTGTTGCAAAGAAGGAAGAGCCTAAAAAAGCTGAACCTGAATTGAACTTTGAAACCGAAGCACCTAAAGTAGTTAAGAAAGTCGTAATAGAGGACAGTCCTATCTTATCAGAACCCGAAGATGACTTCATTCCTATCGAAGACCTTCCGACCGAAAAAGTAGAACTGCCTTCTGAACTTCTCGGTAAGTTTGAAGCAACTAAAGCTGAAACACCCGCAGTTCCTGTAGTTGAATCTGTTCCTACCAATCAACGTCCACGCCTTCGTCCCCGAGACAACAATAATAATACCCCTTACAATAATAACAATAATAACAACCGGAACAACAATCCACGTCCCATACAACAGCAGCGTCCGGCACAACCGAATGCCAACAACGAAAATTATTCTCCTGTCCCCGAACGCAGACCTGTAGTTGAACGTGAAAAAGTATACGAATTCGACGATATCCTAACCGGTACAGGCGTACTGGAAATCATGCAGGATGGTTACGGATTCCTTCGTTCTTCCGACTATAATTACCTTTCTTCACCGGATGATATTTATGTATCTCAATCTCAAATTAAACTGTTTGGTCTGAAAACCGGTGATGTTGTAGAGGGTGTAATCCGTCCTCCTAAAGAAGGTGAGAAATATTTCCCATTAGTAAAAGTGGGAAAAATCAATGGACGTGACCCGGCTTTCGTACGTGACCGCGTACCATTTGAACATCTCACACCATTTTTCCCCGACGAAAAATTCAGATTGTGCAAAGGTGGCTATTCAGACTCTATGTCTGCTCGTGTAGTAGATCTCTTTGCTCCTATCGGTAAAGGCCAGCGTGCATTGATCGTGGCACAACCTAAAACCGGTAAGACCATCTTGATGAAAGATATAGCCAATGCTATCGCAGCAAATCATCCGGAAGTCTACATGATTATGTTACTTATCGACGAACGCCCGGAAGAAGTAACCGACATGGCACGCACCGTAAATGCCGAAGTCATTGCTTCCACTTTTGACGAACCTGCCGAACGCCACGTGAAAATCGCCGGTATTGTGCTGGAAAAAGCCAAAAGACTGGTAGAATGCGGTCATGACGTAGTGATCTTCCTGGATTCAATTACACGTTTGGCACGTGCTTACAATACAGTATCTCCGGCTTCCGGTAAAGTACTTTCCGGTGGTGTGGACGCCAATGCACTTCACAAGCCCAAACGCTTCTTCGGTGCTGCCCGTAACATCGAAAACGGCGGTTCGCTGACTATCATCGCTACCGCACTGATCGACACCGGTTCCAAAATGGACGAAGTTATCTTCGAAGAATTCAAAGGTACAGGTAACATGGAGTTGCAACTCGACCGCAACCTGTCCAACAAACGTATTTTCCCTGCAGTCAACATTGTTGCTTCCAGCACTCGTCGTGATGATCTGTTGCAGGATAAGCAAACATTGGATCGCATGTGGATACTCCGCAAATATCTGGCTGATATGAACCCGATAGAAGCTATGGATTTCGTAAAAGATCGTATGGAAAAAACCAAAGACAACGACGAATTCCTAATGAGTATGAACAGCTAAAACTGAAGCCAAAGGATATAATCAACAAGAAATAGGATTAAATATACAAAAAGGACGAGACATTTTCGGATATCTCGCCCTTTTTATTTATTTTTGTCGCAAGTAATCAGATTTCATTATATAAACATTTAATTAATCAGGTGAGGCTCAGTAAAACGATCATACTATTTTTGTTGATGCTATTTTACAGTACTTCCTACATCCAATCGACAAATCTGGATTTGGTAAATGAGCGTATACACCTGATGGAGTACCTGATGGATAACAATCTGGCCTATTCTCAAGAAGTCAGATTACATGATATCGCCCAGTGGGAAGATGAGCTTGTTGACGCATTTCGTAACAAGAAGGATTATAAACACATGTTCCTCATGCAGCAAATGGCTGCTTATGCACTTGTATCTGATGGACACATCAATGAAGCATTGGAAAAAGCAAATGCCATGCTACAGCAAGCTACCTTAATGAGATATGATATAGGAATAGCCATATCACACTATGCCATTGGCGATACTTACCTCAATGCCAACATGACTAATGAAGCTATCGAGGAATATGAAATAGCCATGCAGAAGCTATATAAAATTGCAGACTCCGAAAAATTACAGGAAAAAGTACTTATCCAATTAATCCCCACACTTATCAGACTGGGACGATTAAATGAAGCTAAAGACTATTTGGAACAGATAGAACAAGTAAAAGACTATCGACATAGCCGCTTCATAGAAAATATCTTTCAAGCCTACTATTATCTTCATACTAATAACCTGGAACAAGCCCGGGAATATATTCAGGAAGCAGAAGAATGGTATGAGTATTATCCTTTCTTTTTTCACAGTTCTATTTTGAAATATATCCAAGCCGAATATGCCAAGCAAGTCGAAGATGACGAGCAAGCCATAAAATTATATAATGAACTGACCGTTAGCACCAGTAGCGCCAATGTCTACAATAGATATCTGAAAATGAAGAATTCATTGGCACGGCTGTATACCAAACGTGGAAGAGCCAAAGAGGCATGCGAAATATTTCAAGATATCAATGCTGCACGAGATTCTATCAATGCACGCAACTACTCCTCGCAAATTAATCTGCTGCGAACCATATATCAGGTAGACCGCCTTGAAATGGATAATCAAAATGAACGTAACCGATTATTGTTTTATTCTATCATGGGGTGCATCCTTATTTTAAGCATATCCATTGCATCGGTACTCTATATCCGTAAGATCAATAAACGACTGATAGCATCCAGGCTAAAACTGGAAAAAGCACGGCAAATTGCAGAAAATTCCATCCGTACCAAGAGCATTTTTCTATCGAATATGAGTCATGAAATACGCACGCCTCTAAATGCCTTGTCCGGTTTCTCTACTATTCTGACGGATGCAAATATTGATATCAGCACCCGGCAACAATGCAATGAAATCATTCAGCAGAATTCAGATTTACTGTTGAAACTCATAGATGATGTCGTAGATCTTTCTAGTCTGGAAATCGGCAAAATGCAATTTCTTTTCGCTAACAATAATGCTGTGGCTATATGCCGGAATGTAGTGGATACGGTAGAAAAGATAAAACAAACATCCGCTTCTGTACTGTTCCAAACTTCTTTAGAGAACTTGGAAATCTATACAGATGAAGCACGTCTTCAACAATTACTAATTAACTTACTGATTAATGCCACTAAATTTACCACAGAAGGAAGTATTACTCTTTCATTAGAAAAACAGCCAGAAGGAGTTGCTCTGTTTGCTGTATCAGATACAGGTTGTGGCATAGCCCCAGAAAAGCAGGGTGCAATATTCAATCGTTTCGAAAAGCTGAATGAAAATGCACAAGGTAGTGGATTGGGACTTTCCATTTGCCAACTGATTGTGGAACGTTTCGGTGGAAAAATATGGATTGACCCCGAATACAAGAATGGTTCCCGTTTCCTGTTTACCCATCCTATTGTCTCAACTAGCAGAAAGGAGGTATCAGAATGAAACGTCTCTTATTTATAGTAGTTCTTTTACTTCAAATCTTTTTCATATTTGCAAACAGACCCATCAAACGGTCACCTGTTACCGATAGTCTTATAACAGAGTTGCAAACACTTCCACATGACACCACCAGACTAAAACTACTCGAAAAGCTTGTGCTTACGGAGCAGAATTCTCCGCATTACATAGAATATGCAGAAGAAATGTTCAACGAAGCTCAGCGTCAAAAAAATGCTAAATACATCTGCAGCAGTACCTATTTTAAAATTCTATATTACTATAATAAAGAAAAAATAGACAGCGTCAGTAAATTGGTCGATTATGTAAAACCCATTGCTGAACGCATGAAATACTACCGTTTGTACTTCAACGTACAAAAACTGCTCATATATACCTATATTTATAGCGAAAAATATGAATATGCCATCAATGAAGCATTGGAAATGCTCAAGATAGCAGAAGAGTTGGATAATGTAGATGGATGCATAGCTGCATATTCATGCCTGGCAAGTGCCTATCATGAAACCAATCGCAAGAAAGAAGAAGGAGAAGCGCTACGTAAGGCCCATGAATATGCTTCCGAGCAAAAGACAAGCAGTACGCAAATCAATGTTTTGGAACAACTGATCATGTTCAGCAATGACCAAAATGATTATAAAAACCTGAAAGTATATTTAGATGAAAATAAGCAGCTAATAGAGGAAATGTTAGCCTGGGACCCTGACATGTATGAGTCTTATTTCAACCTCTACCTATTTTCAACAGTATTCCAGTCCTACTACTATACAGGTATAGGAAAAACTGACTCTGCACAATATTATATAAAGAAGGCACAAGATTTCATAACTCCTCAAAGCTATCTCCCTTACATAACCATGTATCATGATGCCTATGCCAAATACTATCACCACACTAAAAATTATCAAAATGCATTAGTACACATGGATTCTGCCCTGATATATATGCAACAATCTAAGTCAGCATTAACGGAGTACGCCAAACAATTATCCCGCAAAGCTGACATCCTGCTGGAAATTGGTCAATATGCAGAAGCATTACCATTATACGAAAAATCTAATCACATTCAAGATTCATTGACTGCTGCCATATCAGCCAAACAATTGGAAGAAATCAAAGAAATATACCATCTTAATCAGCTAGTATGGGAACGCGGGAAACTCAGGAATCGTGTACAAACCAGTATTCTCCTGAGCCTTGGAATCATACTAGTGCTATGTATCACTTATATGCTTCGCATCAACCGGATACGAAAAGCATTGAAAATTTCAAAAAAAGAGACCCAGAAAGCTACTCGTCAAACAGAGCGGGCCAATGAAATGAAAAACCGTTTCTTGTCCAACATGAGTCATGCCATCCGGGTTCCTCTGAACGGAGTATTAGGTTTCTCACAAATCATAGCAAACGAAGTGGAAATTGACGAACCTACTCGCAAAGAGTATGCAGACATCATTCAACAAAACACTGAACAATTAATGCGCCTGGTAAACAATGTCCTTGATCTATCCCGTTTGGAGGCTGGTATGATGAGGTTCCAATTAAGTGACTATGACATTGTACAACTTTGCAAAGATGCCGTAGGAATGGCACAAATGCAGAATCCAACCTTGCATATTCATTTCTACAGTGACATTGACGAGTATATTGTTTATACTGATACAAACCGGATGATGCAACTCATCGTCAGTATTCTTACTTGCCCCTCTCCATCTTTCAAAGAAGAACGTGATCTCCAATTCACTTTAGATAAAAATGGAGAAATATTATGCTTCAAAGTTACGAACTCTCCATTGGCAGACCTCAATTATGCTAATCAGGACTCTGCTTTGCGTAACGATGTCAACCTTTTATTACTGAAACACTTCGGCGGTACTTATCAGGTAATTCATGACGGTAAGGAAGGACCGACTATTCTTTTCACTTATCCTGCTACCTCAACTGAATAATATTCTTGCCTCAAAAGAAGGTAGATACAGGGATTTTTTGTACTTTTGCGCCTCAATAAGAGTAATTTGTAATTTATAAATAGTAATTATATCATCATGTTCGATAATTTAAGCGAAAGACTGGAAAGGTCGTTTAAAATTCTGAAAGGTGAAGGAAAAATCACCGAGATCAATGTTGCGGAAACCCTGAAAGATGTGCGCAAAGCACTGTTAGACGCCGACGTTAACTACAAAGTAGCCAAAACTTTTACAGATACGGTTAAGGAAAAGGCATTGGGACAAAACGTATTGACAGCCGTAAAGCCCAGCCAATTAATGGTGAAGATCGTGCACGACGAGCTAACTCAATTAATGGGTGGCGAAACTGCAGAAATTGATTTGGAAGGAAAACCTGCTGTCATCTTAATGTCTGGTCTGCAAGGTTCCGGTAAGACTACTTTCTCCGGTAAGTTGGCACGAATGCTAAAAACGAAAAAGAACAAGAAACCGTTGTTGGTGGCTTGTGACGTATACCGCCCTGCCGCTGTCGAACAGTTGCGCGTATTAGCAGAGCAAATAGGAGTTCCAATGTACTCTGAACCGGATAGTAAGAATCCGGTGAAAATTGCAGAAAATGCAATTCAGGAAGCAAAAGCCAAAGGATATGATGTTGTAATCGTCGATACCGCCGGACGTCTGGCTGTGGATGAAGAGATGATGAATGAGATTGCTGCTATTAAAAAAGCAATCAATCCGAATGAGATTCTTTTCGTTGTAGACTCTATGACCGGTCAGGATGCTGTAAACACAGCAAAAGAGTTTAACGAACGTCTTGACTTTAATGGTGTTGTACTGACTAAGTTGGATGGTGATACCCGGGGTGGTGCCGCTCTTTCTATCCGTTCAGTAGTAAACAAGCCGATCAAATTTGTAGGTACAGGTGAGAAACTGGATGCCATCGACCAATTCCACCCTTCGCGTATGTCAGACCGTATCCTCGGTATGGGTGATATTGTTTCATTGGTGGAACGTGCCCAAGAGCAATATGACGAGGAAGAGGCCAAACGCCTACAAAAGAAGATTGCTAAGAACCAGTTCGACTTCAACGACTTCTTGAGTCAGATAGCGCAAATCAAAAAGATGGGTAACCTGAAAGACCTGGCTTCTATGATTCCGGGTGTAGGTAAGGCTATAAAGGACATCGATATTGACGACAATGCTTTCAAGAGTATTGAAGCTATTATTTATTCTATGACCCCTGCAGAACGTAGTAATCCGGCCCTTCTGAACGGTTCACGCAGACAACGTATTGCTAAAGGTAGTGGTACGAATATTCAGGAAGTAAACCGCTTGTTAAAACAATTCGATCAAACTCGTAAGATGATGAAGATGGTAACAGGTAGCAAGATGGGTAAAATGATGCCTAAGATGAAATAAAAAAAATACTGATATGACACTAATTGACGGAAAAGCAATTTCGGAACAAGTAAAACAGGAGATTGCTGCAGAAGTAGCAGAAATGGTGGCGAAAGGTGGTAAACGTCCTCATCTTGCAGCAATTCTCGTAGGCCACGATGGTGGTAGTGAAACGTATGTTGCTGCAAAAGTAAAAGCATGCGAAGTTTGCGGGTTCAAATCCAGCCTCATCCGTTACGAGGCAGATGTGACGGAAGAAGAACTTCTTGCTAAAGTACGTGAGCTAAACGAAGATGCAGACATAGACGGGTTCATAGTACAGCTTCCATTACCCAAGCACATCTCCGAACAGAAAGTGATCGAGACCATTGATTATCGCAAAGATGTAGATGGTTTCCATCCCATCAATGTAGGACGCATGTCCATAGGATTGCCTTGCTATGTATCGGCAACTCCCAACGGAATCCTAGAATTATTGAAACGCTATCAGATAGAGACTTCCGGAAAGAAGTGCGTAGTATTGGGACGTAGCAATATCGTCGGCAAACCGATGGCAGCGCTCATGATGCAAAAGGCTTATCCGGGAGACGCAACCGTAACCGTATGCCACAGCCGCAGTAAAGACTTGGTGAAAGAGTGTCAGGAAGCTGATATTATCATTGCTGCATTGGGGCAACCCAATTTTGTAAAAGCCAAGATGGTGAAAGAAGGTGCCGTAGTTATTGATGTAGGTACTACTCGCGTACCGGATGCCAGAAAGAAATCAGGATTTAAACTGACCGGTGACGTAAAGTTTGACGAAGTTGCTTCTAAGTGTTCATTCATCACTCCCGTACCGGGCGGCGTAGGACCGATGACTATCGTTTCTTTAATGAAGAATACATTACTGGCTGGTAAGAAAGCAATTTACCAATAACCTCGAATACCGGAAGAAGACAATTATCTCCATTAGGCTTCTTCCGGTATTTTGTTTAATCTATAATACTCATGAACACACAGCTAAAAACTATTTTTGTTTTCCTTTTTCTTGTCTGTACCCTACGGGGAACTGCGCAGAACTTTTCAATCGACTATCCATCCTATCAAAACAGAAATAGCGATGCACTTGAAATCAGCCGGATCGTCCGTAATGATACAGCCACTATTTTATATATGGATGCCTATTCGCGCCCTAACTATTGGATACGTCTGGCTTCGGGTCTATCACTCCATGGAAATCAAACCGGAAAGAACTATCCTATCATCCGTTCACAAGGTTTCGAGTTGGACAAAGAAGTCTATATGCCTGCCTCGGGAAATGTAACTTTCAGCCTTCAATTGGCTCCTCTTGCCCCCCAAGAAAAGATGATTGATTTCATAGAGGGAGCCAATAAAGGAGATTTTCAAATTAAAAGCATAAGCCTCAACGAGCAAGAAAAGAAAGGAAAGATTCATTGTCACATTTCAGGCAAAGTAATCGATAGTCCGCAATCCAGCCGACTCGTATTGATGAAAGCCCATAAAAATCCCAGTAGCAGCCCATGGCTATCAATACCTATACGCAATGGAGAATTTCAATATGATTTCTACGCTGATCATGAAGAAGTATACGAAGTCTTTATCTGGAATGATATGCTTACCGGTAGCTGGCTCCCTTCTCTCTTCTTTGCAGAAAATGGTCCTGTTTCTTTCACCCTATACCCGGCCAGTACCAGAAAACCGGGACTAGTGAGCACAAGTAACCCATTAACCTGTGAGTTACAACAATTGGAGAGTGAAAGAAAAGCCAAATTCAATTTTGACTCTTTATACGCTCAAATGAATAAATTATACGAAGAAAACCGTTTCGAAAGTGAAGCACTGCAAACTCTTTGGAAAAGAATCGAGCAAGTTAAGGACAACAATGAAGAACGAAATAATATCTACAGAGAAAGAGACCGTCTTGAGGAGAGCGGAGAAGCATACACGGAAGAAGGAAAAGCTCTTTTGGTAAAAATTAAGCAATTAAACGAAGAAATGAATCAATGGACTATAAAGCATATTAAACAGAATCCTTCCTTACCCGGACTATATGTTCTGACAAGTAAGACAGAAATGGCACGCAAAGGCGAAGACGTTACTCCATTTCTGAATGCCTATCAGGAAACTTTTGCCTCTCTCTATCCGGAGCACCCTTATAGTCAGCAAATGCAAATGCTCATTAAAAACGGACAACCGGAAATTGGAAAACCATATGTCGATTTCTCAGCTCCTGACCTAGATGGAAACAAAGTACAAATATCAAAATATATTCAGGGAAAGGTAGCGTTAATTGATTTATGGGCATCTTGGTGCGGTCCATGTCGTATAAACTCCAAGCAAGTTATTCCCATATATGAAAAATATAAGAATAAGGGATTCACTGTCATCGGTGTGGCACGTGAACAAGGAAGTGATGCCCGCATGAAAGAAGCTATCAAAAAAGATGGCTATCCTTGGTTAAATCTTATTGAGCTCAATGACACCAATCAGATATGGACGAAATACCGGATACCGAATGCTGCCGGAGGTACTTTTCTTGTGAATGCTGAGGGAATCATTCTTGCTATAAATCCCACAGTTGAAGAAATAGAAAGTATTCTTCAAAAGGAACTTTTAACTCCTTAAACATTTATGAGAAGAATATCTCCCCTCACACTACTTTTCTTTCTTGTGTCATGCAACAGTGCGGCACAAGAACAAGTAGTATCAGGAGCATCTGACACCATTCCTTCTGCTAAAGTCACATTATTATTTGTCGGTGACTTGATGCAACACAATGCACAACTTGAAGCTGCGCGTACAAGTCAGGGGACTCATGATTACTCTCTTTGTTTCTCTCTTGTGAAAGAGCAGATAAGTAGAGCAGACATCGCTATTGGAAATCTTGAAGTCACCCTCGGCGGAAAGCCATATGCAGGCTATCCTGCTTTTTCGGCACCAGATGAGTTTTTATATGCTATTCGAGATGTTGGATTCGACATACTATTAACTGCAAACAATCATTGTCTGGATCGCGGAAAGAAGGGGCTGGAACGTACTATCCTGATGTTGGATTCTTTACATATTCCATATATAGGCACTTATCGGAATAAAGAGGAACGTCGCCAACACTATCCCCTGCTTATTCATAAAAACGGATTTCGTATCGTCTTTCTCAATTATACTTATGACACAAACGGGGTCAAGCCCACCTCTCCCAATATAGTGAACTATATAGATAAGAAAATCATGCAACAGGACATTGATACCGCGCGGACATGGCAGCCCGATGCTATCATTGCCTGCATGCATTGGGGAAACGAATACCAGTCACTCCCCAGCCGGGAACAGCGGCAGTTGGCAGATTGGTTATTGGAACAAGGAGTAACGCATATCATCGGCTCACACCCCCATGTCATACAGCCAATGGAGTTACGTACCGATACTCTTACCGGAACGCAACATGCCATAGTCTATTCTTTAGGGAATTTCATATCTAATATGAGTAATGTAAATACTGACGGTGGTCTCGTATTTACATTAGAGTTGGAAAAAGACACAGTTACTCCATCTATTCCCAATATTCGCCCCCGCCATTGCGGATATAATTTAGTATGGACGGCACGTCCTACTCTCACCAAAGAAAAGAATTATATCATCTATCCAACTGATTCCACATCAGTTTCAAAGCTCCCGGAAGCTGCACGTAACCATCTGAATATCTTCGTCAAAAACTCCCGAAAGCTCCTCCAACAGCACAATGTAGGAATTAAGGAGAATAAAAAATAATGCAGATTTCAATAAAATATTTCGCCAAATATTTGCAGTATTAAAGATAATACCTATCTTTGCACCGCGTTTGAGAAATGACGCAAACATGGTGACTGTAGTTCAGTTGGTTAGAGCGTCAGATTGTGGTTCTGAATGTC
>OGIH01000437.1_pt1 | contig 33315 bp, 25 predicted proteins | sample 1571721 | NCBI WGS metagenome assembly OGIH01 (sample SAMEA2582068, study PRJEB24529) | metagenome | biome: Human gut stool | place: China | collected 2011
CACGCCATTTTCATAATAATAGTAATAATCGCCAATCTTGTACAGACCGTTCAGAACTTCCGTCTCCGCCTGGGCTGTCGCCACGCTGCTGTCCCGTCTTGCATTGCACACCGCAACCGCCCGCATATTTTCCAGTGCCCCGGAAACCGTTCCCGTATACTTGACAGACTTTGTGGCTGCCGGTGATGGTGTCGTTCCATCCGTCGTATAATAGATGCCCGCTCCTACTTGTTCCGCAGGTAATCTCCGTCGTCTGTGCCGTTTTATTCACTGTAATCACCGGTGTATCCGTCACAGCAGTAATCGTCGGCAATACCCCCGGAACAGATACGTCCGTCCCCTGCTCTGCATCCAGCGTGCAAAGTGGCAGATAATCTTCCCAGAATGCTTCTTCCCGGTGATTTGAAGCACTGTAGGCACTCTCAGTATCGTAATACGTGTCATTTCTCTCAAAATAAGCATATGATGACGTATCATCATCCCACGTCACATCCACATTATACCAGGAATCTTCAATGCGCACCTTATTCCATTCATGAGATGTACTCGTGACTGCCATCGCATCCACTCCCGCACCGTTGCACAGCATTTCAAACGCAAGAGCATATCCGGCGCAGACTGTCTGATCCGTACAGAACACACTGTAGCAGGACTGGGAATACTGCGTGTCTTCATCAAAATTCTCATCATAAATAGCTTCATTGTAGCTTACCTTTTCTGCAATCAGGTCATGTATTTTCTGCACCTTCTCCGCAGTTGATCCGCAGGCGGCAACCATATTCTCCCAGTCTGTAACCTGTGCTTTTACTGCCTCTGTTGCCGTCTTCCTTGCGCTTCCACCGGCAAATGCAGAATATACCCCATAGGCATAATACGTTTTTCCATTCTGTTCCATTCTAAAAACAGTATAGTTCAGGAAATAATACTGCGGATTTGAGTGACGGAACATCTCGACGATATTTCTCATTTCATCGTTGCCAAGCTCCCCGCTTGTCACCATATCGAGATAATTGTAGGTACCGTCTGTGTTAGCATCTGTTTCTGTGGTCAGATACTTCATGCACACCGCATCCAGCGCATCCCAGTAACTCTTCTCCGCATCCGACAACTGATTGTATACATAATAATTCTTGTACACATCCCACGATGAATCATATATCTGCGCATAATACAATGCCGTCTCGCTCAATAATTCATCACTACTCTCATACAGTTCGGAATCATCTGCCTTAATGGCAATCTCTTCCACAGGAAGCAGACCGGTCGGCAGCTCCTCCGTCTGTACATCTGCCAGCACACTGAACGGTGTTACCATTACGGACAACACCATGCCTGTCATTGCCAAAAATAAACCTGTTTTTTTCACGCTACCGTTCCTCCCGGGATTATTCCTCGTAACTTTGCGCCGCCTGTCGGACCGCGCGCTTTTTCTTTTTGTTAAAATATATCATATATCCGGCAAACAGAAGCACACCTGCGATACTGCAGGCAATCCCCTGTTTCAGCGGTGTATACACATAATCGAACCGGATCGTATTGTCCCCGGCATCAATACGTACCGCCATCAGCCCGTTGATATTGATAACTTCCCTGCTCTCCCCGTTGACGGTCGCCCTCCAGCATTCATCATATGGTACACTGAAGAATGCATAGCGGTCTCCCGACGCATGAATCTCTGATATAAAATAATTCTTTCCCTGCGTAAAGCTTTCGCTGCTTTCCTTACGGCGGGCACCAAGCACCTCTTCCAGCCGGTCCATGGTAATTCCACCGTATTCCTCATAGGTGTACTTCTTCAGGCAGGAACTTACCTGCTCCTCATCTGCATCATCTACAACCAATGTGGTCAGCATTGTAAGCGCCCGCAGCTGTGGATCAATCTGTTCAAACTGGCTCTTCGTCATGTATGTGTCATAGGCAAATCCAATCGGAAGCGCCTTCTCATTTTCATAATAATACATTTCCTGTCCATTGTCATTCGTGAATGTGGAAATATAGGCCGCATCCGGCTGTTCGATGTCCGACACAATATAACGCGCAGACAGAAGTTCCTGCAGCCCATCGCCTCCGGCATTTGTCCATGTTCCCCGTCCAATCCCGACAGCATCATAGAACTCCATCACAGACGGATGGATCGTACTGATGAAAGAATTGATGGATGGAAGGGAGGCCGTCATCGCCAGATTGTAATAAGTATGCCCGATCCCCTCATCAAAATAATAACGGTATGGCAGTACATCCCTATCCAGTTCACCCGGAATCTCTGTCATATAGTTTACCACATTCTCAGCATAACTGTTCGGATAAGTTTTAAAATCCAGATTAGAATTATCTGTAGTAACCTGATATCCACGAATTGCAAGCAAAAGTGTCCCTGCACTGAACAGCATCGTCATAGCAGTAAGTGCCTGCGTGCGGTATTTTTTTCCAAACCTTACAATAAAAAGTGCAATGAGTACACCTGCAATGGCAATCAAAATGCCACGATAATACCACTCCGTCCTGTATACCACATGCTCCTCATTCCCGCTCCACTTTACCACATTGGTGAGCACATAAAACAGAAGCAGCGCTCCTGCCCAGATTCCCGTTGCCGCCGGAACCGGGTACTCTTCTGGCTGTTCCAGCACTTTTGCTGTAGCCAGTGCCAGAAGCAGAATAAACATGTAATACCATCTGCGGTATGTCTCCACTCCGAAAAACATAAACATGTTATTTAACACTGGAACTACGGCAATGACGGCACAGATTTTTAAGATTCTGCCAAGCCAGTCCTTTTTGCGCATTGCATATGCCAGCGCAAAAACAATTCCCACAAGCGGCAGATATGCCGCATTGGTCATCCAGTCTGCCTGCACCACACTCGCAATCTGGTTCATCGGCTCTGCCGGCACAAGAAATCCCTTAAGCAGCCGCAGCCATTCCGAGGTTGACATGCCAAGCCATGCTTCCCCGGGCAGATGCTCGTTCACCCGGCTGTTCGCCAGTGTTCCATGAATGGAAGAAATCATCAGAATTCCTGCCGAAAAAAAGCCGATCGCTCCCTCTAAAAAGCAGCTCCCGATAGGCGCCAGATAATTCCTGACACCGCGCCTGCGCTCCCGGATATCCGGCACCAGATATTTGGCGATATAATAGATCACAAGAAAAATGACTTCTCCTACAAAGAAAATATAATTGCAGAATGCATTCAAAACACACGCCAGTGCCAGCCGTCCTTTTTTGTTGTCTTCAATCAGGCACTCCAGTCCCAGCAGCATGAGCGGGAACAGTGCTACCGGGTCCTGAAAATGATAAAATACCACACTGCTGCACTGAAAACCGGAAAATGCATACAGAAGGGATGCCATCACAACCAGCCATCGCTCCTTTACATGCCGTTCAAGAAATGCTGCCGCACACGCTCCGGCTACTGCAAACTTCAGAATGACCATCCACCCCATAACCCGCGGTATTACCTTAGCCGGGAACAGCAGTGTAAACCACAGGAACACGCTTCCTACATTATAGAAGCTGAATGTCTCCAGAAAATTACTGCCAAGATCCAGCCCCCAATTCCATAACAGATTGCCAGACTTAATCGTATCATTCATAAATATATTAAAGGCAATCTCCTGCGCCGTAAAATCATGGGACATGGCGAAATATCCATGATCGCGGATCAGAAACGGCACCACCGCGAGCATCGCCGCCAGCAGATTGACCAGAAATGCCAGCTGCCACACACGGAGTTTTGCAAATGCCTCAGTTATTTTCTTCATTTCCTTCGTTCTCCTTTGATATGATACATCTGATGACGCTATTCTAATATTATTAAAAAAAACGCTTCTTTTCAACCCCCAAACCTTGAGTTTCATGGACAGTCTTTCCAATTTGTGGTACAATCTTCCTATATCTTATAAAAAGGAGGATTATTATGATGAAGTGTTCCGTTTCACGCTTTCTTGGCATAGCGCTGACCGGCTGTCTTGCAGCGGCGGGCTTATCTCTTCTGTCCGCATCCGACGTATCTGCCGCCAGCTATCCGAGCGAAGTTCTGCTCGGTACCTTCTGGGAAAGTGACAACAATACCACAGACACTGTCTACTGGTCAACAGACGGCGTGAATTTCTATGAGCTCTCTGAAGCTTATACCGATGCAACGCCAAACGATCCAAGCACTTCATGGATTGCCGGTACACCTTACAATGTATCTACACTCCATGACCCGAGTATCATTTACAAGGCTGGCTATTTCTATATGTTATCTGGCTTCTCACAGAACAACCGTATCATTCCGATGATCGGCAGTTCCAAGGATCTGGTACACTGGAGTTATCCGAACTCCGGAAGCAGCACGAACGTGGGGGTTACGACTGCACCTGCCGGTTCGGAAAAATACGGTTCCACCTGGGATATGGTTGCACCGGATTTCATGGTCGATGACGACGGTACCGTATGGATCGTTGTCTCCCTTGGCTACTACGCAAGCTGGCACAATGATTCCAGCCAGAATGATATCATGCAGCCTTATCTGATCAAAGCAACCGGTCTGAAGCCCGGCGCCGATCCGGCAAGTAATCCGGGGGCACAGCCAATTGTTTCCTACTCGGATGCCGTACCGATCAATCTGCCGCAGTATGACTCTTCCCACACAGTTACAAACCGCATTGACGGTTCTCTGTACAAAGAGGGAAATTATTATTACTTCAGCGTGAAAAAAGACGGCGTGACCAATGAAATCTGGCGCACCACCAACCTCTCTCTGGACGCCGTTCAGAACGAGACTAACTGGGAACTGGTAACAGATGATGCCGTGACAGGATTTGAAGGACCATCCTTAACAAAGTACAATGACACCTATTATATGTACACGGACAAGCTTAAGGATTATCCGCCTGAGAATGCAGACGGTAAGGCAGGCGTCTACGTCAGCGTCGCATCCACTGCTACGACCGGCTCACTGGATTCCTTTACCGGCAAGATCGTTGCCCACTCCGCAGACGGCGGCACAAAGGAATGCCGTCATGGTACGGTTATTACCGTTACAGACCGCAATGCGGTCAAGACCATCTGGGATCTGCGCGCGCGGACACGATACAACAATACTTCCGGCACCTCCAACACCCCGGCACTTGCTTCTACCGGCTGGTACAATAAAGAAAGCTTCAAGGCAAGCTACTACGGCGGTTTCCTCTGCAATTACTGGTATGAGGGCAATGTCCGTCAGGGTCTTACTGGACGCGGCAAGGAGATCTATGATCCAGCCAGCGATGCATGGTACTGGCTGGATTCCAACGCAGACGGCAAAATGGCTGTCAGCAAGGATGTCTACCAGCCATACACCATTCAGGGGCAGGATGAGATCGGCAAATGGGTACGCTACGACGAATACGGCCACATGATTAAAGGCGAGGATCATCGTCATATCGAGGGCACTGCCGACAATGCTGAATGGGGCTACTGGTACTTTGACCAGACTACAGGCGCTATGCTCTACGGTCTGCAGACGGTTACCACAACCAACGCCGGCACGGGAGAAAGCCAGACAAAGACGGTATACTATGACGATACAACCGGTCTTCTGTTAAAGGGCTATCACACCATCGGCGCCACGCTCTATTTCTTCGATCCATATACCGGCGAAGTTATCAACGGCTGGTATGCAGATCCTGACACGGGTGTTCTCTACTGGTATGAGAACAGCGCACGTCAGGGATATAATGTCAATAACCCTGATTACCGTGGCAAGGAGATCTATGATCCTACCACAGATGCATGGTACTGGCTGGATAACGTACAGCAGGGTGCCGTTGCAAAGAGCAAAGATGTTTATCAGGAATCTTATGCCGGCCGGTTTGCCGACCGCGAGGACGGTACCGGAAAATGGGTACGCTACGACCAGTGGGGCAAGATGATCAAAGGCTGGGACTGGGGTGCTCTGGACAACAACGGAATTCATCAGTACTTCGACGAAGACACCGGTGCTATGGCAAAAGGTGATGTATGGATCGGTGATGAGCACTGGTCATTCGACTGGAATACCGGTTACGGTACACGACTCAACTAATTCACAATCCAAAGTTTTGCACGAAAATACCGGGCGTGTGTACGAATCTCTCGTACACACGCCCTGTTTATTTCTTTTCTTACCTAGAAGAAATGTACTGTATAGTCCGCAATCACTGTTCCATCCTGTGTAATCGTAACTTCATAATTTTCTCCTGCCTGAATCGAAATGGAATCCGGTTTAAAAATAACGCATCCCTTCTGTCCATAACCACCGTTATCCACATTAAAATAACCATCAGAAGCTGCACTGGAAAAATTCCATTTTCTTTCTCTGCCAGTGGTCAGACACTGTAACTTTACACTGACATTGCCGTTTAAGCTGCTTCCGTAAGAATAACTCCATGCCGATGAGCTCTCAAAATACCGCTTCGGCATCTCCGTTGCAGGCCATGCCACACCAGTTACATCCGTGTTATGATAATCATAATCAAATACATACACACTGGAATATGCGGCACCGCTATTGCTTACCGCATAGCCGAATCCGGTCTGCTGCATTGTAGGATTCAAAATCCATCTGCGGTGTCCCAGCCGGTCGATATTGGAAGAATCACTGTCATCCATCCACATCATCAAGGACTTTAACAGAGAAGACCGCCAGCTTGTCATCGCAATGTTGGAACTGGATGTACCGGAATATCCCAGTTCATATAATTCATCACTCATGCCGGATGGTCTGGACGGATAGTGAGACAACTGATTGTTCGCCGCATTGAGCATGGATCCCGTCTGTGCCATCTGGGTATAAGTATCGTTTAATGTGACTCCAGCATCCAGACCGGCAATATAGCGAATCTGGTTGAGCATGGCAAGTGCCTGTCCAAGCGATTCATCCGATACTTTTCCGGCTGCATATGGTGCTGACAGAACAGGATCGGACGCCATCGTTGTCGTTCCGGATATGAGCGCATCTGTAATTCCGCTGGACGCCATATACTGCTCAATCTCGCTCTGGCTGTGATATGTGACTCCCAGCCCATAGGTTTTCACTCCATAACCGCACAGCACGCCCGTCGTCTCATCAAACGCATATGCTGCGCCGTCAATCTCCACCGTTCCTTTTGCCATAGCGCCGGTCACAGGATCAAAATAATAGCGGTTTCCGTTCTGCTCATTCCAGCCTTTTACCATATGTCCGTTCTCGTCATAGCGCACCCACTTGCCGCCGCTGGACTCCTGATACACATCCTTACTGGCCGCCATCTTACCCTGGTCTACTGAATCCAGCCAGTACCATGCATCACTTGCAGGATCATAGATCTCCTTGCCGCGTCCTTCCAGTCCCTGGCGTCTGCCGCCTTCGTACCAGTACTTCACACCGTCAATCTCTATCCATTGACAGTCTGCACCGATACCGGTTGTCTGGTCAAATGAACACGGAACACCATCGATCGTGGTATTGCCTTTTGCCATTGTCCCGTAGGTCATATCGAAATAATATGTTCCGGCATCATTCGTCTGCCAGCCCTTTACCATATGACCATCCGCGTCATAACGCACCCACTTGCCGATCCGCTCTCCGGCATCATTCGTGGCATCTCCCCACTCGCCTGCCAGTGATTCCTGATAGACATCCTTGCCGACTGCCTTCCTGCCCCCGTCGACCGAATCCAGCCAGTACCAGGCGTCGCTCGCAGGATCATAGATCTCCTTACCGCGTCCCTCGGTTCCCTGCTTCACACCATTCTCATACCAATAGAGGTTACCGTCCTCCTCACGCCACTCACCTGCTTCGTCAGCAAGTGCAGTGAGAGGCGCCATGGTCATTACCATTGCCCCCGCAAGCATCATACCGGTCAGCTTTGCCAGAATTTCTCTTCTCTTCATAACTTTTCCCCCTTCTTCTCTTACCGGCGGATACCAGTCACTTCATCGTAATAGTATCTATTTCCATTCGGAAGCGTCGTCCATCCATGTGCCATAATTCCTGTCACAGAATCATAATAGTACCAGTTTCCGTTTCTCTGATATTCACCATGTACCATCTTTCCTGTATAATCATCAAAATAGTACCAGTTTCCATCTATGCAGCTCTCTCCATGGTGCATCTGTCCAGTAATGGTATCATAATAAACCCATTTGCCATCCGGATTGCCCTGCTCCTGGATATTGGTAAATCCTTTATACATTTCGCCTGTTGTGAGATCCAGCCAGTACCAGCCACCATAGCGGTAATCTTCACCCTTTACCATATATCCGTTCGCATCATAACGCACCCATTTCCCCTCTGTACGCTCTGCATTTGCCGGAATGAACACATCCTTATCGCGTGCCATCGTTCCATCCGCATCAAACCAGTGCCACTCATCCGAATCCGGATCATAGACTTCCTTGTCGCGTGCCATCACACCGTTGTCATACCAGTAATACTGTCCATTCTCCACTTTCCATCCTGTCTGTGCCGCCTCATCGAAGGAATGCTCCTCCGCTTTCACAAACTGAAAACGCTGCTGTGTAGCTCCGTTTCCTTCGTACAGCTTCAGATTGGTTCCACTCTCCACACTTCCGTCTGCCGTTATGTACAGACCGCTGTTTGATACTATATTATAGGAACCATCTCCCGCATCCTTGATGTACCAGCGCTGATTCAACGCGCCATTATTCTCATACTGGATTACATTTGTTCCATTGGTTGTTCCACCGTTCTCCGCATCCAGATACTTGCCGGAATTTCTTGGGCTGATGGTATAGATACCGCCGCCAATATGCTTTACGGAAAACTTCTGGTTGGTTCCGCCGAGGTTCTCCCACAGCCCGATGTTTCCACCATTCGCCTCCGAAGCGCCGGAAACATCAAATACCGCATTGGTATTGGATTCTGCCTCAATCTTATACACACCATTTTCAATCGTCTGCGCATACTCCGTGTTGGAAAAGCGGAATTTCTGGCTGTCTTTTGCCTGGAACTGATTGATATAGATATTGGCACCATTGTATGCATTGCCGCCCTCTACCTCCAGACAGAGATTCTTGTCCGCCACAGAACGGATATAGTAATATCCGTTTCCGGCATCCTGAATATACCAATGCTGATTGCTTCCATTGAGCCAGTCATACTGGATCAGGTTCGCGCCTGCGGAAGTTCCTCCCTCTGCATCGATGCTCTTGCCGGAACACATAGCCACAATCGCATACTCACCACCCGAGCGGTAAATGATCTTAAAATCCTGTGCGCTGCGCTTTGTCTTTTCATACAGACGGATATTGGCTCTGTTTGATCTTGAAGAATCTGTCACATCCAGCGTATATCCTGTATTTAACGCACTGTTGATGGTATAGATGCCATCCGATACCGTCTGTGTAAATCCATCTGTATCATCATACCAGAAATCACAGTCTACATTCCCCTGAATACCGCTGACATATCCATTGCTCCGGTACTGCCAGTAATCATAATCTCCGGCATAGGAAGTCTGTGACGTATAGTTCGCCAGCCAGATCTTTGCATTGATGCCGCTGGCATTCATATAGTTTTCAAGCATGGTCTTATTCGCATAAATCATGGGCGTATAGCCAGAGCAGCTGACCGTATAAGCAAATCCGTTCACTACTGTTGTTGCCGCATCTTTGCTGAGTCCCGCCTGATAAAGCCTGCCTCTTCCGCCTGAAATGAACTCAAAGTCCATAACAACCGGCATCGTAATGTTATACCCGGAAATCTTACTCAGAGCAAAACGTGCCTCCTCTGCCGCCTCATCTGCATTGACCGCCTGGGAAAACATATAAACCCCGACCTTTAAGCCCGCCGTAAGCGCTCCGTTAATATTAGCCGCTGCGTTCGGATCCTCCTTCAATGCTCCGTTGGAATATCCACGATATCCCACACGGACAAATACAAAGTCTATCCCGCTGTTCTTCACCGCATTCCAGTCAATGCTTCCCTGATAATAAGAAACATCTATTCCATTGCGCACTGTACGTCCGTTAAACTTTGCATTGTGCGTATACCCGTCCCAGTTTGCTCCGCGAAGATGCCCCTCCACAGATAAGCCATCCGCCGTCTGTGCTTCCTGCTGCAGTTTTATGTATTCCGGATCATCCGGCAGCGGAGCCAGTTCTCCGACTGTTTCCAGTCCCTCATCCGCTTCTTCGGTCTCTTCCGTCTCTTCGGTCTCACCGGCAGCTTCGGTCTCCTCCACAGTCGTTTCCGTCTCTTCGGCTGTTTCCGTCTCTTCGGCCGCTTCCGTCTCTTTGGTCTCACCGGCGGCTTCGGTCTCCTCCACAGTTGTTTCCGTCTCTTTCCCAGACTCCGTCTCAGCTTTCTTCATTTCCTGCGTCACGGTTTCTGCCGCTTCTGTCGGAATATTCTCCTGTGCATATACATGCGCCTGGCCGACCCCCAGGTCAAGCACCATTACCATGGCTAATACTGCTGCCAATGTTCTTTTCATTTCAATCATCCTCTCTTTTTTGTGTTCTGTCACTGATAATGTATCTTGGTCTGTGTTTTACTTCCATGTAGATCTTACCGATATACTCTCCAAGCACACCGATGCAGATTAACTGCACGCCGCCGATAAAGCAGATAATGCTTGTAATGCTCGCCCAGCCTGCCACTGCGTGCCCGGTCACCTGCACAATGATTGACCAGATGACTGCGCAAAAGCTTAACAGTGCAATACCGCAGCCCATTCCTGTAATCATATGTAGCGGCTTGACACTAAGGCTTGTGATTCCGTCAAATGCAAGCGAGAGCATCTTTTTCAGCGGATAATGGCTTTCGCCGGCAATACGCTCATGCCTCTCGTAGTACACGCTGGTACTCTTGAAACCCACAAGCGGAATCATGCCACGCAGGAAAATATTTACCTCTTTAAAGTTGGCAAATTCCTGCAGCACACGGCTTGATACCAGGCGGTAGTCTGCATGATTGAACACTACCTCAGCTCCCATCCAGTTCATGAGCTTATAGAATCCCTCCGCGGTAAAACGTTTGAAAAAAGTGTCCGTATCCCGCTTGCTGCGGACACCATAGACAATCTCGCATCCATCCGCATAGGCATCCACCATATCATTCATCGCGTTGATGTCATCCTGTCCGTCACAATCAATGGAAATCGTGATATCACATACATCCTTCGCTTCCATCAGCCCGGCAAGCACTGCATTCTGATGTCCCCGGTTACGGCTCTGACAGATTCCCTGATAATGCTTATCCTGCTGCGCCAGTTCGCAGATAATCTCCCATGTTCTATCCTTGCTGCCATCATTCACAAAAAGAATGCGGCTGTCATCACTGATTTTTTGTGCATCCACCAGTTCCCTGATCTTGTCCAGAAACATCCCGCTGGTTATCGGCAGAACTTTTTCTTCGTTATAACAGGGAATGATGATATAAAGTATCGGTAACATTTCGTTCCTCCTTACCTCCTGTTCCTTATTGCAGCTGGAAATTCAGGGTTCCCACATTGGTGTTATTCCCCACTGCACTGTTAAAGTAATCGCTGAAGTTCTCGACAGAAAACTGTTCGCAATCCATAATCACATTATCGATCAGGTCGTTGCAGTAATCATCCTGTGCAATATAGATTCCCGAATAATGGTGCCCGGAAATGACATTCCGTGCGACGATATTCTCATAATCTGCCGTAAAGTCCAGACCTTTTACCGGCTCGTCCGGCTCACTTGCATGTCCAAGCTCCACGCCAAAACCATGGTAAGCTTCATTCTCTCCCGCGTTATTGTCGGTAATCAGATTGGAAAGTATCAGATTCCGGTAACCGGATCTTACCATCTTCACCCCACTTCCTGAATTTTCATTGATGTTATTATTATATACTATATTATACGCCGAGTTATCAATGGAAATTCCTGGGAGCTTTGCCGTGGAAGATCCGTCCGCGAGTCTTCCTGCGCCCAAAATGAAATCTGCCTCAAGATCTTCATCGGTCTGACGGTTTCTGTCACCGTTACGCCGGATCGTATTGCCACTCACATAGGTTCCAAATGTTCCGTAATCGAGGCACATTCCTTCTTTTTCATTGTCCTCAATACAGTTATCAATCACATAATTCATATATGCACCGTCAGAATAAAATCCCGAAGAATAGTTTCCCTGAATCAGGTTGTCCTTGACGACATTGTGGTTCGGTGTCTCTTTCAGATCATACAGATATTCATCCAGGAATTCATTGTATGCTGTATATTTGTCTTTGACAATCATGGAAGAAAAAACAATACCGGCTGTCAGGTTTCTGGTTCCACGGTTCTGATAAACTGTATTCCCCTGTATAATGCAGCCGGTTATCTCTCCGTTAAAAAAGATCGCTCCGTTTCCATTGTCATGAACCGAATTATTAATCAGATTGATCTGCGTATTTGCATCCATCACACAGATACCCTTTAACGCAGCATTGGCAACCTCATTATCACGGATTAACACCTGGTTGGAATTGATAATATAGATGCCATAGTCAAAACCGCTTTTAAGCTGCATACCGCTCACTGCCGCATGCCCGGCATCCTCAATCAGAATTCCGTAAGTTACGTTGTCTTCTCCGTCTCCCGTCAGTGCTGTGTCTGTTCCGCTAAGCCATACATCAGACGGCACGTCAATCGTCTCATCCAGTGTCAGTTCTGCTGCCGTCACCTCCACGCGTACCTGACTTCTGCCTTCCAGAAAAGCGTTCAGTTCCGATGCGGTCGTTCCGTTAAATTCCACTGTCTCGTCAAAATCCAGCGCATCCTTTACCGCCACGAGCGACTCATTATATATTGCTTTCCAGTTATATTCCGGTGTATAAAAATCTGTCTTGTCGATACCGAGCACTTCTATTTTCTTTAACACCTGCAGATCAGCCATTTTATCCGCCGCATCTTCCGCGCTCATGCGTTCAAGCTCCGGCATATCGTAACGTGAGAGAATGCTTAACTTATCCTCGGAGAGAACTTTCAGTTCGTCCGTCTCCACATACACATCCGACTGTCCCGCTTCTGCATATGCAAGCTGATTGTCCGTAATAGCAAAACTCTTCTGTGCAATGGCAAGATCAGTTTCGCTCTGTGTCTCTTCTGTGTCCGCCGTTACTGCCGCATCCTCTGTCTGGCTTTCCGGCTTGCCGAAGGCTCCTGTCGCAACCGCAACCGAAAGTCCCAGATATACCGCAATCCCTGCTCCAACAGCTATCTTCCTCTTCATAAATGCTCCTTAATTCAATCCCAAAAATCCGTTCCAGAATTCCAGCGTTCTGAGCTTTAAGCCTTCTGTGCGCCAAGCATTCTGTGCCTTCTTTAATTTAAATCTTACCGTAAATGTGAGTCTGAGCGCAGAAAACAGGCATCGCATCGATGTCTTAAATGATTTCTCCGTTACAAATCCCTTGCGGCTGGTCACGTCATACTGCAGTACTTTCTTTTTGCGGTAGAATAACGCCGGTCTCGCTGCCGCCATCGGCACCACATTGTTTCCTTTTGCACGCAGGAAAAGTCCGTTCAACGTCAAAAGCCTCTTGATTTTTGAGATCTTGCTGTCTACATATTTGTAACTTTTCTCAAAGGTCGGATAGTCAAACGAAACATCCAGTGTATTTAATTCCTGTCCCCGGTAGCCCGCAGCCATCACGCTCTTGTGCAATGCCTCACCATCCTGCTCCATCAGCCAGCCCGGTCCTTTTAAGAAATCTTTGATTCCCTGCAGATATAGATCCACATTCTTATAGCGGTAGAATGTAACCTCCCGGAAGCAATGTCCAAGAATGGCACGATTCAGTTGTCTCGCCCCATACCACTGGCAATGGAACGAATTGTCAATCAACTGGTTTCTCATAATATAATACTCCAAGAACGAGGAATACTTGTTCTCAAACGGCTCATGCCATACGCAGATACCGTTCATGAGAATCAGTGTCTTCATATTGCGCAGACCGTATTCCAGATCATCTCCACGGATAAAGATCGGCATCGGCAGATTTTCCGGTGTGACAATCTTCATCGGGAAACAGCAATACCACCACGCATTGAACTCTGTATATTCCTCGATCTCGTTATAGAGACAGTAGTCACACCTGCGCAGATCCAGATCATGTTTTAAGGATTTTAACCAGCCGCCGTTCCACGAAGCTCCTGACTCGACCTGAATTGCCTGCTTATCAAGACGCAGCATCGCTCCTCCAATAAAAGCATCTTCATACTCATCCTTCAGCAATGTGAGAATCTGGTAGGTCTTAACCAGTGCCTCCGGCTCAATCACAATATCATCATCCATCAGAAGAGCATGTGTGACACACAGTTCCTCGTTGTGTGTCATAATTTCAATCAGATCTCTGGTAAAACCACCTGCCCCACCTAGGTTGCGGTTCGGATTGATATGAATTTTATCACTGCTCAGACGCTCACGATCCAGCGACTGCCCATTATCTGCCACAAACACTTCCAAATGTCCATGCAGCGGAGAGGCAGGATTATTTAAAATAGTCTCATTTAAAATGCGGAGATTCTTCTCAATAAACGGTTCCCGTTTAAATGTACAGATGGCGATACCGATCTTGACATCGCGCACTTTTCCCTCTGCCACAGCAGCATGATAACTTCCACCCGCAAAGATGCTCCCATCTTCCAGTGCCGTAAGCATAAATGTATACATGCCTTTCGCGTCTGCAAACGTATACGGGAACTCTACCTCTGCTGCCTGCTCATTTTCCACGACCGTCTCGCTGACAACATGCGTCAGTACATCATCCTTGATCTTTTCCTTTGTCAAAAGAGTCACTCTGAACCTGCCGGACAATACCAGCTTTACGGACACATCGCCAATAACTGTATATTTCTTCCATTTTTCAATTGAAAAACCATTGAAATAAGTGTCAAACGTTACAACAGCACCTTTCTGCATCCGGATCTTCTTTTCCTCCGGCAGATATTCGATCTTTTTATTATTTTCAACCGCTGCCAGCGCTTTTTTCTCATTTTCAAAAAGTGTCTGCTCATACGGAATATCTTCTGACACACTGCTGCATTCCTGTTCCGTCCTGAAATAAAGTTCCTTCTCAGTACATCTTCCTACTTCCGGGAATAAAATCTTCTGAATCTCCATATTACTCTCCTGCTTATTTCCACTCTGTCTCACACATTTTCGGTGTCTTTTAGTTCAGCTCTGCCTCGCATATTTCCAGTGCTGCAGCAATTACCTTATCCATATCATAGTACTTGTATCCGCCCAGACGTCCACCGAAGATCACCTTGTTCTCCTTGTCTGCCAGCTCCTTGTACTTCTGATATAACTCATTATTCTTGTCATTATTGACCGGGTAATACGGCTCATCTCCCTTTTCCCATTCCTTGGAATATTCGCGGGAAATTACTGTTGTTGGCTGCTTGCCGAACTCAAAATGCTTGTGTTCAATGATTCTGGTGTACGGTACCTCCCGATCCGTATAGTTGACAACTGCATTTCCCTGATAGTTCTCGCAATCCAGCTCCTCTGTCTCAAAACGAACCGTCCGGTACTCAAGCACGCCAAGCTTAAATCCGTAGAACTCATCAATCATTCCGGTAAATACTGTCTTTGGTGCAATATCGGCATGCTCCTGAACAAATGTAAAATAGTCGGTATCCAAAAGCACATCAATACCATCGAGCATCTTCTCCACGATTGCCGTGTAACCTCCGATTGGAATTCCCTGATAGCGATCATTAAAATAGTTGTTATCATAGATGAAACGAAGCGGCAGTCTCTTGATGATGAATGCCGGAAGATCTTTGCAGTCACGTCCCCACTGTTTTTCGGTATATCCCTTTATCAGCTTCTCATAAACATCTGTTCCGACGAGTGAGAGCGCCTGTTCCTCCAGATTTTTCGGCTCTGTAATATGAAGTTCTGCAATCTGCTCCGCAATCTTCTTCTGTGCTTCCTCCGGTGTGCGGATGCCCCACATCTTACTGAATGTATTCATATTAAACGGCAGATTGTAGAGTTCATCTTTGTATACAGCAACCGGTGAATTGATATAATTGTTGAACTCCGCAAACTGGTTTACATAATCCCAGATTTTTTTGTCCGATGTGTGAAAAATGTGTGCGCCATATTTGTGAACATTGATTCCATGCACATTCTCACAATATACGTTTCCAGCAATATGGCTTCTCTTGTCAATCACCAGACAAGTCTTCCCCTTCTTCTTTGCCTCATATGCAAATACTGCACCATATAAACCTGCACCAACTACAAGATAATCATAATTTGCTTTCATAGTTACTCTCCTTTTTCTCTTAAATACTGATTCCAGAACTCCATGGACGTCATCTCCGGGAATGCACTCCGGTATGCACTCTGCACTGCTGCATATTCCTTCTTCAACCGGAAGCCCAGCCGTAGCCACTCCCCCAGCAGTATAAATAGCTGTCTGACTTCCTTACCTGTATAAAAACCCAGTTGTGTGTCCGGATCATAAATCCAGACTTTTTTCTTCCTATAATAGCAATGCGGACTTTCTCCCGCCATGACAGGCACCGGTTTTCCCCGCCTCGCCGGCAGGAACCATCCGTTCAGTGAAAGAAGCTTTTTCTTATCAATATTGCTGGAATTACTTCGTCCGGCGAGAATATCGGCAAGCTGTGTATGTGCCCTGTCCGGAAGCTTCCCGCAAAACGTTTCCGAATAACGGTATCCTGCACGCAGCAGTTCACCGTGAAGCTGCTCAGCATCCACATCCATCAGCCACTGCGGTCCCCGCAGATAATCCTCTACCGCCCTTGTCACAAGCCGGATATCCCGATAACGGTAGCGGAACAGATTCACCAATGTCCGTCTTATAACCATCGCAAACGCCTGACGGCTTGAGTACCCTGTAACATAAAGTCCATTGACAATCAACGCGTTGCGCACATCATAATATTCATTGACAGACGGTCGTTTCTGTTCAAATGCATCATGCCACACGCAGATTCCATTCATCCGTATGGGTTCTCTTCCGCTGCGCAGTCCGTACTCCACATCATCACAATGTAAAAACACCGGAAGTGGAAATCCCTTTTCCCGGATCACGGATATTGGGATACAACAATACCACCATGCATTGTAATCCGCACGCTCATCCTTCTCATTGCACCAGATATTCTCCGCTTCCCTCAGATCCAGACCTCTGTGAAGCGACCGGATCTTGCCATTCTGATAACTTCCCCCTGACTCCTGCTGTACAAATGTATAGTCGCTGCGAAGCATCGCACCGCCTACCATACGGTCTGTATGCTCTTCTTTTAGCAGCGAAAGCAATGTATAAGTTTTTTCAAGTGCCGACGGCTTGACCTCTACATCGTCATCCATCAACAGCACATGCGTAGCATGCCCCTCCCGCATCGTCTCGAGCATTCCTCTGGCAAAACCCGCGGCGCCGCCTGCATTTTTATTTGGACATATTTTAAGCCATGGTTCGCAGTGTTCTTCTCCCAAAGTCCTTCCATTATCCGCCACAACCACGCGGATTTTATGACAGAGTACCGAAGTACGGTTCTCCCATAGTTGTTCCTTTATGAGTTTTAAGTTCCGCTCCAGATACTTTTCACGCCGATACGTGCAGATGGCAACTGTCAGCGAAATCTCCCGTAAAGGAGCCGCAGAAGTATCATAAGTACACCCCGAAATAACACATTGTCCGTCTTCTCCCGTCTCGATCTCCGCGTAGAACACACCACGCATCTGCGTTCCTTCTGTTTTATTCCAAAGTTCCAGTTCCACATTCTGTTCATCATCAGACTCTATTCTGCGCTCTGCCAGAAGTTTTTTCTCACAACCGCCATCCGGCAGTCCGCTTACGCCATACAACCGCAGGATGCCGCTTCCCCGCATCCGTGCATGGAAACTCAAGTCCGGTATCGTCGTATAAAGCAGCCACTTTTCTATCGGGCATGCATTAAAATAGGTATCAAACCGGATCAGAGTATTCTCCCCTATCTGAATGCTCTGATCTGCGATCTGATACGCTCCCTTTAAACATCTGATATACAGTTTTTCTCTTGCACTTTCGCCCCCCTGTGGAAGCTCCATTCTCTGTATCTGCATCCACTTAAACCCCTTTTACGTACGCTTCCGTAACCTCCATGACTTCTCCGCTCTGTCTTAATTCTCCATGATCAATCCATGCTGCGTGCGTACACATTCTGCGGATATCCTCGATGGAATGTGATACCATAAGAAGTGTCGTTCCCGCCGACAGCATCTGTGTCATACGCTCTTTGCACTTCTCCTGAAACTTGAAATCTCCTACCGCCAATACCTAATCCACGATCAGAATATCCGGGCGCACCATCGTCGCAATTGAAAAACCGATGCGGGCCTGCATACCGGAAGAATAATTCTTAAGCGGCACATCCAGAAAATCCCACAATTCTGCAAAGTCCACAATCTCATCGAAATGTTCTTCCATGAACTTTCTGGAATGTCCAAGCAGCGTTCCGTTAAGAAAAATATTTTCCCGTGCAGTAAGTTCCATATCAAATCCGGCTCCCAGCTCAATCAGCGGCGCAATCGTTCCGTTGACTGTGACCGTCCCCTTATATGGGGTCAGAATCCCGCTGATCAGTTTTAACATGGTGGATTTTCCTGCTCCGTTTGTTCCGACCAGTCCCCACGCCTCGCCCGGTCGTATCTGGAGTGTTATATTTTTAAGTGCAAGAAACTCTTCAAACATCAGCTGACGCTTGACCAGTTTCACAAAATATTCTTTCAGATTATCGATCTTTTCGGTTGCCATATTAAACCGCACTGTAACATTCTCTAAATCGATGATATAATTTTCTTCCATACTGTTCCTCTTAAATATATAATATGAACTTATCCTGGCTCTTGCGGAATGTCAGAATTCCAAAAGCAAGGAATAGCAGTGATATGATACAACCCCTGGAGACAAGTGTCATGGAAGGCACTGTCCGCTCCAGCACGATCACACGGAACTGCTCAATATAGTAATACAACGGATTCAGATGTGTCACAATCCACCGGATCTTGTCCGGCAGCATCGTGACTGGATAGAAAATTGGTGTTGCATACATCCATGCCGTAAGGAATACATTGTAGATATAGCGGATATCCCGGAAAAATACGGATGCCTGTGCCAGAAACATACCCATTCCCAAAGAAAACACATAAATCTGAATCGCCACATACGGCAGCAGAATCAGATAAACGGAAAACTGTGTCCCTGTAATGAGCATGACCAATACCATGGCCCCGAGCGAAAATAAAAAATCCACCAGATCACTCGTCACCTTTGACAATGGGAAAATGTACTTGGGAACATAAACCTTCTTTAACAATGCTCCATTATCCGTTACTGAATAAATGGCATGTACGGTTGCATTATTCACATAATTGTAGATCGTCTGTCCGATAATCAGATACACCGGATAATGATCTATATCAAAACGAAAGATGCTGGAAAAAACAATTACCATTACCAGCATGATCATGAGCGGATTCAAGATACTCCAGAGATATCCCAGAAAGCTTCTGCGGTATTTCAGCTTCACATCCTTTGTTACCAGCTCGATCAGAAGATCACGGTATCCCATCCACCCCTGTTTTCTATATTTGTTCATCGTATATAAATAACCTTTCCATCCTATTCTGTATCCTGCCACAACACATTCAATATTATAGACTATTCGGGTTTTCTTGACAACTTAATTTGCTATTTTTCATCCTGCCAGAGCGGAATCAGCATATTGTCTGCAAGTTCTTCTCTCGGCAAAAAAGGAGCCAGATCCTCAAGCGGCGGACTTACCAGTCTGCCGTCTGGCAGACGTCTTGTCGCGCTCTTCGGTTCAAACTTCTGTTCTGTTGAAACAAATATTTCACAAATAGCGCATCCCTCCTGTATGAGTGTCTCGCTCACAGCACGCATCATATCTGCATTTGTATGCGCACTCCGGTAAGGATAGCCAAAAGCTGCCGCAATCTTTCCAAAATCAGGAAATGACAGATCACCACTCTCCGGTCCGATTCCTACCTTCTCTCTTTCTCCAAACAAATTGTTCTGCGTCTGGCGAATTGAGTGATAACCCTGATTATTAATCAAAAATATCTTTATCGGCAGCCGGTTGGTTAAAATCGTCTGCAGTTCCTGTAGATTCATCATGATGCTGCCATCGCCTTCCAGACATATCGTTGTCTTTCGGTTATAAGCAATACATGCACCTATAGCAGCCGGAAGTCCGTATCCCATGCTCGCCACCCCGCTATTGATCAAAAAGCGGGAATCTTTTCCTATTATATAGTTATGGCTTCCTACGACGCAGGCGCTTCCATTCGATACAACTGTCATACTGCTTTCCGGCAGACTGCTGCTTAAATATCTGACAAAAGCATAGACATTTGCGTATCTTCCATCCTCTTTCCACTGCCTCTCTGTCGTCACAGGATACTTTTGTTTCCATTCCGCACACCGGCTGCGCCATGCCATTTGCTTCTTAAGTACTTTCTCCTGTTCCATTACTTTTTTTTCTTCTTCACGACATAGCTCTGCCTCTTTCCGGTTCATTGCAGCAAGAAATTCACATGCGTCGGCACAGATCGGAAGTTCCACATGAAGCGTTGTCTTTTTCAATTCTGCCGGATCAATGTCCACCATGATAACATAAGCTTCTCTTGCCCAGCTCTTCCAGTTATAACCTACCTGACGGATCGACAGCCGGTTTCCAACCGCCAGAATCAGATCTGCATTCTGTACCGCGAAATTACCGGCACGATCACCCATGATACCGCCTCTTCCCACATAAAGCGGATGTGTATCCTCAATAAGGTCAATCGAATCCCAGCCTGTTACCACCGGCAGCTGCATCTGCTCCACAAATCTACGGAATTCTTCATAGCCTCCTGAAAGCCGAATTCCATTTCCTGCGTAAAAAACCGGTCGTTTCGCATGCTTAATCCGTTCTAACACCTCTTCGATGGTGTATTCTTCTATTGGCGTTCTGCGCTCTGCATTTTCCTCTGCCGGATGATATCCGCGAAGATGTTCCGTCTCTATCACAAGTCCCTGAAAATCGACCGGAATGTCAACCCAGGAAGGTCCTCTTCTTCCTGTCGTGGCAAGATGGTATGCTCTCTCCAGAATATACCGGATATCCTCCGGCTTCTCCAACATCACTGCATATTTACACATTGATGCTGCTGCCTTTGTAATATCAAACTCCTGATCGCCAACAGCCCGTATGGGCAGACCATTTGTAAACTGCTGCATATAACGCGCCGTCGTGTCATAACGCACCTGACCGGAAACAACAAGCCTCGGTATAGAGTCCAGCCAGCCGCCCAGCACCCACTGCAGCAATGCTGTTTTTAACGCGCGCATATTCTTCTGCTGCCATAGCGCATGCCTGTTCATGATGATTATAAGTGCAGTGAAGTCCTTCCTTATGACCAAGGGCATCATTCAGATGCATTGCCCCACCGCCAACCACCATAAAACAGTCTGTTATTCCTTTTTTTACCAGAAAATCCGCTACATAATCCGCTAATCTCTGTCTCATATTCTTCTCCTGCCAGCCATCACCTCTCAGCTTCTTACTTTCTGACAGCCTCTGCAATAATCTCCGCCATATAATCAATCATCTCATCCGTCATTCCTGGATATACACCAACCCAAAAAGTATCTCTCATGATACGGTCTGTGGTTTTAAGTTCCCCCACAATGCGATAACCGCTCTTTGCTGCGCGCATCTGGTCAAAACAAGGATGCTTCGTCAGATTCCCGGCAAACAACATTCTCGTCTGAATGCCATGCTCCTCTATATACGGCACAACCTTTGTTCTCTCCACCCCTTCTCTGCAGGTAATCAAAAAACCAAACCAGCTTGGGTCTGCTCCCTCTGTGGCCTCAGGCAGAATAATCCTATCCTGACAGTCAAGCAGTCCTGCACGTAACCGTTCAAAATTGTGGCGCCTGCGTGCTGTAAAGCCATCCATCTTATGCAGTTGCGCGCATCCAATTGCAGCCTGCATATCCGTAGCTTTTAAGTTATAACCAAAATGTGAATAGACATACTTGTGATCATATCCCTTCGGCAGTTCCCCGTATTGCCCATCAAATCGGTGCCCACACAGATTGTCCTGTCCGGACGCACACACACAGTCACGTCCCCAGTCCCTGAAAGAGCGCACACAGCGGTGAAGCAGTGGATTGTTTGTATAAACTGCGCCACCTTCTCCCATTGTCATATGATGCGGCGGATAAAAAGATGATGTTCCAATATCCCCGATCGTACCCGTCATCTGCTCTTTTCCCTTGTAATAGTAGGTACTTCCAAGTGCGTCACAATTATCCTCTATCAGCCAGAGTTCATGCCTGTCACAAAAATCACGAACCGCTGACAGATCAAAAGGATTACCGAGTGTATGTGCCGCCATGACCGCCTTTGTTTTATCAGAAAGCGCCTTCTCCAGCATACACACATCCATATTGTACTGTGGAATCGTCACATCAATAAACACCGGTACTGCCCCATATTGAATTGCCGGTGTCACGGTTGTCGGAAACCCTGCGGCCACTGTAATAATCTCATCTCCCGGCCTTATCTGCCGCTCCCCAAGAAGCCCGGTGATGTAAGTGCCATAAATGCCAGCAGATTGGCAGATGAACCCGAATTAACCAACGAACAGTATTTAACCCCCACATATTCTGCAAATTCTTTTTCAAACTGCGTGGTATATCTCCCGGATGTCAGCCAGAATTCCAATGCACTGTCCACCAGGCTGCACATCTCCTCATGATCATACACGCGCGAAGCATATGGAATCCGTTCTCCCGGTGCAAATGCATTTTTCTTTCCATGATACTTATCGCAATATGCCTCTACCATATTAAGAATTTCTTTTCTGGCTTCTTCCTCTGTCTTATGTTCAAACATCTTTCTACCCTGCATCTTTCTTATTCTGATCAATGATTCTGCCAAACCATCCACGGAGCACGATTTGACGCAATCATGCTCTCAAGCTGATCCTTTTCTCTCTTGGTATCCATACACTGCCAAAACCCGTCATGGCGGTAGGCATCCAATTCCCCATCGCTCACAAGCCGTGATATTGTCTCTTTTTCAAAAACAGTGTCATCTCCTTCGATATAATCAAAGATTCCCGGCTCCAATACCATATAGCCTGCATTGATTCTGGATCCGTCAACTTCTGTTTTTTCCCGGAAGGCTCGCACAGTCTCATCCGAGTGATCAATCTCAAGCACGCCAAAACGCTGCTCCACATGTACTGCTGTAAGCGTTGCAATCTTACCGTGCTTTTTATGGAACTCCAGTAATTCCGACATATTGATATCTGATACGCCGTCTCCGTACGTCATCATAAACGGCTCATCTCCCACATAAGGCTGAATCCGTTTGATGCGCCCTCCTGTCATGGTATTAAGTCCCGTATCAATTATCGTAACCGACCATGGCTCCGCAATATTATTATGCACAGTCAGTTTTCCATCATTCCGAAAGTCAATCGTGATGTCGCTGTTATAAAGATAATAGTCCGCAAACCATTCTTTAATAATATGCTGTTTATACCCTGCACAAATGATAAAATCATGAAATCCATAATAGGAATATTCTTTCATGATATGCCATAAAATAGGTTTGCCACCGATTTCAACCATTGGCTTTGGTTTTAAATGGCTTTCCTCACTGATCCGTGTTCCGAATCCCCCTGCCAGAATTACTACCTTCATTCATGTTCCCCGCCTTTATCTGTTTTTAAAAATCTGATACACCATTGCTCCGATCGGAAGAATCCGATATCCGGTTTTTCTGAGCATCGTTATGCTTTTCTTCCTGGTTGCAGCATAGATTCCCGGATAACGTTCCTTTAATCCGAGATCCCATTCCCTTAATTCTCTCTGTATCTCTTTCTGCCGCCCCATGCTGATATAAATCTGAAACTGATTTTCCACAACCTGCGCAATGCAGCGTTCAATATAATGAAGCGTTCCCTCCGTCAGTCCTTCCAATCCGTCATAAAAAGAAAGCAGACTATTGAGCACACGCATATGCTGCTCACGGTTTTTCTGCATACTCCTGATATCCATGCTCTGCCCGTTTCTTCCAAGCCGGTACATATAGATGAACTTAGGATAGAAATATACTGTTTTTACATAAGGGATCGGATAGGTAATGTACTCGCAATCTACATAATAGCAATGTTCGTCAATCACTATGTCATGTTTTTGCAGAATTTCCGTGCGGATTGTAAGCGCGTGCATCTTTATCACATCTTTAACACCGCCCGCGGTAAGATCCGCCATGTTTCCATACTGTTCCTCCCGGGATGTGGCATGCTTTTCGCATAAAATCTGCTCTGTTCCATCCTGAACGCACAAAAAATCCGCTGCCACAGCATCTGCATCAACCTGTGCCAGCAATTTCACAAACACCGGTAGTTCCTCCGTATTCAGCCAGTCATCTCCATCCACAACCTTAAAATATTTTCCCCTGGCATAGTGGATTCCGTAATTGATACCGGAACCATGTCCCCCGTTCTCCTTATTATAAAGGAAATACGAATCCGGATATCTGTCACAGTAGCGCTGTGCAACCGCCGCTGTCTGATCCTTTGATCCATCGTTGATAACCAATACTTCAATCTGGTCTAAAATCTCTGCGACCTCAAACGATGCCAGACAGCGCTCCAGATACTTTTCGACATTGTACGCCGGAATAACAATACTTAATATCTTTTCCATGATCCCTCTCTCATCGCCGGAGCATTCTCCGGTATATGATTTTCCTCACAAAATTCGGCTGCAGGGTAACACCCATCGTTAAAAGCAACGCCGTCAGATACTCCCTGCCGCAAAGCCACCCCATTTTTTTCTGTTCCCGCCGGAAAGCAGCATATTGTCTGAAATATGCCATTCCTCCGCGCCGCTCATACACACTGTTGTTGTTGCGCATACGCACCAGCACCTCCGGCAGATTGTAAAACTCCATTCCCCGCACCAGCATACGGCTCCACAGATCATAGTCCTCTAACAGAGGCATATGTCTGTAATTTCCTGCAGTAAGAACCGCCTGCCTCCGAAACATAACCGTCATGTGATTTACCGGATTACGGTACCTGGCGTAACGTTGTATCTCTTCATTGGACTGCGGCATCTGTTTGCGTCTGCTGTAAGTCCCTTCATCATTAAATTCCTGCATCCATCCACCACAGACTGCCACCGCGGGATGCGCCATCATGTAATCATATTGATGTTGGAATCTGTTATACACGGCAATATCATCTGTATCCATTCTTGCAATGAGCTCGTGCGAGCACAATTCCACACCTTTTGCAAGTGCACGCCCAAGCTGCACATTCTCAGCAAACGAATATGTCACAATTTGCGGATGCCTTTTCTTTAATTCGGAAATGGTCTGTTCCAGTTCATCCGTCAGTGGTCCATCCTCCATCAGCACCACTTCATCTGGGACAAGTGACTGGTTAAATACGCTCTCCATCGCCTCCGACAAATAGCCTGCCTGTTCTTTTTTATAAACCGACATCAACACTGAAAATCCCATTTTGTTTCCTCATCTCTTAATACCTGTATCCGATTCCTGATCTTTCAGTGCCGTCTGCTGCGCTTCATCCACACCCTCGGTATTCTCCTTCTGGAAGAGAATCTTGAACGTCAGCAGCATAATCTTGACGTCGAGCCACAGGGAATAGTTCTCAATATATGTGATGTCGAACTTCAGCTTGTCGTACGGCGTGGTATTGTATTTTCCATATACCTGCGCGTATCCGGTCAGTCCGGCCTTCACCTTGGTACGGAGCACGAACTCCGGAATCTCCTCGGCATACTGATCTGCGATCACCTTGCGCTCCGGTCTCGGTCCTACCATGGACATATCGCCCTTTAAGATGTTAAACAGCTGCGGCAGTTCATCAAAATGAATATTGCGGATGATCTTTCCGACCGGCGTCACACGCTTGTCGCCCTTTGCCGCAAGTCTGGCGCCGTTTTTCTCGGAATCCATGCTCATGCTGCGGAATTTGTAGATCATAAAAGGCTTCTCATCCCTGGTCAGACGCTCCTGCTTGTAGAACACCGGACCTCCGTCGTACAGCTTGACCGCCATTGCAATGATTAACATGAACGGCGATGCGATCACAATACCAATCAGTGACAGCATAATGTCGCAGGTTCTCTTGATGATACGCTGATCGATCGACAGTCCCTGATTACGTGACAGCAGCAGCGGCGTGTCAAACAGATGGATGTCATCCGCCCCGCGGAAAATAATGTCCGAGATCTTCGGTGTGACATAGGTCCGGATCGATTCCTGGTAACAGAACTTCATAATCTGGTTTCTCGCCTGTGCCGGCAGATCGCAGAGCACCACCGCATTGTATTCGCGGATCATCGGATAAAGCTTCTCATGACCGATCTCATAGCTGACTGATCCACAGATATTGTACTTATCACGGCGCGTATTGATCTTCGAGATCAGCTCGTCCGGCGCATAATGTCCATAGATAACGAGCATCTGCCGCGGTGGATACAGCTTGGCGTAGAGTTTTCTTATGATGTAGATCCACGGCAGGATGAAGACCGTCTCAACTGCCATGACGCCGAGCATAGGTGCCGGCTCCACATAATCACGGCAGAGCGGACACAGCTCCAGATATCCGACGATCCCGCTCAGTAAAATGGATAAAATATGGGACAATGCAATATCCGTCATCCGCATATAGCCGATATTATACCCGCCAAATACCTTCGTAAAAAAGAAGATCACCAGCACATACAGTCCGACAACCGCCCAGTTCCCACGGCGCCAGAAGCCAAACTGCTCCTCGTAAACAGTGTACCAGATGTAGCCAAAGCACAAACCTTCCACCAGAAGTGTAATAAGGTTTGCGCCATAATTCAGTAAATGCTTATATTGTTCCTTCAGATTCATTCCATTATTTCCTTTTTCATTGATGCGTAACATCTGTTATTTGTTTCTGTGCACTGACCACGCTGCCTTCTGCGCATCTGAAGTTCCGCAGGAACTTCTAATATAAACTCGTCAGAGTTCATTATATCATAATGTCCATACTGTCGCAACTTTGCACAATTTACATTTGTCTCTTGTCAAAAATGTAATATCCCTCTGTCTCATCCACACGTTCATACCCAAGTGTTTCCAATGCAGTACATTGCACCTGGTGTTTTGCAAGCACAATCGTATTCACTCCTATTTCTGCAGAACGAATACCAATGTAATATAGCTCATCATAGGAAAAATATCCTGCTGCTGTGCTGTATAGCATATCATATAAATCCTGAACCTCAGGATTTATATTTTCCCGTCCAAAAACAAGCCTTATATTCGCATCATACTGTCTTATATTTGTGCTTACATAAACTGTTGCCAGCGCATATGGTGCATCCTCATATGTCTCGATCTTATCTGCAATCTCGATAATCTCCGAATCCATTTTATAATAATTAGAAGGAGCTATATACTTTTTCAGAACCGGTCCACCTGTTCCCCAGAGTATCACTACAATCGCCGCAATCATAATTACTCTCACCCACAATTTGCGTTTATCCAACAGCTGTACACCCACATATGCAATTCCAATAGTAAATGGGAAAAGCCAGAATATTCTGACATAACGCCCTGTAACCGCTCCTTTTAACGAACAGACCAGGTAAATCACAACAGGGTTTAAAAATAAAATCAGAATAATCCCACAAACGAATAATAAATGCGTCACCTCTTTTTTTCTATACCGTGTCAGTAACAATAGAATAACGGCACACACCAATATTATATATCCAACATTTTGAAAATACATTTCAAAAATTTCTGCCATGTATGCGATTCCCTGCTGTATCATACTCATCACCTTCTCTAAAGCACATATAATAAAATTACTTCTGCAATCGCCAGTACTATGCATGGCAATGTGCATAAGATCAGTCTGCCTACCACGCTCCATCTTCGCTCACTGATCAAATATTCCAGCCCAAACGCTCCCGATAAAACAGGACAGAGAAAAAGAGCCATGGAGGATGTAAGACATGCTGCTAAAATTGTCACAAATAATTCTACATAAACATATGTGTTTTCCCCTTCTTTGCGCAATCTGATCAATAGATACCACAACATAGGAATCAAAATCGCCGCCAGTGCTCCTTTTCCCTGCCATACACGTTGAAGCAAGAACACGGCGCTTGTACGATCCGAATATGCGCCAAAAAGATTTGCCAGAACTACAATCAGCAGGAAAATGATTCTTTTTCTTTCGGTAAGGAAAATTTTTTTCGCCAACAATCTATATACAACATATGACCATGCGATATTTACAGCCGGAAGAATACTTCTCATCAAGATTGCCGGATGAATTTTTAACACTTTTGACCACATAGCCCAAAAAATCGGATAGGGTGACAGGACATAGTTTGCCATGGTCTTTAATTTTACAGGTATCCCCAGATAAGGATGATATACTGATATGGTATCCGTCTGAAAAGAAGTCATCGCCATCCCCACATAGTAGGCATCATCTTCATCTATCTGCAGGCAAAAGCATACAAACAAAATCTGATATAAAATTCCCAATAATACTATTAAAAGCAACACCTTTTCTTTTCTGGACAGAACCGGCATTTTTCCTACTGAAAATACTCTTTTTTTCATTCTAGCCCCAATGATTCCAGCTATAATTATTACACCAGATAAAACTATGCAATAGCATATCGTAACATTTTTCAACGACATTTTAGTAAAAGTACCAATCAAAACTATTATTTCAAATATCGCATACATTAGTACCATACCAAAATTCCACTTTTCAAGCACGCCTATGTCATATGTTTTGCGATCTAATAATATACAGCCACATCCAACAAAGTATGGTATAAAAATCATTGCCAGAATAAATATAATACTTTGAGTCATTTTTCACCTATTCTCCACACCGGCCAAACATCTTTATTTTAAAATGTTTTCCAGTGCCCTCACCATTCTCTCATTCTCCACACGGTTTCTGATCGCGATCCGAAGGAACTGTCTGTCGCCACACTTTATCTTTCCGGTAAGATCCTTTAACAGGATCTGTTCATGGACTAACAGCTCACGCACCACATCGCCGGAACGTCTGCCATCCAGAAGCTCGACCATGAAATAATTTGCCTGGGTCGGATACACTCGCATATGCGCAATCTGTTCCAGTTCGCCAGCCAGCCAGGCACGTTCCTCTCTGAACTTCTCCATGGCCGCCACATAATCTTTTTTATATTTCTCCGCGATCTGCATGTAATACTCGGCAAAAGAATTGATGTTCCAGATCACTGCCCGTTTTTTCAGATCCGCGATCAGCGTCTCATTTCCGGAAGCAAGTACACCCAGACGCAGTCCCGGCACACCGTAGGACTTTGAAATACTCTTTACCACGATAAGCTTTGGATACTGTCCCAGCAGTTCCTCTGTGAGCATCTGATTATCCGGTTCATCCGCAAAATCTGAAAAGGATTCATCCCAGATCAGCGTGATCTGCTCCCTGTCACACCACGTCAGAAGTTTCATCCGCTCCCCGTGATCCAGATAATTTCCGGTCGGATTATCCGGGTTGATCATGACAAGACAGGAGATCGGGTGTGCCGTAAAGTAAGCAATCACATCCTCTGCCGTATAGGAAAAATCTTCCGTCTGCGGCACAAAGATAACCGACCTCTCCGTAGGAAAACGATTTGGATATTCCTCAAAAGTCAGACGGATAAATCCGCAGTTTCCTCCGATCTGCTCCATTACCTCTTTGATCAGCTCTGCCGCACCGTTGCCCACCACGATGTGTTCCGGACGGACAGCAAAGTTTTTTGCCGCCAACAGCGCATTCACACGCATGCCGGATGGATACTGGGTCAGAAGTACATCAAAATTCGCCTGCAGTTCATCTTTCAGTTTCTGTGGCGGAAAATACGGGTTAACCAGATAGCAGAAATCCAGAAGTTTCGGATATCTCCAGTAGCCGCCATACCTTGCCCCTAGCAAAGAGACACGCTCATCTTCACTCTCTGCAAACAATGTCGTTGCAATATCCAGATCCTGCACATCATCAATCTCATACCACCGTTCTCCATGCAGCCGCTTTGCTTTTATGACCGGCTCATCCAGAATCGAGATCACACTCAAAACCTGTTCATAATATTCATTATTTCCCAATGCCTTCTGGTATGCTTCGAGGAATGGCACATAACGGTTTCTTGCAAATTCCCTGCTAAACTTATACAGATTGACTGTCTTATAGTAGGAGTCCTGTTCGCTGAATTTAAATTTCTTTCCAGGCACAAATTCTATAATGCGATCTTCTTCATCCAGTTTCACGACCGTACCATCCATCCAGCGTTCATACTTATCCACCAGTGCCAGCGTATCTCTTGGATCATCGACCAGCGCACGCAGAACGGCTTCCTCAAAAATAATATCCGATTCCAGAAGCAGAGTATCTTCTTTTAGCAGATACTCTTTTGCAAGAGCCAGAGAATAGATATTGTTCGTCTTATCATAGATATCATTGTTGATATACACGACCGGTGTCTGAACCGCAAGTGTACCGATATAATCGATCAGTTTCTGCCCTTCATAGCCCACCACGATCACGATCTTAGAAAGTCCTAACCGGTCCAGCTGTCCGAGAGCCCGCTCGATCAGAGAAATCCCGTCCACTTTGACCATGCATTTTGTATTATCCTGTGTCAGCTCCTTGAGCCGCTTTCCCATTCCTGCTGCTAAAATAATTGCCTGCATCCTTCTCCTCCTTACGCTTCTACGCGGTACGCGGTATAGTTATGCTGCGGTTTTTGTGCTTCCTTCGGTGGAAGCTGCATGTAATCCCCGTATGATGTCGTAAGCATACGGTCATACTCCTTTGGTACCATGACCTGCATATCACAGAACGGCAGTCTTGTTACCTCTTCAAAATACTCTTTTTCAAACAGTTCCGGTTCCCACACAATACATCCGGCATACCGGCTGTCCTCCCACCGGTATCTGTTTTTATAGGATTCCAGTTTGTTAAGGAAATAAGCCAGTCCCCTTTTCTTTGCATAGCGGTAAAGCAGATATCGGTCCAGGCAACGATAACTTTTTCCCGGCTTTTCAAACCGAATCCGCGAAGCATAGTAACTACCCGCAATCAACTGCTGTCTGTAGTGCATTACTCGCTCCCATTCTTTTTCGTCGTTTCCCATCGGATCGATTGGATAGATATCCACGAAAACGCCCATTCCGCACGGGATCTCATTATCCACTTCGATCGGGTATTCTACATTGCACACCCGGGTAATCATATGTGGATAACCAGCATTGTTACGGTTGTTAAAAATCTTGTACGGCACAAGTTCCTGTTCGTGCTCTTCAAAATATGCAAGAAATTTTTCATAATCTTCCCGAATCATCATCATATCCAAATCATCATCCCACGGAATAAACCCCCTGTGACGTACAACGCCAATCAGCGATCCATATGCCATAAAATACCAGATCCCGATCTCTTCCGCAATCGCATCGATTTTCTTCAATATGGCAAGTGTTACCTCATGTATTTCCTCGATTGACATTTCTATCCGCTTCATACTCTTTCTCCTGTCATTTTTTCCAAAATCGTTTTCTGATCTTCTCCGTAATCTGAAATTGTTTTTCCAGCCATAGGCATGTCCACGCCGCACATAAAAGCAGTAATCCCCACCGGATCCATCCATGTTCCATTAGAAGCAGGGAGAGAGCCCCGGCTGCCACGGCGGAAATTCCGTACAGGATCATCTTTTTCGTATCAAAAATACAAAAGCCCTGTACCCGCGCGGCAATGAAATAGTGAAATACAAAATACAGCACATAGGTCGCAAGTGTGGTGTATGCGGCTGCAACATAGCCAAAACGCGAAATAAACCACAGATTCAGCAGGATATTGACCCCCGCCGCACACGCGGTACCGATGGCAATATATTTCGTCTTTTCATGATAATACTCCACACTTGACGGCAGTGTATAAAGGAACATAAAATAGCCGCCTACGACAATCGGTATGACCGTATATTTTGCATCCCAATACGCCTTTGCACCAAGCAGCATCACAAGTTCCGGCGTGCCGAGCATAACCATTACAGAAAACAATAGCATTCCAAATGCGTATTTGCTGCTCTGTCTTCGGATCTCCTCATACTTTTTCTGCTGCATCTGCTCGTAAAACCACGGTCCCCAGACATTGTCCAGCGAATTTGCCGTGACATTGATGATTGAAAAAATATTGTACCCAAAACTGTAGATTCCTGCCTCTGCACTTCCGATCATACTCTTTATCATGATCCGATCAAATTGGGATAAGATCACCTGTGAAATGCCATGTGGGATCAACGGCAGACTGTATGTTACTGCATAAGTGACCTGCTCCCGGTTCCATTTGGGTCTTCTCTTTTTCCAGAAATACCAGATCAGCACAACCGCGATCACCATCACTGGCAATGCATTTCCGATGATACGTCCGGTTGCACGGTCATCCTTGAAAAATCCCAGAATCAGGATCACGGACATTCCCAGGTTCCCCAGTGCATTGAATGCGGAGATCTTTAAAAACGAATCATAGCGGTAATCCAGCCCGACATACACATTAAAGAACTGGATCAGTGCCGTACCAAAACTGTCAAACAGCAGCAGATTGATGATGAGTCTGGAAAAACCGGTCAGTCCCGCATACAGAGGATAGGTGAGATTGACAAGAAAAAGCCAGACAGCCAGACTGACCAGCATCACCAGAATACAGTTGGAGTTATACCGGTCAAATTCTTCTCTGTACCGGTATTTCGCATTTTTCAAACTGGTATGCAGTGCAATCCCCACCAGCAGGAACATAATGCCCTGATAAGCGAGATACGTATTAAAAATACCATAATCCGAGGTATCAAGAAGACGCGAGAACAGAGGAACTGTTAGAAAGCTCAGTCCCTTCAGCAGATAATTTCCGATTGTATAGCCGATGCCGGCCTTGATTACCTTGTTCTCCTCACTCATAGCTGTCCTATTTTGATTCTTTCATCAGACCGAGAAACGCCCGGTACGATTTGGTGATCTGTGTATAGTAAAAAATCTTGGCGTCGCATACATCGCCGTATAGCTTCCTTGTCGTCACAGCCTCTTTATGAATACAGGTGACCTCCGGCGAATACAGCATCCGCAGTCCGCTCTTTGCCGCCAGGTAGTAGAGAATCTCCTCCTCCGCATACAAAAAGGTGCCTTCCCAGAAGCCGTCATACACTTTGAAGAAATCCCTTGAAAATACAAGACAGCATCCGTGGAGCAGCACTC
>OGIH01000446.1_pt1 | contig 32945 bp, 20 predicted proteins | sample 1571721 | NCBI WGS metagenome assembly OGIH01 (sample SAMEA2582068, study PRJEB24529) | metagenome | biome: Human gut stool | place: China | collected 2011
CGATAAAGTCTCCCTGGTTTGCTGATAATGAGAACTTACCGTCCAAGTCTGTTACGGCTGCTGCTCTGCTGCCTTTCACTCTGACAGTAACTCCGATCATAGGCTCGCCGGTTTCGTCAGTAATAGTACCTTTTACCGTGCGGCTCTGCTGAACTACCTGTACTGCCATTTCCTTAGCCTCTGCATTCTCTGCATAACCGCAGGCGGGTATGCACAGTAGGGCAGAAAGACTGAAAATGACAGAAGTTTTTGTCAAGGCTTTGCCTGAATAATGCTTCATGTTCTTTTTCATATTTTAATTCTGTTGTTAAACATTAGTGACAAAGATATACCTAAACGCCGGCATTAGACGACACGCATGATTAACGTGCCAGAACACGCCATTGTTTGTTTTTGGTGCTTTGCTTATAGTAGTTTTAATAGGCTTATGACTAAAAAGTTAATCTAAAATCACGTATGTAAAGTTTTCAAGAATTTGTCAAGGTAAAATGTTTTCTTACAGCAATCTGTTTTTAACCATTGATAAAGGTTTATGTTTTTCTTTATGGCAGGTTGTTTTCTTTTTTTGCAAATATAAATGTTTTTTTATTCTTATCTACAGAATAACATGAAAAAGACTTGGCTGTATCAAAAAAGATAGTTTTTTACTCAAAATTTAGCGTATAGTGCTGCTGAAATCAAGAAAAGACTGACTTGTAATCATGATAATTTGGTTAAACATATCTATGCTTTGGCTTTATGTCCTTTAACGAGTGCAGTCTGACATTTAGTTATATTGAACACCTTATTTCATTTGTAAAATGATTTTTGTGTATAGCATTTTGATATCTTGGCGGGATGTTAGGCGATAAATGGTTATATTTGCTCTTGATTTTAATCAAGTCTTGCGAAACGCTTTACCTTAATAATTATAAAGAAAAACAAACGATGAGAAAACTTTTACTTTCACTTTTATTTGCTGTTGCGGGCGCTCCCGCATGCGTCATGGCTCAGCACGGGCTTGTGGGCTTTGCCAACTATGCCGACCTCGGGCTGCGCGGAACCACCGGAGGGGCCGGCGGAAAGATTGTGCATGTAACTAACCGCGCCGACTTTGAGAAGTATGCAGGTGCAGAGGAGCCTTATATAATAATACTGGATGCCGACCTGAAGGGCTTTTACGACTACAGCACCGACCCTAAGCAGAAGCACGACGTGGTGTCGGTGGCAAGCAACAAGACCATCATAGGAGGAGGCAGCGGCGCAAGGCTCGACAGTCTGGGACTTGACATCAAGGACCGGCAGAACATCATTATACGCAACCTGAAGATATCGAAGGCCGACCCAGACGCCATTGCCTTCAGAAACAGCCACCACGTGTGGATTGACCACTGCGACCTTTCGAGCCAGAAGGAGGAGAACGACGCCAACGACGGCCTGCTCGACTTCACCTACGGCTCGAGCTATCTGACGGTGTCGTGGTGTAAGTTTCACGACCACGACAAGTCGTCTATATGCAGCTCGGGCACGCGTAACATTGCCGACTACGGCCGACAGCGCGTAACGTATCATCACAACGCGTTCGTTAACTGCACGCAGCGCAATCCGCGCATAGGCTACGGTCTGGGTCACATCTTCAACGACTACAACGAGCGCAACACGTCTTATGCCATAGGCATGTTTGCGCGTGCAGTGGTGAATGTGGAGAATTGCTATTTCAAGGACGTGAAGACGCCGTTCAGCCAGATGTACGCCACGAGCGAGGACGACGCCTACTGGGGATTTCTGAAGAGCGAGGGCAACGTATTTGAGGGCAGCAGGGGCGAGGGCAACAGCACCGGATTCGACGTGAGCCGCTACTATCAGTATGACTTCGCGATGGACGATGCGCAGAGCGTTCCGGGCCTGGTGGCTCAGATGGGCTGCGTGGACGGCATAGAGAGCGACATCATTCCCTTTCCGGGCGAGGGCGCAATAGGCGTTGTCAGAGGCACGCAGATAGCCTGCGGCGACATAGAGGGCGCCACGGGTTATATATATAAGGTGGGCACTTCGCCCGATGCACTCCTGCAGTGCGACCCTGCGGCGCTCGAGCTGCAGCCCTCCACGACATACTATTGGCAGGTTACGGTAGACGGCGGAGAATATTCGGGCAAGACCTCGGGCGTGTTCCGCTTCACCACAGCACCGGCCGAGGCCACATATCCCACGCCCTTTGACGGCGAGCAGCACGCTTCGCTGCGCGAGGTTGACGGCTCCACGTCGCCCTGCGTGCCGCTGAGCCTGCGCTGGCGCGAAGGCTTCGACGCTGAGGGCTACACCGTGTATATGGGCACCGACAGCAGTCTTGACGACGCCGAGGGCAATTATGTCGAAACGGAGGAATGGCAGCCCGGCAGCCTGCGCTACGGTCAGACATATTATTGGCGCGTTGATGCCACCGCCGCCGACGGCTCTGTGGCTACAGGCGATGTGTGGAGCTTTACGTCGGACATAAGCCATGCACATGAAGGACGCAACGAGGTGGAGCATGCCGTAAGGGGAGCGCTGTGCTTCCCTGAGCTCGACAACCAGCCTTCATGGATACTTGCCTCTAACGACTCGTGCAACGTGGGCGATCAGGGTCCCGGCTACATGAGCTTTGTGTGGGCCGGCGAGACTGCCGAATACGACATCACTACGACCTACTTCGACGAGGCCTCTGGGCAGGGATGGTTTGGCCTGTACGTTGGCGAGGAACTGAAAGACCAGTGGACGGCAAAGGCCAACAACAACAAGATGGCCACACGTGTTACCAGAAACGTGCCTCTCGATGCCGGCGACGAGCTTAGGCTCGAGTTCTATACCAACGGCAACATGCGCTGCCGCACCGACTATATCGACATAGCGCCGTCGTCAGGCTCGTCGGGCATCGAGAGCATAGAGACCACGGCACAGCAGCAAGTGCGCATCTACTCGCTCGACGGCCGCTATCTCGGCAGCGACATCGGCAGGCTCGGCAAGGGTATATACATCATTAACAACCGCAAGGTGGTTATATCAGGCAGATAACTGCATGCAGCGGCAGCAGTGCCGCGGCTCTCTGTTTCGCATCTCGGTCCCGCCGGGGCAGGGCGCGGGGCGGTCAGAACAACGGCTATGCCAAACATCATGACATGGATTGTGAAACCATGTTTTTAACATTCTAGCAAATTTTGTTAACACTTCGTCTCGGCTTAAAATAGAGACGGAGTGTTAATGTTTTTAACCTTTCGCCCCGTTTTTTTGCTCTTTCCGTCCGCTTTCATGCCTTCTTCATCGCCGTTTGCCGCCTTTCATGTTGCAAAAGGTATCGTTTTGCATCGCAGAACATGGCCTTTTATGCCCCGAAACATGTCCTTTTGTAAGCCGAAAAGCCTTGTTTTGGCAGCCGTTTTGCAGTCGTTGAATTGCCGGTTGAATGTAACAGTCTGACATACAGCATGATATAAAAATGCCGGTTTTTACGCTTTTCTCTGTCAAACGCTTGCCGCTCTTACAATATTCCCGTTTTAACTATTCTTAATTAACATAATTAACGATATTTCACTTGCATCCGTCCCTGTTTTCGTCCCTGTCTCTGCGGCTCTTCGCCGCATTGCTCTGCATGCTCATGAGGCAGCCTTTTCGAAGGTAGGCCGGCTGTGCCTTGTGGCTTGCTTAGGGCGTGTCGCATAGCCGTCTTTGCCGCCCCCGTTTCATGGTCGCCCGTGCTTATCCGCCGGCATGCTTATGCCGTAGGTGAGAGAGGCCGAAAGTTGCCATAAAGTCGCTTTCTCTATAAATATTGTATTACAAACTGCATAAAAACCGCAAAATATTTGCTAACCTGCGATTTTATTGTTAATTTTGCAGCGTTCAGTGGAATGAGGGGCTTTACGAAGTCCCTCATTTTATTTTAAATACCCGTTTATGATAGACAAAAACGTAGTAAAAAATTTAGTTGACGAGTGGCTTAAGGACAAGGAGTATTTCCTGGTAGACATCGAAATCAGCCAAGACGACAAGATTGTAGTTGAAATTGACCATGCCGACGGTGTGTGGATTGAAGACTGTGTGCAGCTCAGCCGCTTCATTGAGGACCATTTGAGCCGTGATGAAGAAGACTATGAGCTCGAGGTGGGCAGCGCCGGGCTGGGACAGCCCTTCAAGGTGCCGCAGCAGTATGTCAACTTTGTCGGAAAGGAAGTTGAGGTTCTCGACGCCGACGGCAAGAAGTTCCGCGGCGTGCTCAAGGCCGTTGACGGGCGCAACTTTACCGTAACGGTGAGAGAGAAGGTTAAGAAGGAAGGCTCAAAGCGCCCCGTGCTGACAGACGTAGACCACGATTTCAGCATGGACAGCGTTAAGTACACCAAGTATCTCATAAGCTTCAAGTAGGAGCAGCGCGCCCCGTGGCGCCGATATGTGCATGAGCCTAAGGCGGCACTGCCGCCCTGACAGATGATAATAATAAAATAAAAATATACAGACAGCTATGGTAGCAAGAAAGAAAGAGGAAGAAACCGTGAGCATGGTTGACACCTTCAAAGAGTTTAAAGATACCAAGAATATCGACCGTACCACTCTGATGAGTGTGCTGGAAGAGAGTTTCCGCAACGTTATCGCGAAGATTTTTGGCAGCGACGAGAACTTTGACGTTATTGTCAACCCCGATAAAGGCGACTTCGAGATTTACCGCAACCGTATTGTTGTGGCCGACGGCGAGGTGAAAGACCAGAACAAGGAGATAGCCCTCAGCGACGCAATAAAGATTGAGCCCGACTATGAGGTGGGCGAGGAAGTGAGCGAGAAGGTTGACTTCAGCAAGTTTGGCCGCCGCGCCATCCTTAACCTCCGTCAGACCTTGGCATCAAAGGTGCTCGAGCTTGAACACGACAGCCTCTACAACAAGTATAAAGACCGCGTGGGCCAGGTTATCGCCGGCGAGGTATATCAGGTGTGGAAGCGAGAGGTGCTGCTCGTTGACGACGAGAACAACGAGCTCATCCTGCCCAAGTCGGAGCAGATACCTCACGACGTTTACCGCAAGGGCGAGACCGTGCGCGCCGTGATCAAGGAGGTGAACAACGAGAACAACAACCCGAAGATCATACTTTCGCGCACAAGCAACATGTTCCTTGAGCGCCTGCTCGAGGCTGAGGTGCCCGAAATAGCCGACGGACTCATTACCATAAAGCGCATTGCCCGCATGCCGGGAGAGCGCGCCAAGATAGCCGTTGAAAGCTACGACGACCGTATAGACCCGGTTGGAGCCTGCGTAGGTGTTAAGGGTAGCCGTGTTCACGGCATCGTACGCGAGCTGTGCAACGAGAACATCGACGTTGTTAACTACACCGCAAACATCAAGCTCTTCATCCAGCGTGCGCTCAGTCCGGCAAAGATTTCGAGCATCAACGTTGACGAGGAGAACAAGAAAGCAGAGGTTTATCTCCGTCCCGAAGAGGTGTCTCTGGCCATCGGCCGCGGCGGTATGAACATCAAGCTTGCCAGCATGCTTACCGAATATACTATCGACGTATTCCGCGAGCTCGACGAGAGCGAGGTAGACGAGGACATCTATCTCGACGAGTTCTCTGACGAGATCGACCAGTGGATCATCGACTCTATCAAGGGCATTGGTCTCGACACCGCCAAGGCTGTGCTCAACGCTCCGCGCGACATGCTCGTAGAGAAAGCCGACCTCGAGGAAGAGACCGTTGACAACGTGCTGAAGATACTCAGAGCCGAGTTTGAAGGAAATTAAGTAATTCATAGTTCATAATGCATAATTCATAATCAGGCCTCCGGGCTTTTGGGTTGGCATTATGAGGCTTTGGCCGCCGGACGGGCGCCAGTGGCGTCCGCCGGGCACAGATGCCAATTATGAATTATACACACTGGTGATATTTTACGAATTATGAATTATTAAACAAATTTCGGCAACAGCCAATTACTTAATTAAGAAAATGAGCATAAGATTAAATAAAGCAATACGAGAATTGAATATAGGACTCCAGACCGCAGTTGAGTTCCTGAGAAAAAGAAGTGACCTTGGAGAGGTCAAAGAAGAACTGAGCTTCAAGCTCAGCGACAGTCAGTATAACGCACTTGTTGAGGCTTTCAAGTCGGACAAGGAGGTGAGAAGCCAGGCCGAGAAGCTGTTGCTCAAGCATCCGAAGGAGAAGAAACGCCAGTCGGACGGCAACAAGGAGCGCCGGGCGGACAACGCTGTGAGAAGCGTAAAGCCGCAGAAGTATACACCCCTTGGAAAGATTGACCTCGACAGCCTGGGCAAGAAGCCTGCCGCCAAACCGGCGGCGCCGGCCGAAAAGCCGCAGGAGGCTGCCGTTGCAGAACAGCCTAAGCCCGAGGTGAAAGAGTCTGCTGCCGCTACGGTGCAGGTCAAGAGCCAGGAGCCTAAGCCCGAACAGCCGGTTGCGGCGGCTGAGAAGAAGCCGGCAGAGCCAGCACAGCCCGCAGGCAATACTACAGCTGTTGTCGAAGAGAAGAAGACTGAGCCTGAAAAGGTTCAGCCCGAAGCAAAACCCGAGGCCAAGGCCGCAGAGCCGCAGGCACAGCAGCCGGCAGCACCCGAAAAGCCGGCAGAGCCGGAGCCTGTAAAGGAAGAGAGCAAAATCTTCACACTGAAGAGCGAGAAGAAGCTCGCGCCGAAGGTGAACGTGCTCGGAAAGATTGACCTCGACTCGCTCAACCAGAGCACCCGTCCGAAGAAGAAGACCAAGGAGGAGCGCCGCAAGGAGCGCGAGGAGAAGGCCATGCAGGCTCATCCCGACGGAAAGAAGAAACGTTCGCGCATAACAAAGGAGCGCGTAAACATAGACCAGGCCGTTAAGCAGAACAACAACGGCGGTGGCGACAGCCACGCAGACAAGGGCAACGCCAAGAAGAAGAACCGCAAGCGCAACCACAAGCCGCTCGAGGTTAACGAGGAAGACGTTGCACGTCAGGTAAAGGAAACTCTGGCACGACTCACCAGCAAGGGCCAGAACAAGAAGGGAGCCAAGTACCGCAAGGAGAAGCGCGAGGCCGCTCAGGAGCATCTGAAGGAGCAGCGCGCCGAGGCAAAGGCAGAGAGCAAGACGCTGAAGCTTACGGAGTTTGTAACCGTGAGCGAGCTTGCGAGCATGATGAACGTATCTGTAAACCAGGTAATCGGTACATGTATGAGCGTAGGCATCATGGTTTCTATCAACCAGCGACTCGACGCCGAGACCATCAACCTTGTTGCCGACGAGTTCGGTTTCAAGACAGAGTATGTAAGTGCGGAAGTTTCTGAAGCCATAACCGAGGAGGAGGACGACGAGAACGATCTCGTGCCGCGCGCTCCTATCGTAACAGTGATGGGACACGTAGACCACGGTAAGACATCGCTCCTCGACCACATACGCAACACCAACGTGATTGCCGGTGAGGCAGGAGGCATCACGCAGCACATCGGAGCATATAACGTTACGCTTGCAGACGGCCGCAAGATAACCTTCCTCGACACCCCGGGACACGAGGCCTTCACCGCCATGCGTGCCCGCGGAGCTCAGGTAACCGACATCGCTATCATCATCATATCTGCCGACGACAGCGTCATGCCTACCACACGCGAGGCCATCGCTCACGCCCAGGCAGCCAACGTTCCGATGGTGTTTGCCATAAACAAGATAGACAAGCCGGGAGCCAACCCGGACAAGATACGCGAAGACCTGGCCAACATGAACCTGCTCGTAGAGGAGTGGGGCGGTAAGTACCAGTGTCAGGAGATAAGTGCCAAGAAGGGCATCGGCGTTGACGACCTTCTGGAGAAGGTGCTTCTCGAGGCAGAGATGCTCGACCTCAAGGCCAATCCTAACCGCAAGGCTACGGGCAGCATCATCGAGTCGTCGCTCGACAAGGGCCGCGGATATGTGTCTACGGTGCTTGTAAGCAACGGAACACTGCGCGTAGGCGACAACGTGATAGCCGGAACAAGCTACGGCCGCATCAAGGCCATGTTCAACGAGCGTAACCAGCGCATCGAGAAGGCATCTCCCGCAGAGCCGGCCATCATTCTCGGTCTTAACGGAGCGCCTACAGCCGGCGACACCTTCCATGTGCTTGAGACCGAGCAGGAGGCACGCGAGATAGCCAACAAGCGTCTGCAGCTGCAGCGCGAGCAGGGCTTGCGCACACAGAAGCGACTCACCCTCAGCGACATTAGCCACCGCATTGCCCTCGGTTCGTTCAAGGAGCTTAACATCATCGTCAAGGGTGACACCGACGGTAGTATCGAGGCTCTTAGCGACTCGTTCATCAAGCTCTCTACAGAGAAGATCAAGGTGGACGTAATCTACAAGGCCGTAGGTCAGATTTCAGAGAGCGACGTTACGCTTGCCGATGCTTCTGACGCCCTCATCGTGGGCTTCCAGGTTCGTCCTTCGGCAGCAGCCCGCAAGCTTGCCGACCAGGAAGGCGTTGAAATTAACACCTATTCGGTTATCTATGATGCCATAGAAGACGTCAAGTCGGCTATGGAGGGTATGCTCGAGAAGGTCAAGAAGGAGGTTGTTACCGGTCAGGTTGAGGTTCGTGAGGTTTACCACATCTCTAAGGTCGGAACCGTTGCCGGAGCTTATGTTACCGAAGGCAAGGTTCACCGCACCGACAAGGCGCGCGTCGTGCGCGACGGTATCGTGGTTCATACCGGCGAGATCAATGCCCTGAAGCGCTTCAAGGACGACGTCAAGGAGGTTGGTGTCAACTTCGAGTGCGGTATCAGTCTGGTCAACTTCAACGACATTCAGGTGGGCGATATCCTCGAGACCTTCATGGAGATTGAGGTTAAGCAGAAACTATAATATAACGAGTGATTTTTCTTTCACAAATAGATTCTTCATTATGCGCCGTTCCTTTTAAGGGGCGGCGCTTTTTTGTGCCGTGAAATTTTATTCATATTTAATTCACTATTATTTTGCGCCATACACTATTTATACTATATTTGCACTCGTTTAATGCGATTAACCTAAATTCTGATATAATAAATGAAAAAGCTTATCGGTGCCGTTTTGTTCGGTGCGTGTGTCCTGACCGCCAATGCGCAGGACGAAATACTGAGGCTGAAGATGCTTACAAGGGTCGACTACCAGAGAGAATACATCAACGGTGAGGCCATACACGACAACTCCGGCTTTAAGGGAAAATATCTTATGTTTGCCATAGACGGAAAGATAGACGAGCATTTCTCTTATGCCTATCGCCAGCGTCTTAACGTGGGTCATTCAGACATGAGCTTCTTTGATGCTACTGACTGGGCCCGCGTAGTATATACTCCCGACGGCCAGTGGGAGTTCTCGGCAGGTAAGGATGTCGTCGCTGTGGGCGGATATGAGTATGACAAGAACCCCGTGGACGTCTACGCAGCATCTGAATACTGGAACAACATATCGCCCTTCCAGCTCGCGGCCACTGTCAGCTACACCACGCCAGGCAGGCACAGCAAGTTTATAGCGCAGTGCAGCCAGAGCATCTACCGCTCCAATGCCCCCGACATGTATTCGTATAACCTTATGTGGATAGGCAACCACGGCTGCCTGGGTACGATGTATTCGGCCAACCTTGTTGAGTATATGCCCGGCAAGTATATCAGCTATCTTGCTCTCGGCCATAAGCTCACGCTCGGCAAGCTGTGCATCGAGGCCGACTTCATGAACCGCGCCTCGTCGGGGCACACGTTCCTGTTTAAAGACTGCTCTATAATGGCAGAGCTTGCCTATCGCCCGATAGAGAAGCTTAATCTGCTCGGCAAGGTTACTTACGATGTAAACCATACGGGCAAGGATGCCGACTATTCGGTGTACGACGGCACGGAGCTTACCTCAGTTGGCGGCGGCGTTGAGTTTTATCCGCGCGACAACATCCGCCTGCACGCCATGTATGCACATACGTTCGGCACCAACGGCAATCCCGAAGGCACCATGAAGCCCGGACGCGACTATATGAGCGTAGGTCTTACGTGGAATGTCAACCTGCTTAGCCTGAAGAATCCCTGGAAGAAAGACGACAACTAAAGACCGTTCTTTCTAACTGTTATACTGTCGTCCGGCTGTCCTGACACAGAGGCATGCAGCCGGACGCCTTGCAGAACAAAAGATATAACTTAACCTTAATAACTGCTATGATGAAGACAATGTTAAAGAGAGTCTGGCAGGCCATACCGAGCGGAATAGTCTGTCTGTGCGTAATTTTTGCGCTTTTCGGTTACATCGGTTCAATCATGGGCGTGCCCAATATGCTTAACACCATAATGAAGACCGCCCACGACCTTCTGCTCAACACCGTGTTTTATCTTATGGGCATCTGCGTCATCACGGGCGCCATCGGCCGCCTGTTTGTAGAGTTCGGCGTGGTGAGCCTGCTCGAGAAGCTGCTCCGCCCGCTCATGCGTCCGCTTTTCAATCTGCCCGGAGTGGCATCGCTCGGAGCCGTAATGACCTTCCTGTCGGACAATCCGGCCATCATCTCGCTGTCGCAGGACAAGCGCTTCAGCAGTTATTTTAAGAAATATCAGTTTATCTCGCTCACCAACTTCGGCACGGCCTTCGGTATGGGTCTGCTCGTTATGGTGTTCATGGTGGGGCAGGGCTTCTACATCGAGCCTCTGATAGGCCTCTTCGGAGCCTTTGTCGGCTGCATCGTGTCCACCCGCCTCATGCAGCGCAAGATTCTGAAGGCATATCCGCAGTATGCCGAAGAGCAGGTGTGCGACCCGCATGAGGTTGAGGAAGAGGAGCAAAAGGAAGAGCAGAAGAGCCTGTTCCTGCGCACGCTCAACTCGCTTCTCGACGGCGGACGCACCGGTGTAGACATCGGCATAGCCATCATTCCCGGTGTGCTCATTATATCTACGCTCGTCATGATGCTAACGTTCGGCGCCGGAGCCAACGGCTACGACGGCTCGCCGTATCAGGGCGTAGAGCTTCTGCCGTGGCTCGCCAACAAGATCGACTTCCTGTTTGCGTGGCTCTTCGGCTTCAACGACCCGCATCAGGTGGCATTCCCCATAACAGCTCTCGGCGCCGTTGGAGCGTCGCTCGGCCTTATACCCGGCTTTATGAGCGCCGGATGGGTAGACGGCAACGCCATAGCCGTGTTCACTGCCATCGGAATGTGCTGGAGCGGATACCTCAGCACGCATACAGCCATGCTCGATTCTCTCGGCTATCGCGAGCTGACGTCCAAGGCCATTGTTTCGCATACCATCGGCGGCATTGCAGCCGGCATGGTGGCGCATTGGACTTATGTGCTCGTGATGCTGCTATAAAAAAGTTTTGATAAAAACTCGTCACTCGTCACATCTCCATGTATCATTCTGATTATCAGCAGTATAAGGTGTGATGAGTTGAAAGTCCCACTCATCACGCGTGACGAGTGGGATTTTTAACTCGTCACGCTCTATGGCGTTGACATACAGCCGGTTATGTCTGTTTGTGACGAGTGATGAGTTTTTAAGAAAAAATTTTGTGCGCGTTTAATAGTCTGTCCTTTCCTAAGTTTGGTTGACTTCAGGCTGTCCTTTTCCTTATAAAAGTTGACTCCGGTTATACTTTATAACTGTTATTGGTTGACTCTACTTATTATAAACCACAAGCCTTTGTTTATACTTTCAGCCTGAATACAAGCCTTTCGCATTATAAAATGCCGTCTTTTACATCATAAAATGCCACCTTTTGCATTGCGAAAGGTCACATATTGCAGCCTTATTTGCCACACTTATCCACGCTGTTTGCCAGTGTATATACTTCAACACAAAACAGTCATTATACCTCATATAGTTTTCTCTATTTTGCAGAAAACATGCTTTCTGCCGTCTTTCTTGGTTTCCTTATTTGCGGCCATAAGTTATCGTGCATTTTTATCTAAATCCGTTTAAATCTTGTCATTTTGACGTTTATTTGTTATATTTGCTGTCAAATTAATTGTCAGACTTAGATTAGCTGACCATAAAACCTTTGCCTATGAAAAAGATTATGCTATTTTTGCTTTCGCTTATGTGTCTGGGCGGATGTGCCGACGAGCCGGTTACTGTTGACAACACCACCGTTAGGCAGCTCGACCTCAAGCGGTTTATGGGCCGCTGGTATGAGATAGCGCGCTACGACCATAAGTTTGAGCGCGGAATGACAAACGTGACGGCTACATACACCCTGCTCGACAACGGCAGGATAGAGGTGGTGAACGAAGGCCTGAAGGACGGCAAGCGCAAGACGGCCAACGGCAAGGGCAAGCTGCCCGACACGTCTGAGCCGGGCAAGCTGAAGGTGGCTTTCTTCCTGTGGTTCTATGCCGACTATTACGTGCTCGATATTGCGCCCGACTACAGTTATGCGCTCGTGGGCAGCAGTTCAGACAAATATCTCTGGATAATGAGCCGCACAAAGGCCCTGCCTCAGTCGGTGCTGACCGGTCTTCTCGACAACTTGCGTCGTCGCGGCTACGACACCACAAAGCTTATCTGGGTAAGACAGTGAGCATGGGCTTAATCATAATCACCGCTTTTTGAGTTATAAGCCGTCAGAAGCAAAAGAAGAAATATTTTGGATAACGCCGCGGCAAGATAAAATCCGTTTTGTAGTTTTGTCCGTTGAGGCTTTTGGGCGTGTCCTGCTGTTTCTTCTTTTGCTTTCTTTTTTGTTTATTTTACTTGTCTTTCCATGGCTATTAGTTCCTTTAGTATTTCCTTTTAGGCATGGTTGCACATAATATGCCGTGCTTGCATGAAAGCAATCAAATTAGTTAAATATTTGACTATCTCGGTAAAAAGATGTACTTTTGCAGCCGAAAAGAAAAAGAAGAATTTTATGGAGGATAACAACGGACATTTTTCATCGCGTGACTGCATCATCCAACTTATAAGTACGCGTATGGCGTCGCGCCAGGCCATGCAGCGCCTTTTGCGTGATTCGGGCGCAGGCATCACTTTCGAGATGCTTCAGATAATGAGCTGTCTGTGGACAGAACAGGGCATATCGCAGCAGACGCTGGCGGTGAGGACGTCGAAGGATAAGGCCTGTCTTACTAATCTTATGCTGAATCTTGAGAAGAAAGGCTATGTCTGCAGGCGTGAAGACCCTAAGGACAAGCGCAACAAGCTGGTTTATCTTACTGATGAGGGCGAGGCCTTCAGACGATGGATATCTCCTAAGCTGTCGGCATATTATACGCGGCTTGACGAGATACTGGGCAAAGATGTTATCAAGCAGACGGAGAAACTATTAAAAGACCTGCAGCATGCAATCGAGACATATTAGAACTTTTATCGTTGCGCTCCTGACATCGTCGGCGGCACTGCCGGCATGTGCGCAGACAGCGTGCGACACGTTGTATCTCAGTGTTGAGGAGCTTTTGTCAAAGGTGTCGCGCAGTCATCTTCAGGTGGCAGCCGACCGCCTGAAGGAGCAGATGGCTGCCGAGCGCGCCAAGACGGCACGCATGTCGAGGCTGCCTTCGGTCAGCGTGGGGCTGCGTGCCGGATATTTGGGCCAGCCGATAGTGTGGGAGAACGGACTGAGCCATGCCACCAGGCCCGACTCGCCCGACTGGCAGCAGAACTATACGGTAGACGTAAGTCAGCCAGTATATCAGGGCGGCAGGATAAAATACTCCATACGCAAGGCCGACCTTGAGCAGGAACTTGCGCGGCTGCAGACTGCTGCCGACGAGGGCGACATAAGGCTTGCCATGCTCAGCCGCTACCTTGAACTCTTCAGCATGTATAAGCAGCACATGGTGCTTGACAGAAAGATTGCTGAGTCGGAGCGTAGGCTGAAGGACATACGCCGCCTGAAGGCCGAGGGCGTAATAACCAATAACGACGTGCTGCGCAGCGAGCTGCAGCTCACCGACGACCGGCTGGCACTGCAGGAGACAGACAACGACATACGCATAGCCTCGCAGCAGATAGACATCCTTCTCGGGCTCGACGAGCGCCTGCTGCTCATGCCCGACACGGCTTTGCTGGCAGACGAACGTCATGTGGACAACTATGAATACTATGTTGAGCGCGCATCGCTTGCCGACCCTTCGGTGCTTGCGCTGCACAAACAGACCGAGATAGCCGAAAACAACGTGTGCATAAAGCAGTCGGCATTGCGCCCCTCTGTATCTCTCACGGCGTCTAACACGCTGGCGCGTCCCGTTTCGCGCACTATGGCCGACATGTATAACAACGCATGGAACGTGGGCGTGTCGGTGTCTTATCCGCTGTCGGCACTCTATACCGACCGCCATCAGCTGCGCGAGGCACGGCAGAATGTTCAGCTCATGCATAACGCCGAGGAGCAGAAACAGCAGCAGATACGCATGGCCGTGCAGTCGGCCCTGCTGCGCCACCGTGAGGCCATCAGCCGTGTAGAGGCCCTGAAGCTTTCGGTGAGGCAGGCATCTGAGAACTACCGCATAATGTATAACAGGTATATGAACCAGCTTGCAATACTGACAGACCTGCTCGACGCCGACAACCTAAGGCTTAACGCCGAGCTGCAGCTTACCACGGCACGCACGCAGGTGGCATACACCTACTATGAACTGCAGCGCGCTGTCGGCGAACTGTAGTAAGGACAACATTTTATTAAAGTAACCTACATAAACGACATGTCTATAATCCATCTGAAATATAAGCGCCTGAAGCAACGGCGCCGCCGCAATATCATTCTTAACATAGTGTGTGTCATCATAGCCGGCTCTGGACTGGCCTGGACCGCAAACTATTTCTGGCGATACATAAGCTACGAAATAACCAACGACGCGTTTGTCGACCAGTATATAGCCCCGATAAACGTCCGTGTGGGCGGATATATCCAGGAAGTGCGTTTCCGCGAGCATCAGTTTGTGCATCAGGGCGACACCCTTGTAGTGCTCGACAACCGCGAATATCTGATAAAGCAGAAGGAGGCACAGGCCGCCCTGCTCAACGCCCGCGGCTCGCGCGGGGTGCTGGCTTCGGGCATACAGACGTCGCACACGCGCATAGCTGAGCAGGATGCCAACCTTGCCGAGGCAAAGGCAAAGCTGTGGCAGGCGCAGCAGGACTATAAGCGATACGAGCGCCTGCTGCATGAAGAGTCGGTGCCCGAGCAGCAGTTTGAGCAGGCCAAGGCCAACTATGAGGCTGCCAAGGCACGCTATGACGCTCTGCTGCGGCAGAAGGAGGCTGCCAGTTCGCAGTATGACGAGACAAGCAAGAAGCAGGTGGGCGTTGAGGCTGGCATACTCAGTGCTGAGGCGGCTCTCGACATGGCCAACCTCAACCTGTCGTACACCGTGGTAACGGCGCCATACAGCGGCTACATGGGCCGCCGCACGCTCGAGCCGGGCCAGTATGTCTGCGCCGGACAGACGCTCTCGTACATCGTCAGACAGTCGGGCAAGTGGATAACGGCCAACTATCGTGAGACTCAGATAGCCAACATCTATATAGGCCAGCCTGTGCGCATAAAGGTCGACGGCGTGCCCGGCCGCGTGTTCCACGGCCATGTTACGGCCATATCAGAGGCCACGGGCTCTAAATATTCGCTTGTGCCTACCGACAATTCGGCAGGAAACTTCGTGAAGGTGCAGCAGCGCATACCCGTGCGCATCGACATCGACGACGCCGGCGAGGAGAGCATGAGGCTGCTGCGTGCAGGCATGATGGTTGAAACAGAAGCACTCAGACGCAAATGAAAACAGCCAAGGAGCTCGACATACCCGTCAGGTCGTGGGTGCCCGACCGTATGGCCGTGGCAGCCGTGTTTATTATCATGCTGCCCATAGCCATGCTCAACGGCACCTATACCGGAAGCATGGTGGAGGTGTCTAATACGCTGGGCGTATACACCGAGGACATCACCATAGGCTATTATGCCGCGTCGGCAGGCATGGCCGTGGCCTATCCCATAGTGCCCAAGATTCTTAACGCGCTGCCGGCAAAGACGCTTCTGCTTGTCGACCTCGTGCTGCAGTTCTTCTTGAGCTGGTTTTGCGCCCGTCAGGCCAACATCGACCTCCTGATAACCGCAAGTTTCATCATCGGCTTCCTCAAGGGCTTTCTCATGCTGTGGATAATACGCCGCATAAAGTTCATATTCAGTCCGAAAGACGTGCGCAGCGAGTTCTATGCCTATTTCTATCCGCTCGTGTTCGGCGGCGGCCAGCTCTCGATGGTCATCACGGCCCTGCTGGCCTATCATTACGACTGGAAGTATATGTACTACTTCATGATGCTCCTTCTGGCCGTGGCCATATTGTCGGTCATCATGTTCTTCCGCATCGACCGTCAGGCACGCCCCATACCCTGGAAAGAACTTCATCCGCGCGAGATGCTCATAATATCCACCGGCCTGCTCATGCTCATCTATGTGATAACCTACGGCAAGACGCTCGACTGGATGGCCTCTCCGCGCATACGCATCTACATCGTCATAGCCCCTCTGCTCGTGGCATTGTTCCTTTGGGAGCAGTTTCATTCGCCCCGTCCGTTCGTAAGCCTTAAGCCCCTGTTCCAGTGGAAAGCCATTCTCGGATATTTCTATATGATGCTCGTGATGTTCTTCAGCACGTCCACGAGCCTGCTGACAAGTTATATGACCACAATATTGCATGTCGACAACACCCGCACCTACACCATATACATCTGGCTTCTGCCGGGCTATGTCCTCGGCGCGTTCATCTGCTTCTGGTGGTTCCGCTGGCAGCGGTGGCGTTTCCGTTTCTTCATTGCCGGCGGCATGTCGTGTTTTGCCCTGTTCTTCGGCATGCTCTATTTCGGCATATCGCCCGACAGCACCTACGAGATGCTTTATCTGCCGATGTTCCTGCGAGGCCTGGGCATGCTTGCGCTGATAATAGCCTTCGCGCTTTTTGCCGTAGAAGACCTTCAGCCCAAGTATCTGCTATCCAACGCCTTCTTCCTCATAACGTTCCGCTCGGTGCTTACGCCGGTCATAGCCTCGGCATTCTACAGCAACACGCTCTATCGCCTGCAGCAGCGCTATATGGTTGAGCTGTCGGAGACCATGTCGGCAGCCGACCCTCTTGCCGCGTCGCGCTGGCAGTCGGCCTTCAGCAGTGCGCTGGCGCAGGGACACGGAGCCGACGAGGCAGTGCAGATGGCCACTAACACGCTCAACACCATTCTGCAGCAGCAGGGCACTCTGCTCGCGCTGAAGCATATTCTGGGTTGGCTCTTTGCCGTGACGCTGGCAATAGCCATAATATCACGCTTCATTCCGTTCCACAAGACCGTGCGCGTACCGGTGGTAAGGACAGGCGAGGATATGGTCTGACGCTGTGTATGTTATGCCTGTATAGCCTGTCAGGTCCTCATGGCGATAGGCATATTTGTAAATAAAAGCGAAAAATTCCGGACGTTTGACGCTCTCAGAATGGCGGTGCCCGTCGCAGATGCGTGGTTTGGCTCGGAAATGGCCGAAAATTGCATGGTTTTTATAAGCTGCTGATTAGCAGCGGTTTATGCTGTTTGTGAAGTGAGACAGCAACCGTTAAAAAATATTACCGGGCCACTTTCGCATCAAAAGTGGCCCGTTTACGATATCATACTTATGCTTTTGCAGCCTGAAAGTGCAGCTTTTGGATATAAAAATCAGCCATTTCAGGCTCTTAAAATATCTTAGATGTGAATATGTGTTAATAAGCTTACGCTGTTAATACCGTTAAATTAACATCCGTTATATATTATTTTCCTAGATTGAAAAAATATTTTGTCATGACTTTTTACTGCCGATTTTGTAAGTCATAAATTTCTATTTATGCAGTTAATCGTAGATTTCCATTCTCTGTGTAACACGGTATACAGCGTATTTCTGATACTCCGTCTGATTTACTCAATAATTCAATACCTATGTCAGCACATACTTTCAGGGCTAAACTATCATTGACAACCTCTTTAAGGTAAGATTACTAAAGTGTCTTAAACCTGTGGCTTCCAGTCGTTTACCAGATTAAATAGTTCTTCAACACTTTCTATGTTCATTTTCTTACGCAGTCTGTAGCGTGCTTTCTGAAGACTTTCGGTTGATATTCCTAAGGCTGTTGCCGTTTCTTTTACAGGTATCTTCATGCGCATAAACCCGAGAATAAGGATGTCGTTATGTGTAAGTTGCGGATATGTCTTTTTGATATATTCCACAAAGTCTGTATTTATAGTGGCTTCGAGCATGTCAAGGCGTGTCATGGCTGTCTGCCGTGCTGTGGCTTCACCGACAATCTGTGCCACGGTTTCAGCGTTCTTGTTTTTTGTCTTCTCCAGTTCATTTATGGTCTGGTTCATCTTCAGCGAAATCAGCTCGTTTTCCAGTTTCTTGTATTCCACTTCTGTTTCAAGCCGCTTGTGTTCTTCCTCTTCTGTTTTCAGCCGCATTTTGTTTTGTCTGTACAGCAGCAATATTATTATGCATGCGGCTATGGCCGTTAAGGCGAGTCCGCTGAACAGCAGTATTCTTATGATGTGCGTCTTTTCAGCTTCGCGTATTATCCTGTTATATTTATATTGTTCTTTTATAACGGCGATGCGCTGTGCAGTTTCTCCGTTTTTAATCACGCCCGCAAGGCTGTCGTATTTGTCTCGGTTGCGTATGTATTCTGTCAGATTTCCGTTGATGCTGTCAGAGCGCATAATTATTTTCAGGGCATTGGCTTCGTTTTCCATTTCGCCGTATCTCGACGAGTATTCCATGCTCATCTTTGCATATATCCGCGAGCTGTCCGTCTGTCCCTCTTTTTCCAGCAGCATTGAGTGTACATAGTAGGTCTGAGACAGATATCTGTCGTCTTTCAGCGGATTGCTCTCGAGCCTTTTTATAGTTTCCCATGCTTTGGCGGTTTGTCCTGTTACATAGAACATTTCGGCCATGTTGGCCATGTCCATATACAGCCATGTCTTTTTGCCCGGAAAGTCTTTCTTGTCCAGCTCAAGGAGATTTTTCATGCACGTAAGAGCTGTTTTGTAATCGTTGTCGAGGGTAAAGGCATAATACGCCATCATTCTCCAGTAATATTGTGAGCTGTAGTTACCTGCTTTTCTTATGTGATAATATTTTGTTGATTTCAGCAAGTTATATCCCTCGCGTTTCTGTCCAATTATTCCGCATATAATTCCGAGATGCGAGTTCGCCTCAAACACTCCTACGCTGTCTCCTTCTTCTTTAAATGCAGCCGCAGCACGGTGAAACTGCCGGTATGCCACCGGAAGATTGCCATTCTCCCATTCTGTCATGGCTTGCTCGAATATTGTCCGGCTGTTTTCGCTTTCTGAACAGCCCGATAACATGACCATAAATGTCAGTAATAGCGTGATATATCGTATAAGTTTTTTCATCTTTTTGGTTAGCATTATAATGCTGTTATGATTACAAAATTAGCAATTTTTTTATATTATAATATATGTATGTCCTTGCTTGTCCGTCCTGTTAAATATTATTTAACATAAATGTCCGCCCATTTGTCTAGTATCTTTTATTGTATGTGTTGAGTTTGGGTAATACATTTGCGAAAACAATTCTTTGTTTAATCATTTTAAATTTTGATAATATGAAAAAGAGACATTACTTTTTTCTTATGTCCTGCTGTTATGTAAGCATGGCGTTTGCACAAAGCCAAAGCGAGAGAAGCTGGTTCACGGAAAGACAGTATTTCTCAACGAGTGTAAATAACGAAGGCGAGGCTCTGGTGCATAGTGATCAGTGTCAGCCAATAGAAATATGGAACCCGCGTACAAACGACTATAAACAGATCGGTGGAGTTGCATCCGGCAATGGCATAGGAGGTGTTGCTAGCTTTTCTGACGACGGAAAGAAAATATCTTCCACAATGCTGGTAACTGATTTTGATATGCCCGACGTATGGACTGGCAACGTGGTGCTCGATGGCAAGATGTCGATAAAAAAGATTATGCCGACATGGATGAACAAGAATAGCAAGAGGCTGTTTGCCGTTGCTGCAGATGATGACTGTACGTCGGGTGATATTCTTGTGTCTTCAAATTCGGGACAGACTTGGCGTCAGGAGAACTATATGCTCGATGGCAATCCGATTGAAGCATTGGTCTCGCTAGGCATGTTTTCCAACTATAGCATCTTTGCCGGTGGATACAATGGTGCATTGTATTATACAAAAAACGAAGGCGCTTACTGGCAAAAGGAGGACGCAAGGCCCGAGGGCTGTACTGATGAAGTAAGTGTTTATCGTGTGATATATTTTCAGCCTTTTACACAGACACAAGATATATGGGCATCACCAAACGGGGTCTTTGGTGTGGAGCTTGCTGACGGCACTGGTGGAATCTATTTTACCACTGACACATGCAGCACCACCCATAAGGCAAGAGGTGTTGAAGGCGTTCCCATGGCTGTGACAAATGTAGGACAGACATATTTCCTTGTAACGGCGAACGGCAAAGTGCAGCGGTCTGACGATCTCGGTGCAACATGGACAACGGTGTTCGCCGATAATGCCGGAAGCGAGTTCTGCGGCATAGCCTTCACTGATGACAAGAACGGAGTGATCGTGGGTAACAGGGTCGCATACCGTACGGCAGACGGTGGAGCAACGTGGAGCAGACTCGTGATGGAGGAAGGTGTCAGCGAGAATGTCAAGTGGAATGATGTGGCCGTGATGGACGACGGCAGGCTGATGGCTGTAGGCAACACTGGCAACATATATGAAAGCGCCGACAATGGGGCTACATGGAAGAGGATAAGAATAAATGATAACGGTGGAGTCATCACGACAGCAGGCTACATAGGTACGGATCTCTATGCCGTGGCCGGCAATTCTGACGCTGTAAATATCGGAGGCACAGGTGGAAATTTGTATTACAAGAGAGAGATAGAACTCTCAGGATATGGTGCCGGCATATATGATGTTGAAAGTGGCGAATGGACAGCCATGCCGTGTACAGGATATCTGAGTGGAGGATCCGCTTCAAGTGCAGATGACATTTCCGGTGACGGAACGACAATTGTTGGTAGCGTGTATGATGCTGTAGACGTTAATGGAGTAAGCACCGTTGTATGTAACGGTGGAGTATGGAACAATGGCGATATGACTGTTCTTGAGAATAAGTTTGCAGATAAGGGCAGGGCGGCAAAAGCAGTGAAGACAAATTATGACGGCAGCGTAATCGTTGGTTGGCAAGATCTTTACGGTCCCTGGATGGCAACGGTCTGGCGCAGGCAGGGCGACGGCACGTATAATCGTCAGACAATTCTTGCGGAAGAAGGCTTGACTGAAGATGATGTTAACTGGAATGATATTGATGAAACATTCTCTAAGACGATAGGTATGTGTAATGCCGTTTCTTCTGATGGCAAGATTATCGGCGGACGAAGCAACTCCAGCAATTTTGCTTTTGACGGTGCATGGCTCTGGAGCGAGGAGAAAGGGCTTCAGCGCATAACAGACAGCGACGATATGGTATACGATATGACCAACGACGGCTCGTTTGTCGTAGGTCAGGTAGGCACGGGCGCAAGCTCATGGGTGTGGACTGAAGATGGCGGCAAGGTAGAATTGAATTCTTATGTTCAGAACACCCTCGGAATAGACTTGCAGGGACACACTCTTTGCGGTGTCTACGACTTGTCTCCCAACGGCCGTTATATCACGGGCTGGTGTATGAAGGGTGACGGCAAGTTTGCTTATGTCATCGATCTTAAGGGCGATGAAGGCACGGACATCGACAAGGCTCAGGAGCAGATAAAGGCCGCTGTTTATCCTAATCCGGTGGCAACAGAGCTTCATATCGACCTTCCGTATGACAACGTGGCTACAAAGATAAGTCTTTATAGCGCTCAGGGCGCATGCGTAAAGAGCATGAATGCTATAGGAACGAGTAACGTGATGTATGTCGGCGCTTTACCGGATGGCGTTTATATACTTGACGTGAATGCCGACGGAGTGCGCAAGACATTCAAGGTGATGGTTAGGCACTGATGACAGACGTTCGGATCGGTGTGTCGAAGTCGCAGAAACTGCGTTTGTAACACAATAGTCAAGTTTACTTGCGGAAATTAGGTTATTAACATCAAAAAAATAATAAGCATGAGAAAAAAGTTTTTACTTTCCCTTTTAGGTCTTGGTACCGTGGGAGTTATGTCGGCCCAAGTATATATCACGGACGACAAGTTCAATCCGAATGGTGTCACCAACGAAGGTATTGTTGTGGGGTCTTTTGGAGAGGATATGCCTTTTGTTCTTTGGGATATAAACAAAGGTACGGGGGCGGAAAGCATGAAAGCCATCGGCGGTCAGTCTTCAGGACAGGAAGGTGCGGGCGGCCGTGCACGTTTCTCGCACGACGGAAAGTTCGTGGCGGCTCCTACATGGATTGAGGGGATACCGGTAAGTACAAACTGGGAGAAGAAAGAACGTACTGACCTTAAATATGATTTTAAGGGCATAGTTTATGTCTCGGATATGAACCTGCTGGCTGTCGGAACTGCTGAAGACGGAAAGTCGGGCGTGTTCATGAAGTCAACAAATAACGGTAAGACTTGGGTGAAAATGGAGTCAATAACAGAAGGCAATGGCTCGATAACGTCGCCGACAACAGGTATAGTGTCAATTGCCCCGCAAACTTGGGCGCATATATTGGCAGGCGGCATGGACGGCAAGCTGTATCTGTCTACAAGTTCAGGCACGGGCTGGGAGCTTGTCGACCTGCATCCTGAAGGCGATGAGTCAGTGGTTGACACATATTGGGCCATGGACTTCAGGTATGAAGGTTCTTCGTTTCCTGTTTCCCAATATGGCGTTATCGGCATGGAGCTTGAAGGCGGCACCGGCGCAGTATGGTACACGGAAGATGAGGGCGAGACGTTCAACGTCGCAACGGGCGTGAACGGCGTGCCGTCATATATCACCCACTTGGGTGAGACTTTCTTTATGACCACGTTCAACGGCCTCATCCAGAAGTCGGAAGACCACGGGAAGACATGGACCGACGTGTTCTCGACCACTGACGGAACGGGGCTTTACCGCATGAAGTTCGCTGACGACCAGAAAGGTGTTGCGGTATCTGACAACATCATATACATAACACGTGACGGCGGGGCGACATGGACGAAGAAAGACATTCTTCCGGCAGACCCGAGTCCATGGGCCGACGGCGCAGCGAAGTGGAACGACGCGGTATGGCACGGAGACACGCTCATGGTCGCCGGCAACAACGCCGCGCTGTACACATCTGTCGATGACGGGGAGACTTTCTCAAAGGCTGAGGTAGACAAAGAGTATGAAGGCGACTTCACTCTTCTTTATTACGCCCGCAATGCGTATTCACTTTTCGGTCAGGAGGGCAACTTGTTCCATAAGTCTGAAGAAGAAACTGTTGATGCTTTCGGCGCGGGAATCTATGACATAGAGAACGACACGTGGACTCCGCTTCCGAGTTACGGTCTGGTATCTGACAACAATGTTGCTTCGCCATGGCACTTCTCGGGCGACGGACAGACCGTTGTGGGCGATGTCAAGGCATATAATGCTGCGGACGGCAGGATTGTTACCCATGCCGCAGTTATGACACGTGACGGCCTGATTGAGCTTGGCCACAGGTATGACGACGTGACAAGCGGGGATTTACCCATAAACAAGGCTACGCAGGCAAAGGGCGTAAACTTTGACGGCAGCGTGGTAGTAGGTTATGAAGACACATGGGGGCCGCGTTACGGTTGTATTTGGACGAGGAACGAGGACGGCAGCTATACCAAGAAGATGCTGAAGAAGGACATGTCTCTGAATGACGACGATTGTGATTTCCAGGATCAGTCCTGGTGTGTGGACAATCTTGCATATATGGCGCGCTCGGTGTCACCCGAAGGCAGCTGGGTCGGCGGCGACGGTAGCTCGTGGGCTGTGTTCGGCGGCCCGTGGCTGTGGAATGAGGAGGAAGGTTTTGTGTTCCCGTTCGGCGAGGATTCAGAGGTAGGCGGAAGTGTTGCGGCCATTACAGCCAACGGCGAAAAGGCCGTAGGATGGCAGGGCACGGGCCAGAGCGCATGGCTCTATACCAAGGCTGACGGCAAGGTGGTTACTTTGCAGGAGTATGCAGAGCAGGAACTGGGCTATACGTTTAACGACTTCGCCATCGCGTCTGTTTACGACATCTCTCCCAACGGCCGTTACGTTACTGGTTATGGACTTACCGGCAGTATGGATATGCGTGGCTACGTGATAGACCTTGAGGCCAAAGGCACATCGATAGAAGACAAGGTTGTAGAGCAGACCAAGGCTGCGGTTTATCCCAACCCCGTTGCAGATGAGCTTCACATAGACCTGCCTTTCGGCTCGGAAGACGTCAAGACGACATTGACTCTTGTCGACCTGCAGGGACGCGTGGTGCGCAGCATCGGCACTGCAAACCAGAGCAATGTGATGAACGTAAGCAACCTGACCGATGGCATTTATGTGCTTGACGTTAACGCTCGCGGCACACGCAAGTCGTTCAAGGTGATGGTTAGGCACTGATGACAGACGTTCGGATCGGCATGTCGAAGTCAAGGGAACTGCATGTTTTTTATATGTATGATAAGGCTCACTTCTTTGCAGGTAATGTGAATATGATAGCTCAAAAAAACAATGGGGAAGTGGCTTGTTATGCGGCCGACCTCATGTAAGATACGGACATTTGTACTTTACATCGTGAAACTTTCTGATGGACGTACAATAAAAAAATAATGAAATGAAGTAATTGTTCTTCATTTTGAGGGTTCTTAGTTTATAGGATGCGGTTAGGCAATAAATGTGATTTATTCGCTTAACCGCAATTTCTATTTACGCTTCCTTCTGAATTACCGGGCCACTTTTGCATCAAAAGTGGCCCGTTTACGATATAATACTTATGCTTTTGCAGCCTGAAAGTGCAGCTTTTGGATATAAAAATCAGCCATTTCTGGGTCCATAAATATCTTAGATGTGAACACGTGTTAATTAACTTGCGCTGTTGATACGGTCAAATTAACATCCATTATATATTATTTTCCTAGATTGAAAAAATATTTTGTCATGACTTTTTACTGCATATTTCACGATTCACAATCAATAAATAGCTAAGCGCTGAACAGCCTATTCATAATAGGCCTGCGTTGAACTTAATTTCACAAATCATAATTGGCTTGCGCCGAACTTTGTTTTTCCGTTCTTAATTCTCAATTCTCCATTAATAATGTGCTTGCCGTATTATATTTTTTCGTAACTTTGCAGACCACAGCAGATTTTTATTTTTCTGCAAAATTACGACAAATAGAGATGGATAATAAAGAAATAAATAAAAACAACGAGTTCGTAAGACAGGTGGCTGAGCAGAAATATGAGTTCGGCTTCACCACCGACGTGCATACGGACATAATCGACGTGGGTCTTAACGAGGACGTGGTGCGCCTGATTTCGCAGAAGAAGGGCGAGCCCGACTGGATGCTCGACTTCCGCCTGAAGGCCTACAACTACTGGAAGACGCTGGAGCAGCCTACCTGGGGACACGTGAACGTGCCCGAGATAGACTATCAGGCTATATCATATTATGCCGACCCGCTGGCAAAGAAGAAGGACGAGGGCAAGAAGGAGATTGACCCCGAGCTGATGAAGACTTTCGACAAGCTGGGCATTCCGCTCGAAGAGCGCCTTATCCTTAGCGGCCAGACGGCCGTAGACGCCATTATGGATTCGGTGTCGGTGAAGACTACTTATAAGGAGAAGCTGGCCGAGAAGGGCATCATATTCTGCTCTATCGGCGAGGCGATAAAGGAACATCCTGACTTGGTAAGAGAGTATCTCGGCACGGTTGTGCCTTACCGCGACAACTTCTTCGCAGCCTTGAACAGCGCCGTGTTCAGCGACGGCTCGTTCGTCTACATACCAAAAGGCGTGCGCAGCCCGATGGAGCTTAGCTCTTATTTCCGCATCAACGCAAGAAACACGGGCCAGTTTGAGCGCACGCTGATCATTGCCGAGGACGACAGCTATGTGTCTTATCTCGAAGGCTGTACGGCTCCGATGCGCGACGAGAATCAGCTTCATGCTGCCATCGTCGAGATTATCGTAAAGGACAACGCCGAAGTGAAATATTCTACGGTGCAGAACTGGTATCCGGGCGACGAGAACGGCAAGGGCGGAGTGTTCAACCTCGTTACAAAGCGTGGCGACCTGCGCGGAGTTAACTCGAAGCTGTCGTGGACTCAGGTTGAGACAGGCTCGGCCATCACGTGGAAATATCCGTCGTGCATCCTGCGCGGCGACAACTCTGTGGCTGAGTTCTACAGCGTAGCCGTTACCAACAACTATCAGGAGGCCGACACGGGTACGAAGATGATTCATTTGGGAAAGAACACCAAGAGCACTATAATAAGCAAGGGCATCAGCGCCGGACACAGCCAGAACTCTTATCGCGGACTGGTGCGCGTGTCGCCCAATGCCGACAATGCCCGCAACTATTCGTCGTGCGACTCGCTGCTGCTGGGCAGCGACTGCGGAGCCCACACGTTCCCGTATATGGACATACACAACGACTCGGCGATAGTGGAGCACGAGGCTACGACGAGCAAGATAAGCGAAGACCAGCTGTTCTACTGCAATCAGCGAGGCATACCTACGGAGCAGGCCGTCGGCCTTATCGTCAATGGATATGCCAAGGAGGTTCTGAACAAGCTGCCTATGGAGTTTGCCGTTGAGGCTCAGAAGCTGCTCAGCGTGTCGTTGGAAGGCACTGTGGGATAGTTCTTCAAATTAAGAATTAAAGATTAAAAATTGACGGGTAGTGCCGTAGGGGTTTATCGGTTCATTAACGATATATATAAAAAATGTTGTTATGATGAATACAAGACCTTTGATTGTTTTAGTCTTGCTGCTTTGTCTGTCAAGACTTGTGGCAAACGCTCAGGACGATGACTCGCGGCGATGGGCAATAGACTTCAGGCTAAGTCCTGTAAAGCCGGTTGTAACGCTCAACGAAACTCCTGACAAGTATTACGACCCTTTGAAGGCAGGCGGCGGTCCTAACTTCTCTGCTCACATAGAGTATTTCATTCCGCAGACAGGCTTCTCTGTTGTCGGCGGCTATGACCACGAAGTGATGGACTTCTATTCAGGCGACGTGTCGGCCGATTTGTCGCAGATTATGCTTGGCGGCCGCTGGTATTTCCTGTCAAAGTCGTGCCCGCTGCAGCCTTATCTCGGCGTAAGCACCTTCTGGAACGTTGCCGGGCGCAAGGATGCAGGCACGGTGAGCACGTCGGGAATGTATGGCAGCTATGAGCGCAAGTATAGCGTTAGCAGCCCCGTGCTCAGCGTGGCGCCGGTGGTGGGTCTCGACATTTATATGTTCTCGTGTGTGGCTCTTGAGGTCGATTATGGCTTCCGCATGGCTGTCGACGGACATACATCGTCGCAGACGACATACAGAAAGGACGCAACGCCCTATGCAATGCGCTCGCCGATGCACCGCCACGCGCTGTCAGTGGGACTGAAAGTTACGTTCCCGTTCAAGTTCACAAGCAGTGACTTCGGCGGACTACTGGATTCTCTGCTGACATATCTATATCTGAAATAAACAATCACGGCAGGCGCAAGCCGTAAGGCCGGAATAAATTATAAGCAAGAATTATGTTAGAAATAAAAGACTTACACGCCAAGATTGGCGACAAGGAAATATTGAAGGGCATCAACCTCACCATAAGGGACGGTGAGACACATGCCATAATGGGACCTAACGGTTCGGGCAAGAGTACATTGAGCGCCGTGCTGGTCGGTAATCCTCTTTATGAGGTTACGTCAGGCTCGATAACCTTCAACGGCAAGGACCTGCTCGAGATGAAACCTGAGGACAGGGCACACGAAGGACTCTTCCTTTCGTTCCAGTATCCCGTGGAGATTCCGGGCGTGTCGATGACCAACTTCATGCGTGCCGCCATAAACGAGAAGCGCAAGTATGAGGGCAAGGAGCCGCTCAACGCAGCCGACTTCCTGAAGCTGATGCGCGAGAAGAGAAAGATTGTTGAGCTTGACAGCAAACTGTCTAACCGCTCTGTGAACGAAGGTTTCAGCGGCGGCGAGAAGAAGCGTAACGAGATTTTCCAGATGGCAATGCTCGAGCCTAAGCTCAGTATCCTGGACGAGACTGACTCTGGCCTCGACGTAGACGCGCTGCGCATTGTTGCCGAAGGCGTTAACAAGCTGCGCACACCGGAGTCGAGCTGTATCGTCATCACTCACTATGAGCGCCTGCTCGACATCATCAAGCCCGACATCGTTCACGTGCTCTACAAGGGACGCATCGTAAAGACCGCCGGTCCGGAACTGTCGAAGGAAATCGAGGCACGCGGATACGACTGGATTAAAGAAGAGGTGGACTGAATTTAATTCATAATTGGCTGATGCCGAACTTCGTTTCACAATTCATAATTCATAATTGGATTGCGCTGAACTTCGTTTCATAATTCACAATTCTTAATTCGTAATTTATAATTAATATACGGATGGATAGCGAAAAACAATATATAGACCTTTACAACCAGTGCCGCGACATGATATGCGCGCACAGCTCAGCGCCGCTCAACGCCGTGCGCGATGCTGCGTTCGACGACTTCAAGCGGTTGGGATTCCCGACAAAGAAGGTCGAGAGATATAAATACACCGACATTCCGTCGCTATTTGAGCCCGACTACGGCCTTAACCTCAACCGCCTTAACATTCCGGTTGACCCGTATGAGGCATTCAGATGCGACGTGCCTAACCTCAGTACATCGCTCTATTTCATAGTGAACGACGGCTTCTATGGCAAGTCTACGCCTAAGGGACAGCCGCTTCCCGAAGGAGTGGTTGTCGACTCGCTGGGCAAGGTGGCTGCCGAAAGGCCAGAACTGATAGAGAAATATTATGCCAAGCTGGCAAAGACTTCTGAAGACGGCATAACGGCTCTCAACACAATGCTGGCACAGGACGGACTGCTGGTTTATGTGCCCAAGGGCGTTGTGGTAAGCAAGGCCGTGCAGGTGATCAACATCCTGCGCTCTGACGTCGACCTGATGGTTAATCGCCGTGTGCTGATAATAGTGGAGGAGGGGGCTGAAATCAAGCTGCTCTTCTGCGACCATGCCGCCGACGACCGCCGTTTCCTCACCACGCAGGTTATCGAGGCTTATGTGGGCGACAATGCCGGACTTGACCTCTACTGCCTTGAGGAGACTCACGCAAAGAACGTTCGCGTGAGCAATCTGTTTATTGAGCAGCAGCGCAGCAGCAGGGTTAACCATAACATAATAACGCTGCACAACGGCATAACACGCAACCGCACCGACCTTGTGTTTGCAGGTGAGGGTGCCGAGTGTAACCTCAGCGGATGTGTTATAGCCGACAAGAAACAGCATGTTGACAACAATACGCTGATAGATCATCGCGTGGCTCACTGCACGAGCAACGAACTGTATAAATACGTTCTCGACGAGAGCGCCACGGGAGCCTTTGCCGGCCGCGTGCTGGTGCGTCATGGCGCACAGAAGACCGACTCGGTGATGCGTAACCAGAACCTCTGCTCAACCAAGGAGGCGCGTATGTACACGCAGCCGATGCTGGAGATATATGCCGACGACGTTAAGTGTGCCCACGGCAGCACCGTAGGTCAGCTCAACGATGCGGCCCTGTTCTACATGCGTCAGCGCGGCATCAGCCTTAAGGAGGCCAAGCTCCTGCTTGAGTTTGCCTTCGTCAACGAGGTCGTAGACGGCATAAAGCTCGAGCCGCTCCGCGACCGCCTGCATTATCTTGTAGAGAAACGCTTCCGCGGCGAACTCAACAAGTGCGAGGGATGCAAACTGTGCAGATAAAATTCGGTAGTTAGAAGTAGTTAAAGGAGTTAGAGTAGTTAAAGTCATTACCTTTGTTGATGTCGTCATTCTTTATGTAACAATGTTGACTGGAATTTGGCTTTGGCTGCTCTAATTCTGAAAATAAGCTCGGATACTTGCATGTTTTCATCTCTTGCAATATAAAGTTTCAAGGCTTGTTCGCTTTAACTGCTCTGACTTCTCTAATTTACTGAATATTCTCGTTAGTCTTTGGCCACGTTACTTTGTATAAAATTATTTAGGCTATTGACTTTAACTACTCTAACTCCTTTAACTACTTTAACTCCTAAAAAGTATGTTCGACGTAACCAAAATAAGAGAAGACTTCCCGATACTCAGCCGTAAGGTTTACGACCGTCCGCTGGTATATCTCGACAACGGCGCAACAACGCAGAAGCCGCTGTGTGTGCTCGATGCCATGCGCGAAGAGTATCTCAATGTCAATGCAAACGTACACCGCGGCGTGCATTATCTTTCGCAGCAGGCAACCGACCTGCACGAACAGGCACGCGAGAAGGTGCGCAAGTTTATCAATGCAGGTTCGGTTAACGAAATAATCTTCACGCGCGGAACCACTGAGAGCCTTAACCTTGTGGTTTCGTCGTTCTGCGACGGCTTTATGAGCGAGGGCGACGAGGTTATCGTGTCCGTCATGGAGCATCATTCCAACATCGTGCCGTGGCAGCTTCAGGCAGCGCGCAAAGGCATATCGCTGCGCGTGATACCGATGAACGACAAAGGCGAACTGCTGCTCGACGAATACGAAAAGCTGTTCACTGAGCGCACTAAGATAGTCAGCGTTACGCATGTAAGCAATGTCCTCGGAACGGTAAACCCTGTTAAGGAGATTGTGCGCATAGCCCACGAGCACGGCGTTCCCGTCATGGTCGACGGTGCACAGAGCACTCCTCACTTTGCCGTTGACGTGCAGGACATAGACTGCGACTTCTTTGCCTTCAGCGGACATAAGATGTATGGTCCTACAGGCGTAGGCGTGCTATACGGAAAGGAATACTGGCTCGACCGCATGCCGCCGTATCAGGGCGGAGGCGAGATGATAGAGAGCGTAAGCTTTGAGAAGACCGTGTTTGAGCATCTCCCGTTTAAGTTTGAGGCCGGCACGCCCGACTATGTTGCCACTCACGGCCTTGCCACAGCCATCGACTATATCAGTTCGATAGGCATCGACAACATCTCGCGCCATGAGCAGGAACTCACAAAGTATTGTATGGAGCGGATGCAGGAGATAGACGGTATCAGACTCTTCGGCACGGCCAATGATAAAGACGCCGTGGTTTCGTTCCTCGTAGGCGACATCCACCATCTCGACATGGGCACGCTGCTCGACCGTCTCGGCATAGCCGTTCGCACCGGTCACCACTGCGCCCAGCCCCTCATGATACGTCTCGGCATACAGGGCACGGTGAGAGCCTCGTTTGCCATGTATAACACAAAGGAGGAGATAGACGTTCTTGTTGAAGGCATAAAGCGCGTAAGCAAGATGTTCTGACTTTAGTATTTACTTTTTATATAATAGAAAAATCCTGGAAGTGTAGAGTTTTATTCTTCCAGGATTTTGTTTGTTTCATGCTTCAAGGGCTATTTCCTCTTCCCCCAATCGGTTGTTATTAGATAAAGATATGTGTGGCCTAATGGCCGATATGGGTTTAATATATTGATATGACCTTTAATCTTTGTCGCCTTTTAACCTGTTGTGAAGGACGTCGTGCAGGTCGACAGATGGCAGGCTCGTCCAAAAAATACCGTCAACTTTTTTCAGTAGATGTTGTGCATTTAGGCAACCAAAATCAGGGGTCTGAGCTTATAATTGTCAGCCAAAGGCAGTCGTGAGTTTAACAGGAGTCAACTTTAATCAGTGAAAAGGCTCTTTGAGGTCAACCCAAATTAGGAAAGGGCATATAGCTACAGGATAAAAAAGTTTTAGATAGAAACTCGTCACTCGTCACATCGACGGGTAAAATGCTGACTGTCAGTTGAATATGGTGTGACGAGTTGCGTCTCATGACTCGTCACACTTGCGTTGATTAACTGTGCCGTGACGAGTTAAAATTTTAACTCGTCACATTGTAACAGCTTGTTTGTCAATGAATTATGGCCGATTGTGACGAGTGACGAGTTTCTGCGAAAACTTATTATAAGTAAGATCCCGATTACGTAAAAGCTTGCTTACGGCCCTGCGAAACGTGGCTTTTTGGCGTGCAATATGTATGCTTTTGCACGATGAAACATGGCTTTTTGTATCTAACAGAGGCTTCTGTCTGTATGGAGCTTGCCTGCTGTTTAAATAAGCATATTGATTTTAAATGGTCAGGATGTTATGTCGTCTTGCATTTTGCGCCGATATAAAAGTCTTGTGGAAAGGTTGTGTCAAGTGGCGTTGCAAAGGCTTGTTAAGCCTTATTTTATCGGTAGTCGCAGTTTTGTGGTAAGTAATGTCAAATCTGTTTTGCATAATTTATAGCAGAAAACTTTATGATTATAAGTCATGATTTTGCTTGTCCGGAGCTGCATATTGAAATAAATCCATATCTCATCGCGTCAAAAAGTTATTGATAATGTAATCTGTCTTTGCTGTTTTTTGTGCTATGAAACTAAAATTTTTGTATAGGAATGTGGCATGAAATATGGCTGCCGAGTGTTTGAGGCAGTGCTAAAATACTATAATTTTAAACTTTATATAATATTTTTGTTGACATTCTGCTCTGTGTTTGCGTTTACATTATGCCATATTGAATCGTTTTTGCTTACATTTTGTCAGTGCTTTATTTGTATTTATGCAGAAAATATTGCATATTTATCCAATATTGTTATAATTAAGTTAATTACACCTTATTATATATACAATGAACCATAATTACTGCCTGCATTATTTGATGTATTGAAATAGTTTTGTGTAATAATGTCTGCCGGGCGATATTAAATATCAGTAAATAAGCAATTTACATGCATTTTGTGCATAATATCTTAAATATTTGCATGTCAACATAGACGAAACAGATATTAAGCATTATTTAAAGTGTAAAATTTTAACTCAAAAAATGTGCGAATAAACATAATGCAAGCATATGG
>OGIH01000460.1_pt1 | contig 32187 bp, 35 predicted proteins | sample 1571721 | NCBI WGS metagenome assembly OGIH01 (sample SAMEA2582068, study PRJEB24529) | metagenome | biome: Human gut stool | place: China | collected 2011
TATTTGGAACTGTTGCCCGACAAAACGACATTCGATGCAATGATAGTTACTTTCGGCGAATCCATCGACACGCTGAACGGCATTTTTGAGGACGTGAAAACGTGGGGTGTCTGCTCCCTGAAAGGATGGATAGACAGCTACGAAAGCACCCGTTTCACTCCCATAGGCACAGATAAGGCAGTGATAACAAGTGAATATAATATGGAATGTGTAAAAGAGTGGCTGGAACATAACACACCCATAAAGAACATTATAATCGGTTAATGAAGAACGGCGGCAAATGCCGCCGCTACTTTCTTTCTGTGAGCCGAAGCGGACAAAGAAAGATAGCAAAGAAACCTGTTTCCATTCCCTATAAAAAAGATAATCCGCCGGGAAATACCCGCCGGATTATCTAATATAACGTTACGCATAACGTATCATTCCAATTCTTCGCCCCACAGTTCTTTATCGGTTGGAGCGTGTTTCATTTCATACCAGCACCAGCAACCAGCCAGCAGGTAAAAAGCAGCCAAAGCCACAAGGATATTATATACCATAAAGATAATACACTGTTATTCCTCGTGGTGTAGAAAGGAAACTTTCAGAACACATACCATTTCCTCATCTTCGGCATCAAATTTCCATGTCCGTTTTTTGACAACCATTTCATTATCATAATCGAACCATTCCAGCACGGGTGCATCATCTTCTTCATCCGCCCATTTGAAAGCCTGATTGGACGGTGTTTTTCTTAATTCCGCCCGGTCAAATTGGGAAATGCTTTCTTTATCCACTATCACAATGTCACCGACTGCCGGAACTGCATCTGTTTTCCATGTGGTATTTACAAAGAATGAAATACCGTTTATATCCAATTCTATTTTAACCATACTCTTTTTACTTTATTTGTTTTCTTCTTCCTTGTTATTGTCATTATTGAATGAAAACGTCAGTTGTTCCACCTGTCCGAAGCTATCCTGAAAATACACATCTACCGTCTGTTGGTCGGTCGATGCGGAAGTATAATAAAGCCGGAATGTTTCACCCGGAAGCGGGTACAGGTCATTCGGAAGTAAAACCGTCCCATCGGACATTTGCAACGTTCCTGCCCCGTCCGGTTGGAAATAACGGATGAAATACTTTGTTTCCTCATACCGCCCGTCCCGGTGAAGCTGGCAGCGTATTTCCGCTGTTTCACCCACCTTTAATTTCTTCGGCACTGGCATCGTTTCGATACGGAACGGGTAAGACTGCTGTATATCCACATCGTCATTACACGCACCCACAAATAAGATGGCGGCCATTACATAGCAGCCCATCAAAATACGGCTTAAAATCTTTCTCATATACATTATATATAATGGGTTAGTTTATCACATGATTATCTTTAGACCGATACCGAACTGTGTATGGAACTTTCCAACGGAAGAACCGAACAGGCATCTTTCCCGTGCGTTAATAAGGAACACCACCCGGTCAGTAATGTAACTTTCCAGTTCCAGCGTCAGCGCACCGCCATAGACAAAACCGTCCTTATCGGTCAGGGTCGAACCATCGGGTAGCAATTTATCACCCCAGTTGCTTGTTTCGTACCCGGCAAGTGCGGACAATCCCAGCGAAAGAAAAAAGGTTTTCTTCCGGTCGGAAAGGAAGTTCATATAGTAACCGCCCTCACCTGTAAACTGGCTGACTGGTATCTGCAAATCCTTGTAGGGGTAATGCTTTTCGAGGTATTCCCCGCCGATAACCCACCTGTTCCCGTTTTTGGTATAGGTGGAAAGAGCCGCCCCGAAATAATAGGCAAAATCGCTTTTACTGTTCCAGTGAACACCGTCCGCCATGCCGCCCGTAACCTGTAAGCCTTTCATTCCCGGCAGACATCTTTGTGCGTGTGCCTGGTTAAAAGTCAGGCACAGCACAAAAAGGGATATAATACAGCATATCCTATTCATGTTCATTTGATTTTAAGTTCGTTAATCACTTTGGCTGCCACTACATCCGAGTTTTCCACCCGTATAGTTTGGTGTCTGCCACCGTTCTTTTCCACCAATTCAATAACCAAGACCTTATCATCCGGTATAGTGAATTGCGGAACGGTGTACACGGTGCGGACGGTACTTTTGCCACCGATAACCAGTATCTCGTTATAGCTCCGTACCGGGTCGATAACGGTTTCCTGAATAGCCGTTCTTTTGGCTACTTTCTTATCCACAATTTTGAATCGGATAAAATCGGTATCAAACGGCACGTTTGAACTGTTCTTTACCTGTGTATGAAAATAGAAAAGCCCGTTATGTGAATAAATACCTTTCACCAAGAACTGTACCCCGAACCGCTTGCATCCCAAATGCTTTATTTCCCGGTCATTGTTCTTGTAGATGGACTGCATAATCAGCTTTACCAAAAGCGGGCTTTCGCTGCCCAGTTCACGGAAATAGATGTTCATCCGGGTATGGCTGAAATCCGTTGTGTCCTCATTCTCCAAGAAGTCTTTCATTTCGATGTTGAGCATTTCCGGTTCATGTGCGTACTTCGCATTAAAGGAATAAAAACTGCCATCCTCACAGATAACGGAAAAGTTTGTTTCACCGGGAAAGCCCTCTGTCGTAGCCTTGACCCTGACAACATTTTCCGCCCCGTCCGCTTTTCCGGCAATGATGTAGTTACTGCCTAAATCCACGTACTTAACGGCAGAGGGGAAAATGATATGTACCGTTTTAGCGAATGTCACCTGCACGCCGTAAGGTGTCACCATTTGACGGTAAAGCAGCTTCTTTGTAATGCCCTGATACAAATCGTTACTTTGTGCTTTCACGGAAACCACGCCCATGATAAGAGCGAATAAAATCATTAACTTTTTCATTTTGGATTGAAATTTTTATGGTTGATAATTGATAAATAGATTATTGTTGTTTGGCGTAAAGCATCACCTGATAGTTCGCTTTCAGGTGTACTTTTACCGTTCTGAACTTCTTGGCAAGGTATTGCGAACCGCCTTGCATCAAGCCCCTTGTAATATCCATTGCGACCTGCTGCCCGGCACTTTGCGCAAATGAAATGCTCGTACCCAGTCCCGCACCGATATTCGCCATCGCTTCTTTTGCCGCTTCCTGTTCCAGTGACGAGGGGACGGAAAGCCCCTTTTGCCCGTCACTGTCGTACACGGCAAGTTCCACCGGAATGATGTTACCCGCATATTCGAGCGAGGACACCAGTATGTCAAGCCGTTCCCCCTGCACTTTGGCACTTCCTGAAACAAGGCTGTTTTTCGGGACAATCACGTTCCCCGCTTGCAACGGTTCTAACAGCCGGAGCTTGACGGTCTGCCCGTCCGTCAGTGTTTGGTCGTTATGAATGCACGCCCGGATAGTGTTCTTTCCCATCGAATAGCTACTGCCGACAGCCGTATTAAACCCATAATTGCGTGGCTTACTGTATTCGGCGATAAATTCGGCATTGCTCATAGGCTGCTGCAATCCTGAAACCGTCCTGTCCGATACCGATTTTACAGGTGTGGCGTTTCCACTTCCCTGAACGGTTACGGATGGCGTAACCTGTGCAATCTGTCCCGGTTGTGAACTTTGCCCGTTCTGCCCGTTCATGTATTTTGCCGCCAGTTCGTAGGACTTTTCCATAAGAGCCACCTGTTCATCCATGCTGCCCGCCCCGTTTTCTTTGGCATCGAGCCGGGCAGTAAGTTCTTCCACCTGCCGTTTGAGTTCCTCTTTTTCCTTGTCTTCTTTCGGCGTTTCGTAGAAACTGCCTAACTGACGGTTCATGTCCCGGTAAGCTGCCGCCGATGATTGGATGGAGGAACGGCTATTGTTCGGCGCACCCGCCCCGAAGTCTATTACATTGGTTTTCGGTTTTTCCGCTGGAGCATCATCTATCAGGGTCAAATCTTCCCCGTTCCCGTTTTCCTCTCCGAGTGAAAAGGCAAAATCCTGCAAGGAGCGCATCTTATCCGCCTGTTTGTTCTCCATCTGTTCCTGTTCGTAGGCTGTCTTTTTATCGCTGATTATCCCGTCCCCTTTGGGTTGCGGAATATCGGCGTTAAATCCGCCCACGCTTTCCATCTTTGCTTCGTCCTTGTCGGAGGGTGCAAAAATCAGGTACATAGACCCCAAGAATACCAGTCCCATAAGCGGGTAAACCAGCATCTTCTTTCGTTGCTGTATCTGCTGCGGGGTAAGTTCCTTTTTTTCTTTTTCCTGTTTTTCAGGTTCTTTTCCCTTTGCCGTTTCCGGTGCGGGAACTTCATTCTTCACTTCTTTTTCTTCCATTGTCTGACTGATTAAAAATGTTCGTACTGTCTTTACTTTGTAGCTGCAACTGCCTGATGTGTTCTATCCGCAGGATTTCGCCATCCTCTTTGCCTATCCGGTAAATGGATGATACCGTAAAATAGATGGATAGCCCGCCGAAGAACAGGAGCATAAGCAGGATTACCGCCAGCCTTATTTCCGGTGTCATGCGCCCGCACAGGTGGCGGAGTTTTTCATCCGCCCAGTCCTGCACATGGTTAATCGCCTGATTCACCGGAGAGAGTATTTTCCGTATCATCGTTTACCGCTTTATGGTGTTCAAATCCTTGTTTTCCGTTATCTCGAAACTTTCCATCATAAAGCCGTGCGGGTTATTGTCCGAGCGCACAGCGTTCAATAACCGGCAACGGGTGACAAGGCTTCTTTCCGTCACGCTGCTTTCACGGATAATCATTTGGCGGGCATAGGTAGCCACTGCATACGGGTACACATCGAAATTGCAAGAAACACTGTCTATCCGTATGGTCTGGCTGATGTTACCGGAGATTATACGGTTATAATACCCCTTTTCCGAAAGGTCACGATAATAGTTGAATGCGCTCTTGTCGGCAAGGAACAGCGACCGTTTGATATTGCTTTCGATAGCGTTCTTATCCGGTGAGAGCGTGAAAAAGAGTTCGTGAAAACGCTTCACGTGTTCCCTTGCTTCGACCGGACGGTTTTGCGAGAGGTCTTGCGAAAGCGCAAGCATCAACGATTTACCGCCATCCAAGACATAAATCTTCTGCCGTTGCGCTTCGGCAAACGTATAGGAGTTCCAAACGGCATACCCCGTTATCAGGGTACACATGACGACAAACACAATCCCGAAAAGCCGTATCTGTTTGAAACTGGTTTCAATGTTCTTTAAACTTTTAAATTCCATCTTGATTTTTATTTATTGGTTACTTTTGATTAGTTTACCGCCGACCCTGCCGCCAGCGTTCCCGGTTGCTGCACCTGCCACTGCCCCGACACCGCTACCTGTCTTGTTAGCCGCACTGTTTATATTCCGGCTCATGTTACCCATTCCGCCCGCCTGAATAATCCAGTTCGATACGGTGGGGATGGTGAAGTAACCGATGATACCGATTATCATAAAAATGATGTACACACTGTTACTTCCGTCCGGTATGAAATTGGGGTCTGATAGTTCCTGAATATCCTTTTGTAACATAAGCACCTGTATTCGGGCAAGAATGGAACTGAACAGGTCTGATACAGGCAGCCACAGGTAAACGGAAATGTACCTTGTTATCCATTGGGTCAGTGTCGCCTGAAAGCCATCGTACACGCTGATGGCAAAGGCTATCGGACCCAATATCGCCAGTACGATAAGGAAAAAGGTTCGGATGGTGTCTATCACAAGGGCTGCCGATTGAAAGAGCAGTTCCAACAATTCCCTGAACCAGTCCCGGACGGATTGCTTGATATTGTGGGCTGCCCTATCCATGTACATACCGCCCATTGTGGCAATATCTTTGGCAGACCATCCCAATTCGTCAATCTGCTTGTCAAATGCTTCATCCGAAACAAGGTACGCCGTTTCCGGGTTGCGTACCATCGCTTCATATTCCAGCTTGTCCTTTTGCGCTCGGTAAGCGTTCATATCGAAAGTCTGCGTTTCGAGCATATTGTTACACCCCTTGACTACGGGTGACATCACGCTGTTAATCGTACCCAGTACGAATGTGGGGAAGAACATAATACAGAAGCCAATCACAAAGGGACGGAGCAAAGGGTAAACGTCTATCGGTTCGGCACTGGCGAGCGACTGCCATACTTTGGCAGCCACATAGAACAAAGCCCCCAGTCCCGCTATTCCTTTGGCTACCCCCGCCATGTTCCCGCATAAAGGCATCATATCCGTGTACAGACTTCGTAAAATCTGATGCAGGTTATCAAATTCGATTGCTAATAACATATCTTTGATTTATTAGAAGTTACCAGTAACGTTCATCCGCCGAGCCGTAAAGAGCCATTACCCGGTCAGTGTCCTTTTTCTTTTTCGCCCGCAGGTAGGAAACGGAAATGTTTTTGCGAGTGTAGTAACTCACCAAGTCCCGGTAGTTCCTGATGGCGTTATACGTCCGGTCGATAACGTCCATCCGTTCCTTGTCCGACATGGAAAGCCCGTTGATGTTCACCACGCTTTTCATTTCTTCCAGCACATCGGAACTTTCCTGCAACAGTTGGGTATATCCGTAGGCAATGGCGGAAAGTTCGTCCGGCGTGTAGTTTTCATCCGAAAGCATCTTCTGAAAACTGTTCACGTAGATGTCGGAAATCTCCCCGATAAGCAGGATGGACTTTTGCACCTTTCGGGCATCTTTCACAAGGTTATGCACTGATTTAAGCCTGTCGTAGTATTCCTTACCCTGTTGGTAAATCTTTACCGTTTCTTGAAAATTCTTTATCATGTTCTGTGCGGTGGATGATGTCTGCACGATATTCTTTGACGCATTGATAATCCCTTGCGCCAAATTGCCGGGGTCACTCACCACCCACTGTGCGTTTGCCCGAACAGCAAACAAACTGCCTATTACAAGCAGCATTATAATCTTTGTTCTCATACGCTTATTTCTTTATGGATTGGTTACTCCGTTTATATTCCCCGCCGGGTGAAAGTAGAATCCGGTCGTTCTCCTTGTCGTAGGTCAAAAGGACGGAAAGCCCCGTTTCAATGAACAGGTTTCCGTCCTGTTCTGAAATCTGATAGGTTTCCGTTTGGATAATCCCCCGGTAGGTCTTTCGATAGGTCGTTACCCGGTAATGTCCGTTTTCCTCAAAAAGAGAGAACGCCGGACGGTTCTTTACGCTTACCCAGTCGCCACGCATCGCCCTAAGACGGTCAGCGTTCGTTTCCTTACAGGAGGAAAGCCCCAGTAACAAGGTGCATAACAGCACCGGAAACAGGATTTTTAAATGTTTCATACTGATTGATTATTAAATTGTTAATTGATTATTTTTCGGGATTGCGCTTGCTTTCGGCAAGCCGTTTGATAGCCAGTTCGAGATTGCCGCCCAACTTTTCGGACAAGGCGAAAAGTTCCATCTTTTCCGTTTCTTCCGTTGTGAACGTGTAATATTCTTCCAAACTCACTTCTGTGGCATATACGGCTGACTGCGTACCGCCTAAGCCTATCCAAACTTCCTTGTATTTCCGGTTCGGATGGTTGGCAAGGTTGATGGAAAGCACCTGTGAACGTTCCTTATCGGTCAGTCCCAAAAGGTTCTGTATGCTGTCAAACTTGTTCAGGTACTTTCTTTGGTCGAGCAGGATTTTACAATCCGAATTGTTTATAATACTCTCTTTTACAATGGGGGAAGATATAATATCTTCGACCTCTTGGGTAACTACAATCGCTTCACCGAAATACTTTCTGACGGTTTTATAGAGGTACTTAATGTAATCCGCCATGTTCGCCGATGCAATCGCTTTGCCGGGTAGGTCGGGGGCATTACTGCCCCTTTCCCCCCTAAGAACCGTACGTGAAAGTTTCCAATCATACGGCTCAAGCAACTTTAAATTTCTATCTAATAGAAACCAGCTCATTGTTACATCTATTTAAGTTGAATGACTTTTCTTCTGCAACTGTCATGTACCAAGAAATTAACTTTCTTTCCATTGACAATTCTTTCATTAGTTCCCCACGAGTGTTCTTTGTCTATGGGTTCTCCGCATATGGGGCATAAATGATTTTGTCTTTCCCACATATACAGCAATGATTTTCTACCATTAAGCGACTTGAGCATCTTGTAAGTCTTGCGCTTTTCAAAATATTCTTTCCATTCAGGGTCGAGAGGATTGGCTTCACCTTTCACTTTTACGTATCGGGTGATTTTCGTGTCGTACAGTCTTTTGAGGGCAATCTTATCATCCGCTTTACCCCTTTTGAAGTTCGCCACAAAGCACCAGTTACGATTCTTTATTCGTGTAAAGTATCTGCTGGCAATCCAATATTTACCTTTCTTGGGATGTCGTCTCTTGGCCCATTGCCATAGCTTTTCAAATATCAAGTAATCAGCTTTTCTGAATGTGTCCGAAGCCACGCAATTCTTGTAGTAATTCACCCAACCGACTATTACCGGATTCAAAAGTCTTATAAGAGATTCCTGTTTACTACCTTTATTGGAATCAATGATTCCTCTGATTTTCTCCATGAATCCCTTCAGACTCTTTTTGGACGGCTTTATTAGAAGTATTCCATTGTATTTACGGATATTGTACCCGAGAAAATCAAAGCCCTCTTCAATATGGGTTATCTTTGTCTTTTCTTCTGATAGAGTAAGTCCCCGACTTTCAAGGAAGTTCTCCACTAACGGCTTTATTTCCTCCAATGCTTCCTTAGTCCTTCCCGTAATGATAAAATCATCTGCGTATCGAACCATGTGAACCTTTGGATAATATACTTGTCCCTTAACGGATTTCCTATAATACTTTTCTGCGAGCATTGCTTGCAGACCGTCCAATGTCATATTGGCAAGAGTTGGCGAGATAATTCCACCCTGTGGAGTTCCTTCTTCCGTAGGGAATAATTCCTTGTTGAAAACGAAACCGCATTTGAGCCATTTTTTCAGCATGACTTTATCCATTGGAATATTTTCCAACAGCCAGTCATGACTGATATGGTCAAAACAACCTTTGATGTCTCCTTCTAAAATCCATTCGGGAGAAGCTGTCTTGGCAAGAACGCAAAAACATTGTTCTCTTGCATCGCCAGCACTTCTCTCTTTACGGAATCCGTAGGAGTTGCTGTCAGCAGTTGTTTCTGACACAGGTTCCAATGCGAGCAGATACAATGCCTGCATTGCCCTGTCTTTCATCGTCGGAATCCCTAATGGACGCAACTTCCCGTTACTCTTTTTAATATGTATCCTTCTTAGAGGTTGAGGGGTATAGCCTCTTCTTCTTAGCTCGCTGATGGCCTTGAATTTACTGTTGGAAGTTGCCCACACAGCTTTATCAACACCCGCAGTTTTACTGCCTCTGTTCGATGTAACACGTTTTACCGCTAAAGCTTTAGCGTAAAACGAATGCGTCAGCATCCACTGCAAAGCTTTCACCCTGCCGTGTTTGCCTTCTTTCTGAGCTTTTACAATACGTGCTTGTAGCTTATTAACCGCTATTTCGCACTTGTTCCAGTCTATGCTTTCCCAAGTGCTCCACTTTTGGTCAGTAGATGCACACGATGTCTTACTTTCGTTCATTTGCTTTTCTCCTTTGAATAAGTTCTAAAAGTTTCTTGTAAAAAGTCACCTTGCGGAAGTCAGCCCACTTTCGTGTGAGGTGATGTTTCAACCTCTATCCGCTCCATTACAGAACGGCATTCGCTTTTTCCACATTCCTCTGCCCGCATTTCATTCGGCTTTCCTTACGGTTTGCTTACCTGCTGTTATACAGGAGAAATACGGGTTTACCATGTTTCTTGTATATGACAAACGAATGGGTTAGAATCCGTCTATCCGCCGGCAGTCATCATGTTCGTGTAACCTTAGCATGAAGAAGATTATCCGACTGCGTCCCTTTTGGGTTAGAGCCCAGTATCATTAACAGCTCATTCGAAGTTACGACGTTTATCAACGGTTCACATTACGTTATTCATACCATTCAGCCTAGCTCCCCTGCCATTCGATACTAACGGCAGTTGTCGTTCCCTCGCGGTTCTGACTTCTCCTTTCGGAAGGGCTTCATTGTTGGTTCTGCTATCGCACGACCTCATTGCTTACTATCGCACGCTCCCATAGGCTACTGTTGACGAAACAACAGGTTTAATCGTTCTATTTCCAGCGCGTGGAATTGAATGTTAAACAATCATATACAAGACTTACATGTCGCAGCCACGCTTCCTCAATTAATATTAATTTCCTGATACCCTTTAGTTTACGCATCTTATTGATGAAAACTTCCATGATGATAATCGTAGTAATCGGAAATAAAATTTTGTGGTCTTTGATATTATCCAACTCAAAGACAATGAAGCGTTTATGTAACAAATCAAGTTCCTTGTCGGAGTTCAGCAGGTAGTCGTATTCGCCCCCTTTGTAGTAAGGTTCTAATACATTCAGGAAGTTATCTATATCAAAATCCTTTTCCCGGACGTTCTTTTCTTGCAGGTGTTCCCGGTAATCGGTTTTCACATACTCGTAGAACGTATTAAAGCAGGGAGTAACCGAACTGTCCTTAGTAATCAGTTCGATATAGGAACTTACAGCGTTCGACAAAGCCACTTCTTCCGCCCGTGTGGGTGCTTCATCATCCCTTTTCCATAAGGTCAGGATAAGCGTTTTGATACTCTCTTTCTTTTCAATATCAAATACCCCATCTTCCACATAGAAAGGATTGAACGCTATCGGGTTTTCAGTGGTATAGGTAAAATATATCCCATCTTCCCCGTGCGTTTTCCGGTTTATCATTTCACACAGACCTAAATAACTGTTTCCGGTATCGACCAGCAGGACGTGTGCATTTTGTTCGTAATACTGGCGCACCATGTGGTTGGTAAAAAATGACTTGCCGCTACCACTCGGCCCAAGTATGAACTTGTTGCGATTGGTAATGATACCTTTTTTCATGGGTAGGTCTGAAATGTCAATGTGCAACGGCTTTCCCGTGACCCTATCCACCATCTTAATACCAAAGGGGGAAAGTGAACTTTTATAGTTCGTTTCTTCGGTAAACAGGCAAAGAGCCTGTTCAATAAAGGTGTAGAAACTTTCTTCCGCCGGGAAGTCCGCCTGATTGCCGGGTATTCCCGCCCAAAACAGGGTCGGCGTGTCGGTGGTGTTGTGGCGTGGCTTGCACTCCATAAGTGCGAGCTGTGACCCTACATCATTTTTAATGTGCTTTAATTCGTCCCGGTCGTCACTCCACGCCATGATATTACAATGGCATCGCACGGAGATAAGCCCCTGTGAATGGGCTTCGTTCAAATATTCCTCAATCCAAGACTTGTTAATCTGATTGGCACGGCTGTATTTGGAAAGGGAGTGCATATTGCGAGCCATCTTTTCAAACTGTTTCAGGTTCTCCGTGTGGTCGTCAATGAAGATATACTGGTTATAGATATGGTTACAGGAGAGCAGCACGCCCACCGGAGAAGCAAAAGACAATCTGCAATCGCTCCGGTCGGTGGATAGCTTTTCATAGCGGGTTTCTGTTCCCACCTTGCCCGGCATATCTTCCGCATCCGAAAGGGTATGCAGACAAAGAATATCATCGCCAATCTTCATTTCGTCAGCACCCAGTGAAATATCTTTCAATGTGGTGGTGTCGGTCTGCGAGAGTGAAAAGTATTTCTCCACGATACCCGCCGTTTCCCTTGTTCCGGTTATCTCGTCCGAAGTCAGGCGGGTAAGGGTAATGAAACCGCTATCGTTCATAATGCTTTCAAACTGCCCCACCGCTTCGAGGAACTTTGTAACCGTTTCCCTGTCCTTTATCTCTTTGGGGACAAGGAAGCCCCGGCAAAGGGTGGAGAAGTTACTCTGCATCCGGCTGCGTTCCTTTGTCGTTTTCGTCAGGAACAAATAGCAGGTATGGTTTAAGAACGGTCGTTCATTGAAATGCCGTTCAAAGGAACGGGAAAGGAAACTCAAATCATCCTTTTGGATGTCGGGCGCATAGTTCTCTTTGATGAACCAGTCCTGTTTGTGTACGATGCTGTAATCGGGCAGCACCTTTACCGCCTTGTTCCAAGCGGAATGTATCGCTTCGTATTCGGTTGCCGTGACGGTAAACAGTTCGGGCAGTTCCACCCGGAACGCCACCGTTATGTCGGCATCTTTGGAAACGATGCAGCCGTTTTCCACCGTGAACAGTGGAAACTTGTTTTCCAGCGTGGTAGCTTTTAATATATTTCTCATTTCGATGCTTGTTTCTGATTTTTAGTGAATAATCGGGATATGGCTTTTCGGTTGATGATATGGAAAGGGTGGCTTTTGCGGGCAGACAATTTCATTAACCCGTGTGTCCCGTACTTTTCGTTTAACCGGAATGTGAGCCATACAAGCAGCGTTGCCGAAGTAACGCCGAAGATGATGCACACCCATTGGTTGATACCCACCATGTACATGATGATGAAAAGCACGAACAGGGCTAACAGCCCGCCCGCAAAAATGAAAAGATACTGGCTTTTCAACCCTTTAAACTCAACTGGCTTGCCTATCCCCCTGTTAATCGGATAGTTTGCCATAGTCCGTTCTTTAGAGGAAGAATGAACGCAGGATGGTAGCTGCCACAATCAGGAAGATACAAGCACCGAACCAGCTTGCGGCAGTTTTGCTTGTATCAGGGTCGCCCGAAGAAAACTTGCCATATACTTTCACGCCGCCAATCAAGCCCACCACCGCACCGATGGCGTAAATTAATTTTGTCGCCGGGTCGAAATAGGACGTTACCATGTTGGTAGCTTCCGTAATACCCGCCATGCCGTTACCTTGCGCAAAAGCGGAGGATGCAGCCAAAAGAACGGCTGCCGAAAAGAGAACTTTCTTTTTCATTATAAATACATTGTTTTTAAATTGCCGGACGGGTGGATAGTCCGCCCGGCGGAGTGATTAATAATTGAATTTTTGTGGTTGCGGGGAGTGTTCCCCGTGTGTGCTGGAAAGGTTTTATCCTAACCGTACTCTCTTTGTTTCATCATCTTATTATTTAAAGTTTACCATTAAAGAAAATCGTTCATGTCAAAATCTGCCATTTCATTACTTCCGGCAGCCGGGACAGTAGCGGGTACGGGTATCTCATGCTTTTGTAAAAGTTCCGCTACCCGTGACCTGCCCCCGTTAATCTGTTCCACCAGTGAATGAAACAGGTTTGTTTCCGTCCGGCAGATGGTTTGTACCGCTTGCCGTTCTTCCGCTTCGGATGCTTGTTTAACCTGAATGACCTGTACCATTTGCCCCAGTTCCCCCAGCGTGATACCCTGTGCCATTTCCGGTTCACTGTTTCCCATGTAGCAGGCGATTTCTTCCGCTTCGATTTCATCCGGCGAAACATCCGGTTCTTCCGAATCTTCCGCTTCAAACTCCATTTCAAATTCGGTATCAATCGCTTGCGGGGCAGGTGTTTCTTCCTCTGCTTCATCGCTTTTCGGGACAAATATAGAAGCATTATCAACCCCTTTTGAAAGGTGTCCTAAGATGTCCCCGTTTGTCCTCATTTGTCCCATCCGATAACGGCTTGCACCTACAAGACAATCATCGCTTCCGGCTTTCACGGTCGGTTTGCTTCCCGGTTGTTCCGGCTGCTTTTTTCCATCCGTGAGCCATGTTCCCAAGCTATCCCGGTATCGCCATAAGAGGATGGCGTAATACAGGAGCGTTCCGATAATAAACCACTTCAACATATCAGAACGGCTTTTCAAATTTGCTTTCGTACAGTTCGTTTATCTCGTCCTGAAACTGGTCGAAATGACGGAGCAGGATATTTTCTACATAGCTGCTGACGGTCGCTTTGCGCCCGCCGATAACGGTTACTATCTTCATCAGCTTTTCGTGCGTGGCACGGCTAACGTACAACGGCTGGCGGTCGGTCAAGTCCACCCGCATGAAATAGGTTTCCCGGTAGTCACCCGAAGCGTTCTTTTTCCGGCGGGCAGGTTCTTTCACCGCCTTTTCTTCCTTTACATTTTCTGTTTCCCGTTTCGGTTCTTGTTCAGGTACGTTTGCCGGGATGTCGGGTGTTTCCGCTTTAGTTTTCACTTCCGTTGGTATTGCCACCATTGGCGTTTCCTGTTTCTTCACGGGTAAGCCCTGTGAAATAATCTCTTTCATAAAATCCTCGTCAATTTGCGGTTTCCCGCCGTTTTGCTTTGCCATATCGTTACAGTTTTATAAGGTATGCGATTTCGGTTATCAGTTCTTCCATGTTGCTGCCCTTTACCAGCCGTTTGTCTGCCGGGAACAGCGTAGAACGGAACACGGTTTTACGCTGTGCGTCCAGTTCCTTTTTAAACCTTTTGGTGTCCGGGATAAATACTTTCATAAGGGGTAGTTCCAGTTCCCTGATGGTCTGCTCATACAGGGTGTAGAGGTCTGTCTTTTCTCGTCCATCTACCATGTTCCAAAACAAATGCAGCCCTTTCAGTCGGCACGCTTCATTCTTTACCAGCAGTTTATGGATAGCCACCGCAAAGGAAAGGCTGCTTTCCAATACTACCCGGTCGGCGGCTATGGGGGTGAAAATATAATCCACCCCTGAAAGGGAATTGATAACGCCTTCACTGTTCACCGTTCCGGGCAGGTCGAAAAAGACCACATCATAGTCCATCCCGGCAGACGCAAGGTATTTATCCACCGTTTTTATCGCTTCGTCCGGTGAACTGCACAGCACCGGGTACGCTTTCTTTCCCAGTGTCTTGAACTGGTGAAAGGCAAGCTGTTTGTAATACTCATCACTGTTCACCTGTTCGGCATCCCGTTTGCGCATGGCGGAAATGGAATGTTGCGGGTAGTCGCAATCCACGACTGCCACATTATACCCTTTGAGGTAATACAGGTAACTCGCCACCAAGACGGTGAACGTTGTTTTGCCGACCCCGCCCTTTTGGGTGGAGAAAGCCACATACAAGGTTTCTTTCTTCATTGTCATTTTGAATTATTGTGATACATCTTTATTTCATTCCATCCGTTCAGATTGACGGATGGTTTTCTTTCGTGCCATGTTGAAAGCCCGAAAGAGGGAATGACTTCTTTCTTCCTTGCTTCTTTTCTTTCCATCATTCTGCAAAGACAGCCTGTTTGCTTTCTTGCTTTTTTGTTTTCATTCATTCCACAAAGACAGCTTGTTTTCTTTGCAGACTGTTTGCTTGCAATCATTCCATCCGGTTTGCTTTCCTGCTTTCTTGAAATATTGCAATCTTGAAATCTTGTTTTCAAGTTTTCAAAACCGCTTTCTTTCCGTCCACTTGCCGATACATATTTCCATACGTCCATATTGCTATCTTTCTTAAATCCGGGACAAATAAACATAGAAAAACAACCCCTTTTGAAAGGTGTCCTCAAATGTCCCCGTTTGTCCTCATTTGTCCTATAACCCGCTATTTCACAGCATTTTTAATACCCGTTACTTTGCAACCGAAAGGTATCGGTCAGGCTAACCAAGCCCCCGCCGCCGGGAGCGTTCCAATATCCGCTAACTCCAATCCGTCCGTAGGCGGATTTTTATTTGCACTGGCAAATAGCAAGGTGTGTTCTGCGCTGCTTGAAATTCTTTCAGCAGCTTTGAACGCCTTGCCCGTACGAAGCCGGGACATGGGTCACTCCGAAGTCGTAACCCTTTAAAAAATATAGCATGAAACAGAAAAATGAAAATGCGCCCCGTCCGGGTGGCGCAGGACGCAAGCCCAAAGCAGACCCGGCAGTGTTCAGGTACTCTATCAGCTTCAATGCGATAGACCACGCCCGCTTTTTGGCATTGTTCGACCAGTCCGGTATGCGCACCAAAGCGCATTTTATCACCGCCCGCATCTTCGGCGAACCGTTCAAAGTGATTAAAATCGATAAGGCGGCAGTAGAATATTATACCCGGCTGACCGCTTTATATTCTCAGTACAGGGGAATTGCCGTGAATTATAATCAGGTGGTAAAGGCTCTCAATACCAATTTTTCGGAGAAGAAAGCTCTCGCTTTTCTCTATAAACTGGAAAAGGCAACGATGGAACTTGCCGACCTGAACCGCCAAATTATTGAACTGACCCGTGAGTTTGAAACAAGATGGTTGCAAAGATAAGCGTAGGCAGTTCCCTGTTCGGTGCGCTTTCCTACAACCAAAACAAGGTGGACGAAGAGCAGGGAAAGGTACTTTTAAGTAACCGTATGTTTGAAAGCGAGGACGGAAATTTCAGCATCCGGCGTTGTATGGAATGTTTCGATATGCACCTGCCCGCAGACCTGAAAACGGAAAAACCGATTATCCATATCTCCCTGAACCCGCACCCGGACGATGTGCTTTCAGACAGCCAGCTTGCAGATATAGCCAAAGAGTATATGGATAAGTTGGGGTATGGCAACCAGCCGTATATGGTGTACAAGCACGAAGATATTGCAAGGCATCATATACATATCGTTTCTATCCGGGTGGACGATACGGGCAAAAAGATAAACGACAAGTTCGAGCATGTACGCAGCAAGCAAATCACCCGTGAACTGGAACAGAAGTACGGGCTGCATCCGGCAGAGAAGAAACAGGCAGCCGAACGCCCCGAACTTAAAAAGGTGGACTACCGGGCAGGGGACGTAAAGCACCAGTTATCCAATACGGTAAAAGCCCTTGTGGGTAGTTACCGCTTTCAAAGTTTTACGGAGTACAAAGCCCTGCTATCTATATATAATGTACAGGCGGAAGAAGTGAAAGGGGAAGTGAACGGCAAACCCTATAACGGCATTGTCTATTCGGCGACCAATGACAAGGGAGAAAAGCAGGGAAACCCGTTCAAATCTTCCTCTTTGGGTAAGTCGGTAGGTTACGAAGCTATCCAAAGGCACATCAAGAAATCCGCAAAGGACATTCAGGACAAGAACCTGAAAGAGCGTACCCGCCGGACAGTCGGCGCAGTGATGAAATCCGCCCGTAACCGTAAGGAACTGGAACAAGAACTAAAAAAGAAAAGTATAGATGTACTTTTCCGGCAGAACGATACAGGCAGGATATACGGTGTAACATTCATCGACCATGAAAACCGTACCGTCCTGAACGGTTCACGGTTGGGAAAGGACTTTTCCGCCAATGTGTTCAATGACCTGTTTTCCGGCTCCCGTACTTTGTCGGGAAACAGCAAACAGGAAACGCAGGAACACACGCCGGAATTTAATCCGACCGGACACCTTGAAAATACAGGCAAAACCATTGCGGGACTGTTCAGCCTGTTATCCGGTGGGAACGATACGCCACCCGACAACAGCCAAGTTCCGCCACCCAAGAAGAAAAAGAAGAAGAAACAAAGACGTATTTAGTAATCCTAAAAATTTCAATTATGCAGAATGAAGATGATTTAAGAGGACTTGCAAAGGTCATGGACTTTATGCGGGCAATCAGTATTTTATTTGTAGTGATAAACATTTATTGGTTTTGTTACCAGTCGTTCCGGGAATGGGGTATCAATATCGGGGTAGTCGATAAAATTCTGTTGAATTTCCAGCGTACCGCCGGGCTGTTCTCCAATATCCTATATACCAAACTTTTTTCGGTGGTATTCCTTGCGCTCTCCTGTTTGGGTACAAAGGGAGTGAAAGAGGAAAAAATCACATGGAACAAGATTTATGTGTTCCTTGCTATCGGTTTTATCCTGTTTTTCCTGAACTGGTGGGTATTGTTTCTGCCGTTACCACTGGCGGCAAACACGACATTGTATATCTTTACCATGACAGCCGGGTATCTTTCATTATTGGCTGCCGGAGTATGGATTTCCCGCCTGTTGAAAAATAACCTGATGGATGATGTGTTTAATTTGGAAAATGAAAGTTTCGCACAGGAAACACGCCTGATTGAAAACGAATATTCTATCAACCTGCCGACCCGTTTCTACTATAAAAAGAAGTGGAACGATGGGTGGATAAACATTGTAAACCCGTTCAGGGCAAGCATGGTTTTAGGCACACCCGGTTCGGGAAAGTCGTATGCGATAGTCAATAATTACATAAAACAACAAATCGAAAAAGGCTTTGCTGTTTATATTTACGACTACAAATTTCCTGACCTTTCGGAGATAGCTTATAATCACTTATTGGGTCATTTGGACGGGTATAAGGTAAAACCTAAATTCTACATGATTAACTTTGACGACCCACGAAAAAGCCACCGATGCAACCCGATAAATCCGGCGTTTATGACGGACATATCGGACGCATACGAAGCCAGTTATACCATCATGTTAAACCTTAACCGCAGTTGGATAACCAAACAGGGAGATTTCTTTGTGGAAAGCCCGATTATCCTGCTCGCTTCTATCATTTGGTTTTTGAAAATCTATCAGGGTGGTAAGTATTGTACATTCCCGCACGCCATTGAATTTTTGAACAAGAAATATGCCGATACGTTTACAATTTTAACCAGTTATCCCGAACTGGAAAACTACCTTTCACCGTTTATGGACGCATGGGAATCCAACGCCCAAGACCAGTTGCAAGGGCAGCTTGCATCCGCTAAAATACCGCTTTCCCGTATGATAAGCCCAGCTTTATATTGGGTAATGACAGGTGATGATTTTTCACTGGATATAAACAACCCGGAAGAACCTAAAATATTAGTAGTAGGTAACAATCCCGACCGTCAGAATATCTATTCCTGTGCTTTGGGATTGTACAATTCCCGTATTGTGAAGCTGATAAACAAGAAGCACCAACTGAAAAGTTCCGTAATCATTGACGAGTTACCAACCATCTATTTTCGGGGACTGGATAACTTGATAGCAACGGCACGAAGCAATAAGGTGGCGGTCTGTTTGGGCTTTCAGGATTTTAGCCAGTTACGCCGGGATTATGGGGACAAGGAAAGCAAGGTTATCGAAAATACGGTAGGTAATATCTTTTCCGGTCAGGTGGTTTCTGAAACAGCTAAAACGCTTTCTGACCGTTTCGGAAGGGTCTTACAAAAACGCCAAAGCATGACTATCAACCGGAATGATAAATCAACCTCTATCAGTACGCAGATGGATAGCTTGATACCGCCCAGTAAAATATCCAACTTAACACAGGGTATGTTCGTGGGTGCAGTCAGTGACAATTTCGATGAACGGATAGAGCAGAAAATATTCCATTGCGAAATTGTGGTGGATAATGACAGGGTGAAACGGGAAACAGCCAATTACAAGAAGCTGCCCCAAATTATAGATTTTAGGGACGAGGACGGAAACGACCGGATGCAGGAAGAAATACAGGCGAATTACAATCGGGTCAAGCAGGAAGTCCAGCAAATTGTTACGGATGAAATGGAACGGATTAAGAACGACCCGGATTTACAGCATTTAATTAGAGAAAACGATAACTAATATAACTTTATAAACACATAGCTATGATGTTTCACTTTTTATGATTGTCATAGCTATGTATATATGGCATATATCTCTTTTATCGCTTTTAACATTAAACATATTAAATTATCCCATTCTAATGGTGTCCTTACATCTTCAATATTGTTTTCAACAGAATAATGATGTACTATAGAATTCCTTAATTTATATATTCTTTTACCAATAATATCAGCTTCATCATCTTTTTTTATTCTTGCAAATTCCGTTTTTAAAATTTGGGGCAAACAATCAAACAAATCAACCATAGCCCCTTCTTCTTTAACTCTCCAGCCTAAAATATCATATAATGAATTATCTATAATATCACTTGTGTGTGATAAAGATAAACTTGATTTTAATTTTTTTATACATGGATAGGTGAATTTTGGTTCAAGACAGCGATATATATCTAAAAAACAATATCGCCAGCAATAGGCAACAGAACTGCTAAGAATATTTTCATTTATACATTTAGTATCAGTAAAAATATCAAGATATGCTTGTTTTGTATTATCGCTGAATGGCAATAGTAACATATCTTTATTGTACATTAAAAATGTACCTACATATTTTTTAAAGATTATATTGCTTTGGCATAATTCCGGTAATTTGTATATAACAATAGGTTCAAAAAAATCCTTAAATGTGTCAAGCTCATAACCTTGGAATATTTCAGGCTTTTCAGGTTCATAAATAGCTTGTAATATATCATATGCCTTACAGTCTTTTTTTATACCTATTTTTGCTCCGTAGGCTGTAACTATGTAAAAAGATTCATCAATATCAATATACTCTAAATCATCATTCTCGCATTTGACATTATTATTGCCAATAATAGCAATATAATCTACTGATTCTAACTCTATTATAATAAATTTTAGAGTTAAAATTTTTAAAACATTATATTTGATATTTATGTTATTGGCTTTATCAAATTGTTCTTTTGATAAGAATAGAAGCCGTGGCTCTATTTTTAACTTCTTATCAGGTAATTCCTCAGCGACAGTATTAACAAGACATTCTTTTAAATATGAATTTGCTTCATTTATTTTTAGTATTCCCATTTTAATAAGCGCGCCAACTTAAAACCATACTTTGTGTATTAAAATGCTCTTGTATAAGGGCATAAAAAGCTTCCTTAAAAAAAGTTCTTTCAAAGTCACCAACCTTAGATGGATTGTGGTCATTAAGACACTCATTGAGTATATTAAGTGCTAAAAAGGCTTCTAATTCTTCTTTTGTAAGTTTATCAACTAAGGCAATAAAATCATCCACTTCATTTTCTATTCTATTTAATATTTTTAGCTGTGCTTCTTCACCTCTATCATTTCCCGGACGTCCAAATATTTCAATAGCTAAAGCAGCCATGAATCCAATTCTTGCAGGTTGACTTTTAAATAGGTCTTTGCCCTCTGCAAATTTACCAGTTTTATTTTGAGATTCAAATCTTGTAAAAGCTTTATCTACCTTATACATAATTTGTAAGCATCGGATAAACATTGATAAAAGGTCGCTTTTATCAGTGGATTCGATAAAATCTAATCTTGTAAACTCTTCTGCAACACGTTCTTTAATATTGACTTTTTCTTTTCTGGAACCAAATACTATAAATAATTCAATAATGCTTTCACCTTGATATTGTCCCCCGTCAGTTCGGTATTTTGAATCATCTATAGCATAAATTTCTATTTCAGGGACAGAATTTTTAATTGTTTTTAATAGAGAGCCATATACAACTTCTAATTGACGTCTTATAGTCCAAGGTACTTGACCTGTATTGAGAACGAGCATACGATACATTAAATTGTTTAAGTTCTCAACAATCCATATTTCAACTCGTAAGTCGTTATTTGCAATATCTTCACTCATTTTAAAAGCCTCAATAATAGCAGTAGTACGTTGCATACCATCAATAAGTGAAATATTCTCATCAGAAGCATTAGATAGTATTTCTAATATAACATCCTTATTAGGCTCTGCTGTATTAATTTTTATAAAGTCTTCATGTGATAATAAAAGACCCAACACAACAGGTGGAAGAACTGTTCCTTTAACAATGTCTTCAACCATACGTTTCCTTATTTTGATTGCGGAACTTGTACGTAGTGCATCACGTTGTCCTTCTATACCACCCTTAATTTTGTATATATCTTCGATATACTTAATGTAATCTTGTATAGTAGTAATGCCCATGCAAGATAAACAATTAGACCTTTTATCTTTAACTATGGTTAAATGCTTTAGTTCCATATACATATATTATTTATTACTGATTTACAAATATACGTGTTTTTTTGATTTCCAACTAATGAATTGTGTTTTTATGTACCTATTCGGACAAATAAGGACATACGAGGACTAATGAAGCCACCCGTTCCCAAATCCTTAAATATACTCTATTTCATCCGTACTTTTACTTCCGATAATTTTATTTATTCACTAAAATTCAAAACATTATGGATGTAAACACAGCCAACCAATCCACCACTGACGAGCAGATGATGGATATTCTTCTTGTATTGGATAAGGAGAAAAAGACAATCAGCGCAGTAAAAGGCGTGGATGAAAACGGGGAACTTCAAACCGTACCGCCGGAGAACAACAGCGAACTTTTGAAATTCGACCGTCACGGCGATTTCTTTTCCAATTTCTTTTCCAACATGATGAACCAGTTGAAGAACCCGACCCGCTTCAACTTCTTCAAAATCCCAAAGTTGGAACTTCCCAAAATCGAGCCGATAATCAGGGATAACTTCAACAACCCTACACCGGAAAATGAAGCGGGCATAGAGCGTTACCGGGTGACACCTGAAACCGTGAAGCAGGAAGTGAAGAAAGAGCAGCAGGAAACCCAACAACCACAGGTACAACAGCCAGCCAAAGAAGCGGGAGCAATGGCACAAGCACCGCAGCAACCCGACAAAAGCAAGTATTATATCGACCCGGACAAGGTGGACTGGGAAGCCTTGAAAAACTTCGGGCTATCCAAAGAACAGCTTGAAAAGGCAAAGGCTTTAGAACCCATGTTAAGGGGGTACAAGTCACCCGGAGCGTTCACCATTTCGGGAAACTACAATTCCGCCATTATGAAGATGGACGCACGCCTATCTTTCCGGCACGACAAGGACGGCAATGTGGTTTTGGCGATACACGGCATCCGCCAAAAGCCGGAACTTGAACGCCCGTTCTTCGGACATGAATTTTCCAAAGAGGACAAAGCCAATCTTCTTGAAACGGGAAACATGGGACGCATAGTAAACCTAAAAAACTATATCACAGGAGAAATGATACCCTCTTTCGTCAGCGTGGATAAGGTAACAAATGAACTGGTTTCCATGCGTGCAAGCAGCGTCCAAATACCCGATGAAATAAAAGGTGTCAAACTGAACAAGGAACAGCAGCAAGCCTTACGGGAGGGAAAAGGAGTATTCCTTGAAAATATGATTTCCAACCGTAAAAATCCCTTTTCCGCAACCGTTCAGGTCAATGCCGACAAGAAAAGTCTGGAATTTATCTATCCCAATGCCAAACAGTCACAGGAGCAAGGGCAGAAACAGGAACAGCAAAACAACCTTGTCACCAGTGACGGTGTAACCATTCCCAAAAGCATTTCAGGAATAGAGCTATCCCGCCAGCAACAGCAGGATTTAGTCAATGACAAGACCATTTTTGTTGCCGGATTGAAAGACCGGAGAGGGGTCGAATACGATGCTTATATTCAGGTGAACCACGACAAGAAGAAGTTAGGCTTTTACAGTGATAATCCCAGCTTTGACCGTTCCGCCGTAAAAGAGATAACTCCGGCAAGCAAGAACCGCACACAGGTAGCGGTCAATTCGGAGGGCAAGACCAACGAAGCCACCAAGAAAGTGAAAGAACCCTTGAAAAAGGGTCAGGACAAGCCCACTGAAAAACAGAAAACCAAGCAGGATAAAAAGGAGAAGCAGGAGCAAGCGGACAAACCCAAACAAAGCAGGGGACGCAAAAGATGATAACTGCATTAATCCTTATCTCGATTGTCGGTGCTGTCCTGTTAATCTTTGCCTGTTACAGAGCGGACTGGAAAGCCATTGACGAACAGAACCGACAATTTTATGTAGATGGCTATCACATCTACTATAACCGGAAAATCCTAAGACAAAAAGAAGTGGAACAATTAAAATCGAAATTAGAATGATTGCAGTAATCGGAGAAAAACCAAGCGTGGCAAGGGACATTGCCCGCATTTTAGGAGCGAATGAAAAACATGATGGCTACCTTTCGGGTAACGGGTATCTCGTTACATGGGCTTTCGGACATCTTGTCGGTTTGGCAATGCCGGAAGCCTACGGCATACAGAGTTTCCGCCGGGAAAGCCTGCCTATCATCCCGGAGAATTTTCAACTTACACCCCGGCAGGTGAAAGCGGAAAAAGGGTACAAGGCAGACCCCGGCGCATTGAAACAACTAAAGGTAATCAAAGATGTATTCGACCAGTCGGATAAGATAATTGTCGCCACCGATGCAGGGCGCGAGGGAGAGCTTATCTTTCGCTACATCTACCAGTATATCGGATGCAACAAGCCCTTTGTCCGTTTATGGATAAGCAGCCTTACCGACAAGTCAATCCGTGAGGGACTGCAAAATCTGAAAGCCGGTAGCCTGTATGATAACCTATTCCTTTCGGCGCAGGCACGCAGCGAAGCGGATTATTTGATAGGAATTAATGGTACACAGGCTTTAAGCGTGGCAGCCGGACAAGGAATATTCTCTTTGGGACGGGTACAGTCGCCCACGTTGGCTATGATATGTACCCGCTTTTTGGAAAACAAGAACTTTGTCCCGCACAAGTATTGGCAACTGAAATTACAGGCAGCAAAGGACAATGTTTCCTTTGTTGCACTATCCACAGAAAAGTACGATAAGCAGCAGCCCGCCATCGACACGCTGCAAAAGATAAAGGAAGCGGAAACGGTACAGGTGAAAACCGTAGAACGTAAGGAAGTGAACCAAGAACCGCCGTTACTCTATGATTTAACAACGCTCCAAAAAGAAGCGAATACCAAACTGAATTTTTCCGCAGACAAAACCCTATCCATCGCACAAAAGTTATACGAGGGTAAACTAATCAGCTACCCCCGAACCGGAAGCCGTTATATCTCACAGGACGTATTCGAGGAAATCCCCGAACGTCTTGTTAATTTGGAACAGTACAGCCGCTTTGCCGGGTATGCAGCCGGGATGAAAGGCAAAGCCTTAAATTCCCGTTCCGTGAACGATGGCAAGGTAACAGACCACCACGCCCTGATAGTAACGGAAAACCTGCCCGGCAAACTGGAAACGGACGAACAGGCAATCTATGAACTGATAGCCGGACGGATGTTGGAAGCCTTTTCAGAAAAATGCGTTAAAGACGTTACCAGTGTAACGTTGGAATGTGCAGGGTCGCTTTTCACGGTCAAAGGGTCTGTAATCAAGTCCCCCGGATGGCGTGCCGTATTCGGCGAGAAAGAGGACGGGGAAGATAACGCCACTTTGCCAGCCATGCAGGACGGAGATAGTTTACCGCTTTCCGGTATTGAACTGTTGGAGAAACAGACCAAGCCCAAGCCGTTACACACGGAAAGCAGCCTGCTTTCTTCAATGGAAACGGCAGGCAAGGAACTGGAAAATGCAGACCTGAAAGCCAGCATGAAAGATACGGGTATCGGCACGCCCGCAACACGGGCAGCCATCATCGAAACGCTGTTTTCCCGCCAGTATATCGTCCGGGAGAAAAAGAACCTTGTCCCGACCGAAAAGGGACTTGCTGTTTACAACATCATCCGGGACAAGAAGATAGCGGACGTTGAAATGACGGGAATGTGGGAAAATACGCTTGCCAAAATAGAAAGCGGGGAAATGAACCCCGACACGTTCCGTAAAGGCATCGAAGTATATGCACGGCAAATCACGGCTGAACTTTTGAACGTTCAGCTTTCTTTCGCTTCGGGTAGTGGTTGCATTTGCCCCAAATGCAAGACCGGACGCATCCTTTTCTATCCGAAAGTCGCCAAATGTTCTAATGTGGATTGTTCCGTTACCATCTTCCGCAACAAGAGCGACAAGCAACTGACGGATAAACAGATTACCGAACTGGTGACTACCGGGAAAACCGGGCTAATCAAAGGGTTCAAGAACAGGGACGGTAAAGTCTTTGACGCTTCACTTGCCTTTGACGGGCAGTTTAATGTTACTTTCGTGTTTCCTGAAAAGAAAGGCAAACCGAAGAAATAGAATGGAAATCGTTATATTTGCCACAGAAAGTTTCATTATAGATAAATTTATAATTGAAATTTTTGTGGTTGAAGCACCCGGAGGGACACCGGGTGCTTTTTAAATCATTCTCCTTTATACTGGTAGGTCAGGCAAACGACCTGATTGTCTATCACCCGGTGTCCGGTCAGTTCCCACTTCGACCCGAAAGTCTTTCCTATAAACCTGATACCGTCCCCCAGCATAACCGGAACGATATACAGCGTTATTTCATCCAGCAGGGACGCTTCAATCAACGAGGTTATAAGCTTACCGCCGCCAATGACCTGAATATCGGTTTCCGAACTTGATTTAAGTTCATTGATTGCCCGTAAGGGCATATCGGCAAGAAAGGTTACATTATCCTTTTCGGTCACATTGGTGTCGTAGTGGGACACTACAAAAGTCTTTTTACTTTTGTACGGCCATCCGCCCCAATGTTCAAAAATATAAGAATAGGTGTTTACTCCGGCAAGTAGTACATCCGGCTGTTCATAGGCTGCTGAAATCTCCAGCTTTACATTTTCAGGCATCCAGTCCAATTCATTATCCTTTGTGGCAATGAAGCCATCGAGAGATACAGCAATACAAGTTTTTAAATGTTTCATAATTGGGTATTTAACAGTTACTTTTTATAAACTGTTCGCCAGTAAGCCGAAAAAGAAGCGTGAACTCACGCTGCTCCAAAGTAGAGGTACTGGCATACCTTAATGACGAAACAGGCAAGCCCACGCTATGATAAAACATAGCATAGACATTGCGCTGAAAATCTCGTCATTATTGAAAAGTGCCAGTTTTCTACTTTGAGACGTTCTGCGAACGAATATGTTATATATAAAGACGAAATCACAGATAACTGTTCAATCGCCGTTATTTTCTTATGTAACTTTTGCAAAGTTAGCTAAATCCCTGAAAAGTCCGGCATACAATAAAAGAAAATCCTGCCTTATCTCACGACAAAACAGGATTAAAAGCCATTAGAAAAGAAAAAATCAATCGGTTTTCTCACGGATTAACTTGTGTACGTCTGTAGCACGATAATAACACCTGCCATCCAGCATAAGGAAAGGGAGTATTCCCTTTTTCCGGTAACGGGTCAGTGTTCGGGGGGCTACTTTTAGCAGCAGGCATAAGTCCTGATTATCCAGCAGTTCTTCCCCGTCCAAACAGTTACGCCCTTTTATTATCCGGTCTATCTTCTTGTCCTGCATATCGAATCTATCCATGATACGTTCCATCCATGCGGTAAAATCATCTTTATCTATGTACATAAGGCTGTCTGATTAAATTAAACCAATCATAAAATAACTTTGGTTGGACGGGTCTTTGATGATAATGTCCCGTTCCCGCATGAAGCGGATATAGCTTTTTGCGGTGCGTTCTTTCACGTCCAAAATCTGTTGTATCTGCTCGCACAGGTCTATATAGGTTATATGTTCCTGTCTGCCGAACACGTCACGTGCAACCCCGACCAATTCCTTTTCCTTGCGCTTCTCTTTTTCCTCTCGTGGCTTTTCTCCTTTGTAAAGGTGCATCCCGGCTGCTTTATCCCATGCGAACAGCATCAAAGGAACATCCAACGGGCTACCATCCCTTACTTTCAGGGCTTTTACCACCGATTGTGTGGGTTCTTCGTCCTTTTCGATGGAAAGGATAGTCGCCGCTTTACGCTGTAATTCGCTCCCCAAGTGTCCCCGTAGTTTTAATCCGTTCGGTACGAAATGTAGCACGCAGAGAATACAGGTATTATAAATTCCTGCCAGTCGGTACAGTTCATCTATCACCGCCACACTTTCCACTTCATCATTGGCACTTTTTACAAGGTCAGCAATGCCGTCTATCACTACTAATTGTATGCCCCCGTATTGGTAATAGAACTTATCCATACTTTGAACAATGGCGTGCAACCGTTCTTTTCGGGACATGCCCGTCAGACAAAATGCTTTCAGCTCTTCCGGTTTGTTCGGCTGCTTGGCACGTGCCAGCAGATTACTTACATTCTTGAACAGTTGTACTTCGGACTGTTCCGTATCATAGAGCAATACCGCTTTGTGTTTACTGTTGGCGGCTATCTGTATGCCGAGCGTATCTACTTCCTTATCCGGTTGGCAGATACAGCCCGCTAACATGGCAGCTATATAATTACTCTTTCCTGTTCCCTCGCCACCTGTAATTCCAAACAGGTTTCCTTGTGTCCCCAATGGAACATCTCCGGCAGAAATTATCACCTGTGCTTTTGCCGGGGGATTATTGAAGTCTATTTCGCACGATTTAAGCATAATCAATGTATCACTATATAGGTTATCTAAAAATTCGATAAACAATTTCAGGAAATCTTCACGGGTATTTCCTGCCTTGAAATAGTCCGATATGTCCTTTTCTTCTTTCGTTCCGGGAAGTGGTAAGAGCAGACGTTTTACCCCCAATTCTTCCAACTGTTTTTCCTGTTTGCGTGCGCTTTCCTTACCCGTCTTGTCGGTATCATATAATAGGATGATATGTTTAAAACGGAACGTCAGTTTATAAATCAGGGTAGGCGGGATAGTCACCGTTTCACTGTTGAAGCAGATTGCATGAAAACCGTGTGCCGCCAATGACATGACATCTTTTTCGCCCCCCGTAATAAACAGTGTATCACCCTTTGCAGGCAGTTGTTCCAATCCGAAACAATAGTTTTCCCCGAAGTTACCACCATAGAGGAAACGGGCTTTCGAGAACGGACGGTACAGTTTTATGTACCGTTTATTTTTATACCCGTACATCGGTTCTGTTACGGATGAAGTATAAGTGAACGGTGTCCCATCCGCCGTTACGCTCTGAAAGTCCCGTAAGGAACATACCTTGTAGAGTTCCAACACTTCCGGTGTGATACCGTACTGCTGCCAGTACATCAATTCGGCAAGCGGAAATTTCTGTTCCCTGAACTGGTAGGGCTTGCTTTCCTTTTCAGGGGTTTCTTCCGGCATATCATCTACTATATGGCAAGAAGTACGGGTAACTGGTATCGGATTGCCTGTTGCCAGTCCCAATCCCAAATCTCGGTCGATGGTTTCCAGTATCTCTACGAAATCCATCGAATTATTACAGTCCAGCCCTTTGAGTTGTCCCACGAAAAAGAAACAATCACCGCTATAACTGTCGTTGCCGAAGTCTTTCATCTTATAGATACCGCTTCGGCGGTCAAAATAGATGTTACAGGACGCTTTGTTATCCTCATAAAGCGGGTTCAAGAAATTGCGTCCTATCCGCCAATTACCGGATATGTAGTGCTTGAACACGGATAACCCGTTATTTGTCCTTTCTAATATTTCTTCTTTCCTTAACATATAGCTGGTGGTTGGTTATCAGGTTTTGAATGTTTTCTTTATTACTTCTTATCAGGCGTTCTTCCAGCATCCGTTTTACTTCGCTAATTTTGTAGAAGTAACGTCCCCGAATATTAGAGTAGGCAATAGTTCCAGCCACTCGCAGGCGTTGGAGCGTCTTTTCACTGATTTTTAAGAATGTGCAGACCTCGTAACTATCCACCCAAATATCATCTTCATTGGTACTTTCCGCTTCTATGTGATTGAATATATAATCGGCGATAGCGGTAATTTTGTTGTCTAAATCCTTGTAGGCTTTTGACTCGAATGTTATTATCTCCATTTTGCTAACTAATTGATTTGCTGCAAAGGTCGGGAGTTACAAAAGATAAAACTTACAAGATACTACCAAGTTGGTTGATTTATTTTTTTGTGAAAATTGGTGCTGAAATGGGTTTAAATAGAGGGAAAAGAGGGTAAAATTCATCTTTAGAAAAGGACATAAAAAAACTACCAAGTTGGTAGTAACTTGGTAGTTTTTCAGAGGAAGTTTATTATAGCTTGTCGTCTTCATCCATTTTTCGCAATAGCTTATTTATAAGACTGGTAAGAAATGATGTCCTATCTTTCTTTCTCTCCCGCATTGTAAGATAAGTCCGGTAATAGTCCCCTAAATCTATTTTGAATGATGCTTCTATGTAGGTCATTATTTCTTTTATATCGGCGTTCCCGTTATTTAGAACTCCGGCTGCATATATCGCATATCCCAACTCAATAGCAGCAGTTTTTGTACCCGTCCACCGGAAAGGATTGTCGGGAAGTGAAGCCCGACTGATTTCTATTACTTCTTGCCTTTCAACCCCTTGCAATCGCTGTTGAAGATAAATTTCCAACATATCATAAGCCAACATTTTAGCTACCTTGTGGTCGCAACAAGTTGAAAATAAAGGGTCTTTATCAAACATACCACAGTTGTGGCACAATTTGTAGTTTTCATGTCCTCTAAGGAAATAATATCTATCTAAATGTGTCGATTTAGAACGATAATATTGGTAGAAGTCAAGATTAGCGTTACAAAATTCTGTTATTGCTGTTTGTTTTTTCTTATAATGCTCTTTGAGAACTTCTTTACTGCCATTCGGTTTCCTCAGTTCAAGCAGGTATATGTCACTAAAATATATCAGTTTACTTAGAATGGACGGCTTAATATCTTTAAAAAACGATATTTCATCGTTAGCATCTTGAAAAGTGTATTGATGTGTAAATTCTCTCAATTCTTCGAATAAAGGTCTGATAAAATTAATCATAGAAAGTGCCTTATCAGAAGATATATCGCTATCGAAAGAAAATATTTCAATTTCTATGTTTATTTTGGATAAAAGGTCTTTTATGAATATGTTATTGTAGATGTTTTCCATTTACTTCTTAATATTAAATAGTTTACTAAAAATATCGCATAAACAAAAGGTTTCTTTTATATGATAGTTTAAATCTACAATATCATAAATCGAGGGTGTCCAAAAATATTTGGCACCCTCGATTTATTCTTATCCTTACTAGATATTAAAAGCAATTATTCAATTAGCAAAAAGATGTTTTGAATTTTTTTATCCCCTCTTTATTTCGCATATCCGACAGGATGATTTAGTAATAAATGTTGGGACTTTTTTAATTTTAATATTTTTTCCAATGCATTTTTATCCATTGTCATCCGTGGTACTGTAACTAAGCCAGCCGAGGAACAGAATAGTGAAATATTTTGAGAAATAATCCCAGTATCACAAGCTCCTACAATTAGCAACTGTTCAGGATTTCCGCTATTGAAGCGGGACAAGTCAGCAACCAGTATCAGACATACAGGGGCTTCTGTTACAAAATTCTGTTGTCCGGCTACGGCAGAACGATAATCACCTTTAGCAACAGGTTGCAACTGATGTGCTTTAGCATCGTATAAATAACACCCATCTTTCATACATACATATACGTCAACTTCCTGTACGTTATTTGCCGATGGTGCGGTACGTTTGCCTTCTGACGGACGGTTTATTCCGTTGGCTGCCCAAAGCAGGTCGGATAAATCCTGATGCGTCAGTTGTTTATTGGCAAATGCTCGTTCCGAATGTCTTTTATCCAATGCCTGCATCAATGTAACATTTCTGCTTTTATCCGGCTTATTCAAATTTATAACTTTCAATTCTTGAGCCTGTAATCCCATTATAATGCCCAATAATAAAACTGATAAAATTACTTTTTTCATATCTGCTCCTGTTATTTACTCAAATGAAGTCTGATTACATTTTCAATGATGGGTTCATAATTCATTTTATCAAACTTGACGAATAAATCATCTTTTGAGCCAATAACACCACCGTCACCAATAACCATTGGAGTGACATTGAAATAAATGTCTGTTACCAAATCCTTGTCAAGGAAAGCATTGTAAGTCTGTACTCCGCCACCAACGACTATTTCTTCCATTCCTTTTCCTCTTAGGTATTCTACCGCTTCTTCAGGAGTATGAACGGTTTTGTGACCGCTTCGGGCTTCGTGATTGTTGGATAGCACGACGATTTCTTTTCCTGCAAGGGCATCTTGCAACGCATCGATAAACATGGTATAAGTAGAATACCCAAAAACAATGTTGCCGGACTCAATGGCTTTCTGTACAAGAAATCCCATGACTTCCGGTGCTATCTGATGATTGGGATTGTTTGCCAGCAATACTTTTCCATTTGCTGACACTGACGCAATTAATGTTACTTTCATACGATTGTTTTTTTATTGTTAATATTAGAAACATCCTTTCAATATCGAATGAATGTTTTGATTTGATGCAAAAGTAGTGTATCTTTGCTTACTAAAGTATATCAATATACTTATGTATAGTAATATACAAGAGTATAGTTATGGACTATTTAAATAAACTGGTTATATGGAAGACTTTAATGGATGCCCTTATTCAAATGTTGTTGCTCTAAATGATACGCTGACCATTTTATCCGGTAAATGGAAGCTTAATATTATCCGGGCTTTGCTTTTTAGAAAATATAGGTTTAATGAACTTCAAAAGAAAATACCTCATATTACTCCCCGTATGTTGTCAAAGGAATTAAAAGAACTCGAATTGAACGGGGTTGTAAAGAGAGCTGTTTATAATACAGTGCCAGTGACGGTAGAATATGAATTGACATCTTCCGGGTTTCGGTTGAAAGAATTAATTGCAGCAATGATTCAATGGGGTGTTGCTCATCGGGAATATGTGAAGAGTGTCAATATCAATGATTGATACGTTATATAAGTTAATTATCCTTA
>OGIH01000479.1_pt1 | contig 31150 bp, 18 predicted proteins | sample 1571721 | NCBI WGS metagenome assembly OGIH01 (sample SAMEA2582068, study PRJEB24529) | metagenome | biome: Human gut stool | place: China | collected 2011
GTGTCGGTGGCATCGTTCAAGGGCACTTCGTCGCCGCGTTTCCATACAGCCTATGCGCCGCAGTTTGGCGGATCTAACTATACACAGTTTATCGTCAACACGAAGAGTAACCACGATACTGAGACCCTGCTGAAAGACTACCGCATGAAGTATGCCTCTTATTTCCCCGACGCTTATGTGAGGTTTAAGCAGCTCACTTACTCGCAGGATGCCAATCCTGTTGAGCTAAGGCTTACGGGCGACGACTGGCAGCAGCTTAAGTCGGTTGCTGACTCCGTAACGCGCCTGTGGCGCAACAATCCTTACCTTATGCTAGTGCGTAACGACGTCAATGAGCCTCTGCTGACCACCGACGTAGTGCTCGACGAGACCAAGGCAGGCCGCATGGGCGTGACCAACGCCATGGTTGAGGCCACGCTCGCCACGCGCTATAACAGCAGCGGCATAAGTCTCGGCACGATATGGGACGGCGACTATAACTACGGCGTATGCCTTAAAGGCACCAATGCCGACTCGTCTGCTATCCGTGACGTTGCCGATGAGCTTATACCCGTCAGCGGCGGACTCTCCGTGGTGCCCTTGCGCCAGATTGCCGATGTTAAGCCTGTATGGGCTGACAGTCAGATTGCCCACCGCAACGGCCTGCGCACCATCACCGTGATGGCAGATGTCGTGGACGGCAAGAACGTCATGGAGCTGACCTCCGAACTGCAGAATAGCTTCGACGCGTCGCGCCTTTCTTCAGGCGTTACGGCCGAGTGGGGCGGCGAGTATGCCGAGTCGCAGGAGTCGCTGCCGCAGATTCTGTCGGCTCTTGTCGTGGCTGTGGTCATCATCTTCTTCATTCTTGTATGGCACTTCCACCGCATCAACACCGCTGTCCTGCTGCTCGTGTCGCTTGCCATGACAATCTTCGGAACGAGCCTGGGCGTGCTTATCTCGGGCGTAACGTTCGGCATGACCTGCTTCCTTGGCATAATCAGCCTGATGGGTATATTGGTGCGCAACGCCATAATAATGTACGACTACGCCGAGGAGCTGCGCGAAAAGGAGAAACTGACCGCTCACGAGGCCATCTTCCTTTCGGCCAAGCGCCGTATGCGCCCCATCTTCCTCACCTCGGCGGCAGCCTCAATGGGTGTCATCCCGATGATTCTCGGCGGCAGCGGTCTGTGGATGCCCATGGGTGCGGTTATATGTTACGGCACGCTGGTTACGATGCTGCTCATACTCACCGTGCTGCCTGTGGCCTACTGGCTGCTGATGAGCGGATCGACAAAGCGCCGTGAGGCAGGACTGAAACTTGAAAATGAATGATAAAAGTAAAAATAAGAAAGCGTTATGAACAATGATATAAAACTAATCGGGCGCGCCCTCTGCGGTCTGCTTGCCGTTCTTAGTCCGGCAGCTATGCAGGCTCAGACGGGCCTCACGCCCGAGATGTGCCGCAGCATGGCCGTGAGCCATAATGCCAAGATGGTCAACGCCAAGAATGCAGTGGCTGAGGCAGAGCAGACAAAGAAAGAGGCCTTCACCAACTATTTTCCCATTGTCAGTGCCACCGGCATGGGCTTCAATGCCGACAAGGGCATGGCCAAGATGCAGCTTCAGCCCGACATGGCCATGGAGATGTGCAAAAACGGACTCATGGGAGGCGTTACGGCAGTTCAGCCCCTGTTTGCCGGCGGACAGATTGTCAACGGCAACAAGCTTGCCGGACTTGGCGTTGATGTTAGCAAGCTGCAGCTCGAAAAGTCGGAAAACGACGTGGAACTTACAGCCGAACAGTATTTCTGGCAGCTCGTGGCTCTCAACGAGAAATTCAACACGCTGCACGTGGCCGACACTATGCTCACGCGCATTTATCGTGATGTGAACAACTCTGTCAACGCCGGCGTGGCGCTGAAGAACGACCTGCTGCAGGTGCAGCTCGAGAAGAACGACAACATGAGCAACCGCGTAAGCCTTGAGGGCAACATCGCGGTGGCAAGAATGCTGCTCGCACAATATCTCGGACTCGAGGACAGCTGCTTTGTGCTCGTGTCAGACATCAGGGTGGGCGAGATGCCCGAGTCGCCCGCCTCGCTGAAGAGCGACCACCGGTCGGCACTGCAGCTTACGCCCGAATACCGCCTGCTCGAAAAGAACGTTGAGGCCACGCGGCTGAAGCAGAAGCTCGACGTGGGCAAGAACATGCCTACGGTGAGCGTAGGCGCCGGATATATGTATCACGACCTGCTCGACTGCAGCCGCTCGTTCGGCGTAGTGTTTGCCACGGTCAACGTGCCGCTGTCGGCATGGTGGGGCGGAAGCCACGCCATAAAGCGCCGCAAGATGGAGGTTGCCGACGCGCAGACCGAGCTTACGGACAAGTCGCAGTTGCTCGTCATCGGCATGCAGAAGGCATGGAACGACCTCAACACGGCCTACACCCAGCTGGGCATAGCCTGCAAGTCGATAGAGCAGGCTGCCGAAAACCTGAGGCTCAACAACAGCTACTATCGCGCCGGAACCGCCACCATGACCGACCTGCTGAAGGCTCAGACGCAATACACGCAGAGCCGCGACCGCTTCGTTGAAACTTATTGCAATTATAAGATACTGACTCTTCAATATCTTCAGTTAACAGGTAGATAGTATTGTTTTGACTTGCGCCCGGAGAGAAATCTTCGGGCGTGTTTTTTTTGTCTGTCTGTTGTGCATGTTTTACCGAAAATATTACCATTATCCCGTTTTTCGTGCTGCTGCCGTGCCGTAAGTGCGGCGAAAGATGTAACTTTGCAGCCATACTTAAAACAATGAAAACAATGTGGTTTGTTCTTTTCTTCGTGCTGCCGTTCGTCGGCCTTGCCTATGTTCTGTGGCATGTGTGGTGCCTCCTGCCGCTGTCGGCGGGCTGGCGCTGGGCTGTGGTGGGCGTTGGTATGGCGGCATTTCTCACCCTGTTTCTTAACTTTTCGCGTGCCATCGACGGCCTTCCCCTCAATCTGGCTTCGGCATGTTACGAGGTGGGCAACTCCTCCATATTCATCCTTCTTTATCTCGTCATCGCCTTTCTGCTGCTCGACCTCGGGCGGCTTCTGCACATAGTGCCGCGCTCATGGCTCTATTCCAACTGCATAGTGTCCACGGTGCTGTTTGCCGTCGTAGCGCTTGTGTTCATTGCCGGCAACATTCACTATAACAACAAGGTGCGCCATACCATACAACTCACCACCGACAAGCATCTCTGCCGCCCTGTTAAGGTGGTCATGATGAGCGACCTTCATCTCGGTTATCACAATCGCCGCAAGGAGCTGGCGCGCTGGGTGGACATGATTAACGCCGAGCATGCCGACCTTATCCTTATTGCCGGCGACATGATAGACATCAGCATGCGTCCGCTCATTGAGGAGAACATGGCGTCAGAGCTGCGCCGTCTTAACGCTCCGGTGTATGCCTGTCTTGGCAATCATGAGTATTACAGCGGCGAGCCGCAGGCGCAGAAGTTCTTTGCCGACGCCGGCATAACGCTGCTGCGCGACAGCATGGCATGCGTGGGGCAGCTGTGCATCATAGGCCGCGACGACCGCACCAACCAGCGCCGCCGCAGCGTGGCGGAGCTTATGCGCAGTGCCGACAGGAGCAGATACACCATTCTGCTCGACCATCAGCCCTATCATCTCGACCGCGCCGAGCGTGCCGGCGTTGACTTCCAGCTTAGCGGCCACACCCATCGCGGACAGCTATGGCCCATATCGTGGATAACCGACCGCATCTACGAGTGCTCTTACGGTCCGTGGCAGCGCGGCAACACGCAATATTATGTAAGTTCGGGCCTTGGCATCTGGGGCGGCAAGTTCCGCATAGGCACCTGTTCAGAGTATGTTGTGGCCACGATAACGGGGCGCAAATAGCCGTCGTCAGAAAAAGCCCCTGAAAATCGTAACATTTTATATTACTTTTCCTTTCAGATTAAATTTTTAGACTTTAAAATAAGCCTATTTATTAAGAAATATTTACCGATTTACTTTCGAACTGTTAGTGGCCGAGTTGCGCATCGTAACTCGGCCACTTTTTATGCAAAAGTGGCCCACTTTTCAAGCCTAACTCATAGCCTTTTTTCGTGGATTCTGATGGAATAGGAGAGACGGACCATGATATTAAGAGTAAAGGAACGGTTTTTTGTGTTATTGAAGAGGAGGTTACAAGGTAAAATGACTTGTTGTTTTTTTAAAAGGGTATATATTATTGGAAGTTATCGGATCACAGATTAGCTTCGCTGACTTTCAGTTCTAATATTTAATTCCGGCAGATTTTTCGCTGCGCTCAACAACTCGTGCAAATCTGACAGCGATGAATATAAGGATCTGCGATCCGCAACTCATACATTAATTTATTAATAAGATGAAATGAAAACGGCTTGAAATTAATTTTACTGATTATTATTGGTGGTGAATATCTGTAAAAGCGGAAGCTAAAAATATTTTTAGCTTGTATTATCTAACTTCGAAATTTGTTGTATATTTGCTTTTTAGATAAATCAAGCATTACAACATTTTAAATGGTATCTATGGAAGAGATTATTAATGGGGTGAAATATTATATCCCAAACAATTTAACCTTGGAACAAAAGGCTATTTATGTACACATAATAGACTGGAAACGCAAAAACATTACTACGGAGAGAGGTTTGTATAGAGGACATGAATATGATGCCATTTTCTCTGAAAATACAGAGGTTCCTCAAATGATGTACAAGCCAATTATCCCATACTTACAGGAAATGCAAAAGGGATATTTTGCTTTTAAGCCTCATAAGTTTGCCTGGCATGCCGTAAGTTCTCAAACGGCTTGTATAAATCTTTTCATGCCTTTACTTCTTTCAGAGGAAGCGGATAATATATTGCCGCTTATTCCCGGATGCCCTTCCGACTTTAAGAAGATAGCAAGAGACAGATTGCATCATGGATTCTGTTTTGAATATTGGGGACAGGATATTCAGTCTGGTAAAGGTGTCCTTAACGACCACTCCAATGGAGCAGGAACAGATGCAGATGTGGCTATTGCCTATTATGACAAAGATGATAATCTGTGCCTGTGGCTTATCGAGCATAAACTTAGCGAGAAAGAGTTTACTACATGTGGCGCATATAAAAGTAAAGCAAATGAACATAAAGATAATTGCACTCAATGTATTCTCGCAAGCATATTAAATGAGCCTGAAAAATGCCATTATCACATGATAGGCTATAAATATTGGGAGATTCTGAAGAAACATCGGGATAAATATCAAGGTTCGGTAGATATCAAAGGTTGTCCGTTTAAGGATGGACTTAATCAGCTTTGGCGTAATCAGATGCTTGCTTTCGCCTTGCAGGACACAGGAACATATAAAACAGTTACTTTCTCAGTATGCCATCATGCCAAGAATACGCATCTGAACAACTCGATAAATACATATAAGACATTAATCAACGGAGACAAGATGTCCAATTCTTTCACCAATTATGATGTGCTGAATGCCGTAAGCACGCAAGATTCTAAGTTGCAGGAATGGATGCAATGGTATAAAGATGTGTATTGCTTTTAACACGAAACTCTGTGCATTATGGTGCTGTAGCTTTGTATCAGGAGTTTATTGACGAACTGAAATAGCGCGAAAATACAAAAGGTAATAAATAAATTGGTAAACAATTAATATTTATGGTGTTCGTTTTTTCAAAACATCAGCGGATCACAGATCCTGATATTTAATTCCGGCAGATTTTTCGCTGCGCTCAACAACTCGTACAAATCAGCCGGCACATTAGTCTTGTTGGTATTTATGGAAGTAATAAGGCAACAAAGCTAATGTTCTGTCAGATTTATCATCTGACAGCATGGAATATAAGGATCTGCGATCCGCAGCTTGTCAACAAAAAAGTTTTAGTCTTGTTGTTTTGTTCGATATGCCTTTCGGCTGTATCTTCTTACAGCTTGCTCATAAACTTCTCGCGGTCAACGATGAAGCGCAGGTGAGTGCCTTCGCCTATTACGGCGTCGCCCTGCATGGCTTTGACTGTGAAATACAGTTTGCGGCCGTCTACCTTTGTCAGCGTGGCTTCAGCCTTGACCTCAGCTCCTAATGGCGTAGGCTTCAGGTGTGATGACTCTATGTGTCCGCCTACGGTGGTGCTTCCTTCGGGCAGTTCAGGGGCAACTGCCAACATTGCGGCGTTCTCCATCAGTGCCATCATGGCCGGCGTAGCCAACACGGGCATGTCGCCCGAACCCATGGCCTTGGCGGTGAGAGCTTCGGTCACCGTCAGGCTGCTTGTGTGTGTAAGTCCTGTTTCCAGCATAATATTTATAGATGATTTTATTTTCAATGTTCAAAAATACATAATCTTTACTTTACGTGCAAGCTATTAAGTGCCGATTTTTTGTTTTGCAATATAAAATAAACTAACTTTGCATCGTGAACATAAAAAAAAGATAATAACATTATGGCATTAATAAAATCAATAAAAGGTCTGACACCCAAATGGGGCAAGGACTGCTATTTCAGCGAGAACGCCACTGTTGTTGGCGAGGTTAACATGGGCGACGAATGCTCAATATGGTTTAACGCCGTTGTGCGCGGCGATGTGGCTCCCGTAACCATAGGCAACCGTGTAAACGTGCAGGACGGTGCCTGCGTGCATGTTACCAACACCACCGGTCCGGTTGTTATTGAAGACGACGTGAGCATAGGCCACAACGCCACCGTGCATGCCTGCACGATACGCCGCGGAGCGCTGATAGGCATGGGCGCAACGGTGCTCGACAATGCCGAAGTGGGCGAGGGCGCAATAGTTGCAGCCGGTGCACTGGTGCTGCAGGGCACAAAGATTGGTCAGCACGAGATATGGGGCGGAGTGCCTGCCAAGTTTATCAAGAAGACACGTCCCGACCAGGCAGAGAGCTTTGCCAAGCATTATGTTGAATACTCTAAGTGGTATCTTGAGGAAGAATAATTAAGCTGTGGCCGACGGCAGACAGCCGTGTGCCGGACGATGCTCTTTCGGCATAGAGTCAGCGCGGCATGCCGGTAAGGTCATAATTGCTATAACGCACAAAAAAAGTGACGCCCCGCAGGAATCATTCCTGCGGGGCGTCGTTGTCTTATAGGGGTCTTTAAATCTAGGAATTAATAGTCTGTGTTCTGAGGATCAAAGTTAGTCCATCCGTCGAGCCATGTGTCGCCTGCAGCGAAAGCTCCGATGTAAGAAACCTGGTCGAAACCGCTCAGCAGAGAGTTTGTGAATGCTGCAGCGCTGAGCAGCGGGCTGCCTGATGTCGGTATATATCCTGTTGTGTCGAACCAGCCTGTAGCAGCCTCATAGAACTTGTTGCCGCTCTGAGCCTTGAAGAATGTGCTTGAGAATGAAGGCTGAGATTCGTCAACCTGTTTTGTCTCGTAGTTGTAGAGACCGTCTACATAAATCTTGTTGAAGTCAGTACCAACGGCGTTGACATTAGCCAGCCAGATGTTCTCGAGCTTCAGGTTGCCTGCTGTTGCTGCGCCCTGTGTGTCGCCCTTCTCGTTGTCGATGATGATACCGATAGGCCAGCCTATTGCAACAGAGTTGAAGCAGTTGAGGTGAGTGTCGCGGCGTATGTGCATTGCAGCCTGGAACTTGCCGAGGCTTGAGCCGTTGTTGGGATAGTAGTTGCCGCCGTTGATGTAAGAAGCGTCGTTTACGAACGAAGCGTCTGTAGCCATCGGGCCTACGAGTGTCATGTTAGAGAATACGGCAGATGTGTGAGGCTCGCTGTTAGAACCGTCGGCGTTGTTGTCGCTCTCGAAGCTGTTGCTCTGTGATACGTCGGCAATCTTAGAGTCGCGTACTGACAGACCGAACTGAACTTTTCCGCTGAATCCGTTGTCTGTATCGAAGTCGTCGTCCCAGCCTTTGTATGCTACAAGATATTTGCAGTTTACTGTTCCGCCGAACCATTCATAAGAGTCGTCGTTGGTATATGACACCTGTACGTGGTCGATCTTTGTGCCGCTTCCTACAGAACCGAGTGTAAGACCGTTGATTTCCTGGTCGGTCTGGAAAGGATAGCCTGCAAACTCGATGCGCACGTAGCTCAGCACGCCAGAGTTGTCGGCGTCGTCGTTACCTCCGTGCTTGGTGCGCGGACCACCTTCAATCTGCATTTCGCTCTTGTTGTTCTTAGCCTTACCGCAGATGATGATGCCACCCCAGTCGCCCGGACGGCGGTTGCCTTTAGCCTCTTCTGATGTAAATACGATAGGTTCTGTTGCTGTTCCCTGTGCGATGAGCTTACCGCCGCGTTCAGCTATGAGCGAAGCCTTTGTCTGCTTGTCGCCCTTGATTACGGTTCCCGGCTCTATTGTAAGCTCGGCTCCGTCGGCTATGTAAACCCATCCTTTCAGGATATATGTGCCTTTCTTGATAGTCTGCTTTCCTGTGAAAACAAACTCCTGGTCACCGTTTCCGATCTGTGTACCGTTGTCGTTTACGTTGGCGTCGCCGTCTGCCGTGAACAGCAGGTGGTCGCAGGCCTTGATACCGCCGTTGGTGGTCCAGTTGACATCGCTCTGTGAAGTGCCTGAATTGTCGTCGTCGCTGCAAGAGCTCATTGTGAGCGCCATTGCCATGATGCCTAAGCATCCGTAAAGTTTAAACTTGTCCATTTTCATCTTTTTGTTAAACATCTTATAGTGAATAATTTTTTTATTTTTCTTTTATGGGAGTAATATGACTGATGGGAGTGATTGGGGCAGATGTTCCGCTTTATCCCTTTATCAGAACTTATACACGGCGCTTACTCCTATGTTGCGGCCGGGCTTGTATACTCTTGTTATCTGCTCTACCTCGCGGCTTGTTCCGTTTGAGTAGTGAACGTCGGCAAACTGCTTGTAGTAGACTTTCTGTGCCAGCAGGTCGCGTATGCTTAGCTTCACTTCCCAGTGCTTGCCGAATTTCTTCGATGCCGAGAGGTCTATCACGTCGCGGGGCATCTCGTAGCTGTCGGGCACTCTCAGGGTCTCGTTGCCGCTTGTTGTTCCTTCGCTGCGTCCTACTCCGATTATTCGTTTGCCTATGCGGTTGTAGAGCAGTGCTATGTCGAGCTGCATCTTGTCGTTCTTGTAGAATATTCCGGTGTTCACGAGGTAAGGCGACTGGCCCTGCATGGGGCGGTTCTCCTCCTTTGAACCTTCTTCAAACTTCACGCGGCTCTTAATCAGCGCTCCGTTGAACGACCAGCTGAAGCCGGGCAGGCCTATGAACGAGAGATCCTTGCGTATGTCGAGCTCTATACCGTAGTTGTTGGCGCGCTTAGCGTTCATGTAAGAATACACAAGACTTGTTCCGCCCGTAACGGTGTAGGTCCACTCGATAGGTGAGTCGAAGTATTTGTAGAATGCCGCTATTGAGATAAGCTCGCCCTTAGAGGGATAGAACTCGTAGCGGAAGTCGACGTTCTGTATGTAGCATGGCTTCAGGTCGGTGTTACCCTGCACGTCTGATGCCAGGTCGAAGTCGTAGAACACTGAGGGCGACACCTCGCGGAACTCAGGACGGTTGACCGTCTTGCCGTATGACAGGCGCAGCTGGTGCTTGTCGTTAATCTTGTAGGTGGTGTTCACCGAGGGGAACAGGTCGCTGTACTCATAGTTGTGGCTGAAGGGGCTCTCGGCGTTGTCGCGTGTGTTTGTTATCAGCTCCATGTGGTCATATTCGTAGCGCAGTCCGGCGTAGATGTTCAGCTTGCCGAGCGGAATGTTGGCTGCGAAATATCCGGCTCCGAGATAGTTGTTGCCCTTATAGTTGTTGCGCATGTGCTGTTCCTCGAGCAGATACAGGCGGTCGGCACCGAAGTAGCTCTCGTCGCTGAGCATCTCCGACAGGTCGTTCTGGCGGAATCCGTCGGGCAGCGTGTTGCTGGCAGCGTTCCAGTTGTAGATAAAGTCGCGGGTGGTGTACTTACGTGTGCGGTATTCGCCGTAGGCTCCAAACTTGAGCGACGGTGTGAACGATCCGAACTTGAATTCGTGCTTGTCGTTCACTGCTGCCGAAACGATGTGCTCGTCGAGCTTTGTCCATTCGCGCGATATGTCATTGGGGCTTGTCAGCTGCATCACTCCCGGCTCCAGTGCGTCGTTGATGAGATAGCGGCGGCGGTCGGGCACGTTGCGGTTGGCGTAAGAGTAGCTTGCGCTCCAGTCGAGCTCATCCAGCGCAAAGGTGTGCTTTCCGGTTATCTGTCCGTTGTATGTGGTGCGGCTGCGGTAGTAATATTCAGCCGAGTTCTCGTTGTCCGACTGTGCGCTCAGTCCCTCGCGCCATGTGTAGCGGTCGTTGCCAATCTGGTTGAAGATATTCTTCAGCTGATACTTGCTGTTGCCGTCGGCAGAAAGAAGGGTGAAGTTGAGCATGGCTCCCAGTCGCACGTTGTGGTTATACTGGTCGTCTACAGAGTAGCGCAGATAGTTCGACTGGTCTTTGTCGGCATCATACACGCCGTAGAGGTTGTTCTGCATGTCTTCATACTTGCGGTATTCGTTGCTGTAGTTGAAGGCTGCAATCATTCCGAGCTGGCGGTCGCCCAGTTTCCAGCGGCGTCCCAGCGAGCCCGACAGCTTCAGGTCGCCCAGCGGACTCATCGTCCTTACGCGCCAGTCGTTGTTAAGACCGTTGTTCAGCAGGTCGACACCGTTGCCGGCAATGCTGTTCATCGTGGCGTTTATGCCGCCGTTGAGTCCGCGCATGCCGCTGTCGAAACCGAGGAAGTCGGTGCCCGAGCCCTTGGCATACTTGAAGTCGGAGAATGAAGAAATGCCGTTCCAGTTGCCGCCGACAGACAGCTCGGCTGTGTTTTCCGCCGGAATGTCCTTCGTCGTTATGGTGATGAATCCGCCGGTGTAGTCAGCCGGATATTCGGGCGACGGCGTCTTCACAATCTGCATGTTGTCTATCTGTGAACTGGGAATAAGGTCGAACGAGAAAGCCCTTGAGTCGGCTTCCGAGCTAGGCACGGCTCCGCCGTTGATCCAAACGTTGTTGTAGCGCTGCGAGAGTCCGCGCACCATGACAAACTTGTCGTCGATGAGGCTCACGCCCGGCACTCGGCGTATCACCTCTCCTGCGTTAGTGTCCTGTGTCTTTGTTATTTCCTGTGCCGATACGTTGCTCACTATGACGGGACTGCTCTTGGTCATCTGTATTACCGCGATCTCCGTATTCTTCCTAGCCACGCCGGTAACCGTAACCTCCTTCAGCGTCTGTTCGTCGGGTGTGAGCTTTATCTCTAACACCTGTGGCTGAGCTTCAGCCCGAACCCCGTCAATTTTTTTAGTCTTGTAAGAGATGTATTTTATGGTTAAAGTATAATTTGCGTTTTCGTCGAGTCCGCTGAACGTGAACAGGCCGTCGATGTCTGTTGCAGCCGCTTTGGCCGTACCTTCAATCTGCACGGTTGCTCCGATGAGCGCCTCGCCTGTCGTACTGTCTGTAACTTTTCCCTTAATGTCTGCCGCGTATGCTCTGAATGCTGTCAGGATGAATATCAGCGCCACGGCTAATCTTAACCTTTTAATCATGCTTTGAAATGCTTTCTATCGTTTACGGCTGCAAAGTTATATGCGGCATGTTGCAATAAGGTTAACGCCATGTTATGAAAGACTGACAAACGTGTTGCAATGGCGTAACATTATTTTCATTTTGTGACAGTTTTTCCACGGGCATAAATCATTGACGCAGGAATGAAATAAAAACGCCCTGCCGCCGTTCTTATAATATATATGATAACACTACTGCTGGCGGTCGCCCTGACGGCCGCGCCATACGACAGCACCTCGGTTGCCGCAGACGACACCATAGCGGCTAAAGACAGACTTAAGGCCGAGGCTTACCGGGCTAAGCGCGAGATAGACAAGATACTCGACATGCGCGACAGCCGGGTGCGGAGCCGTGTAGACACAAGCTATATTGAGCGCACGCCGCAGCGGCTGCGCTTCAGGCTCACGCTCAACGTCTCGGGCTCTGACATACGCACGCGGGGCGTCAACGCCGACGGCAACTTCAATACGGAGATGAAGGCGCAGAACAAATACACCGTAAGTCTCAGCGCCGCTTACCGCGGACTGTCGCTCAGCGTGGCCATGAACCCGGCACATCTTGCAGGCGAGAAGAAAGACTATGAGCTGAACATGAACGCCTACGGCAACAAGTTGGGCGCCGACGTGATATTCCATTCGGCAAAGACTTTCGAGGGCAGTGTCCGCACTCAGCGCGGCGACATCAGCATACCGGCCGGACTGATAAGCCAGAACATGCTGACGCTCAACGCCTATTATGCCTTCAACGGCCGCCGCTTTTCTTATCCTGCCGTGTTCAGCCAGTCGTGGATGCAGAAGCGCAGCTGCGGAAGCCTCATGCTCGGCGCCTCGTTCATGGGCGGAGTGCTCAAGGCGCGCCACGACGACGTTATAGGCAACCCTGAGTCGAGGCTAAGCATACTCTGCGTCGGCTTAGGTGCGGGCTACGGCTACAACCTTGTGCTGCGTCACGGCTGGCTCATACATCTGTCGGCGCTGCCCGAACTTGTGGTCTACAGCCGAAGCCGGCTGACAACAGGCGGCAGCCGCACCAGGATGCCCTACAGGTTTCCCAACATAATAGCCGTGGGGCGCATTGCCGTGATCAGGCATTTCGGCCGCTATTTCGCCGGGTTTACCTCTGTCGTAAACACCTCGCAGCTTGGCGACCGCGACGAGCTGCTGCTGAACATCACCAAGTGGCGCGCACGCATCTTTATAGGTATAAAGATCTGAGGCGTGCCCGCAGGATGTGCATAACTCTACACAGACGCTTTCGGCTTTTGGTATGCGTCGGCCGATGAATCTCGTATATTTTTTTGAACAGAAACTCGTCACTCGTCACATTTGTGTGCAAGACATTGATAGTCAGTCTTTTGTAGTGTGACGAGTTGAAAAGTCAACTCGTCACATAAGCGTCGCAAACCTGATGCGTGATGAGTTGAAACGGCAACTCGTCACACTGCAATGCGTTGATTGTCAGAAGGTTAAAACGCTGTGTGACGAGTGATGAGTTTTTAGGAAAAATATTTTTTCGTACAGATTTGTTATATTTACTGATTTAGGTTGACCGGCTCTCCGCCTGCTCCTGACAAAGGTTGACTCAGCCCATGCAGGCAAAAGCTATCCTTTTGTGTCGTAAAAGACCACATTCTGTAGTCTGAAGGCATACCTTTCGCAAGGCAAAAGACCGCATATTGCCAGGCAAGGTTTTCGTCAGATTTTTCTTGACATAGCCCGTCATGCCTGCGAAAAATCTGACTAAAATCCGCTAAGCAAAAATACAGAGCAAACCCTTATGGCTGATTTGGGATAAAAACACCGGAGGGACATGCGTCATGGCGCATGCCCCTCCGTCAAACTGAATCATAAAAAACATGTATTAAGCCGTATGCGGCCTGATGCCGCATTGGGGGTTAATCTTCACCCCAGATGCTCTTGTGCTCAGGCATAAGCATCGGACCGTCGCTGACTTCATCGTTTATGCCCAGGTCGGTATCTGATACCGGGGGAATAGTAGAGGTCTGCATCAGGTTACCTTCAAACTTTACTTCTATTATGTCACATTCAGGTTTTATATACTTTTCCATAATTTGTTCTCCTTATTATTTATTTTATTGTTTATATTTTTTTATTTAACAGCCACTTTCTTTCCGCCTACAATATATATGCCTTTGGGCAGCTTGTCGAGGCTCTTGCCTGCGTAGACGCCGGTTACGGTGTAAATCTTCTGGCTGTCGTCGTTGCCGTTCATAACGCCGACTATGTCAGTTGTGCCGCCGTCGCCGTCGAGCGAGAAGCCTTCAGGAGCCTGCGATGCGTCTGTTATGTCGATGGCAAGGAATGCACGGTTGGCTGTGTATTCAAATGCAGCGCCGTCGGTTGCGCCCCAGTAGAATCCGCATTTGCCGTCGTTGCCAAGTGCAAGCTTGTAGTATTTAACGTTGGTTCCCTCAACAGATGTCATTCCTTCAGCGTCAACGTTTTTTGCGCCATAGAGCATGTTGCCTGCAGGGGCAGTTTCTTCAGATGTAGTGTAGTTTACGGTGTAGTCGCCTTTCTCGCCTTTAAGCACGATAGGAGTCTTTGCAGGAACAACAGTGCCCGGCTGATAGTTGTAGCTTACGGTGAGCTGGCTTGTCTCCTTGTTGGCTTTGGTTACAATTCCGCCCTGCACATTCTCCGGCATTACAAATGCCTTGTCGGTGTAGTATGTGGCGAAACCGGCATCGGTGATATTAAATGCAACTTTTTTATAAAGTTGAACTTTTAAAGTTCCAGAGTTAGATGTATATAATCTAAAATCATTTGTATTACTATTATAACGAATTTCACGATTACCTTCAATGTTGGTAATTGAGGCATTCCCGTCTCTTGTAAATGATATATTCCAATTGGTATTTTTATTAATTGCGAATGAGGTGCTACTCTCGTATCCAATCTTACCTTGGACTGTTTCTAAGATATAGTTGCCGTCTGTTCCTTCTGATAAAACTATTTCATATGGATTTTCATTGTTGTTTTCCGTATCAAATCTTGCAAAACCATCCTGCAAATATGTATTAGTAATGTTACCATGTCCATCTTCATCAATAAATCCAAGAGCAGTATTATTGCTTTCATTTATTATAACATACGTAGCCCCTATGCTTATTTCGTCAATTGATGTTATCTTTTTATATACAGATTTTGTAAGATTAAGTTTTGTATATGTGGCTGATACCTCACTGCTATTTTCCAATACTCCGTTAGGATCAACTGTTATGGCGCGTATTGTTGTTGTAGCGTCTATGGTAAGTCCTTCGCTTGGAAACTCTGTCGAGTTGGCGTCGAGTGTAGCCTCCGGGTCTGTTGTATAAACAATCTTTCCGCCTTCAGTGGCTGTTGAGGCTGTAACGGTCAAAGTGTTTGCGAACGATGTGCCTGATGCAGGACTGAATGTCGGGGCGATGCATTGAGTTGTTGAAGATGCTTTTGTGAAAATCTTAACGTTGTCAATAAAAGCACGTTTTGAAGTAGTTGCAATCGTGATTGTTGAATTTGATGTTCCACCTGAGATTTCAACTGTTTTAGTCTCAAAAGCATCATTTATGGTTGCAGAATATTCAACTGTCTCTTTTTCCGTTCCGTCAAGTGAAATTTTAATGTCACCTTCAATTGTTGTCCAACCTTTAACATCAAAAGTAACATAGAATATGCCATTGTTGGCAGATAAATCTAAGTTCTTGGTCGTCATTGAACCTAGATCGTTTTTCGAACCTAATTTTACAGCCCCGCCTGCTTGATAGGTATTTGTCGTTATAGGAAATTTATCATTTTTCCATGATTTATTTGAAGGACCACTAGTATTATTGTTTGTTCCTTCATTTGCACTTGAAAAGTCTTCTTCAAGATAAACCGTCTCTTGTCCCCATACATTTACCGAGGCCAAGCACATAAGGGTCAGCAGCCAGAGTGCCAATCCTCTTCTTTGTGTGTGTAAAAGTTTTTTCATAAAATTAGTGTTATAAATTAGTCGATTTTTTAATAGTTAATATCTTGTATTATATCTTATGCAGGTGAGGTTTTGTGTGCCTCAAGAGATAATTCAGAATTGTAATATATCCACGATGCAAATATATGGATATAATTCCAATAAATATAAAAAATGTGAATAAATTATTGCTTTGAAACTAATTTATAATAAAAACGTAAAACTGTATATGTTACGTGCTTGTTTGTCGATTTATTTTCGTGTCTTAATCTTATTCGTTATATGAGCTTTGCGGCATGTCGTGGCTTTATACTTTTGTCGGTAATAAAGCTAAAATGACGTTAAAGACTTTGTGTTTTGGCGTGCGGCAGGATGACATAAATGCATATTTTATTATTTTTGTGGAAACATTAAACACCGGCGCTGTACGGGCTGTATTCGCTGCGACACGCCAAATATAATACGAGGATATGATGAAACATACTGTTTTACTGACATTCTTTATGGCGCTGACCGGTCTTTCGGCACACGCCGCCGGCTATGACGACAAGGCCATGCAGGTGAAGGAGATAAGGCTGAGTAACGGACTTACAGTGTGGATAAACGAAGACCACTCGCAGCCTAAGGTGTTCGGCGCCGTGGTGGTGAAGGCAGGAGCTGCCGACTGCCCAAATACAGGCATTGCACACTATTTTGAACATATGATGTTCAAGGGTACAGACAAGATTGGTACGGTGGACTATGAGAAGGAACGGCCGTGGCTCGACTCGATATCAGCTAAATACGACCTGCTGGCGCAGACCAAAGACGAGACAACGCGCCGGCAGATACAAGCCGACATAAACCGGCTTGGGGCAAAGGCTGCCGAGTATGCCATACCCAACGAGTTCAGCAACCTTGTGTCGCGCTACGGAGGTTCGGGGCTTAACGCCGCAACGAGCCTCGACTATACCGTATATTTCAACACGTTTTTGCCGCAGTATGTAGACCAGTGGGCGTCGCTCAACAGCGAACGCATTGTCAGTCCCGTGTTCCGCCTGTTTCAGAGCGAACTCGAAACCGTGTACGAAGAGAAAAACATGTATGCCGACAATGTGCTGATGAGCGCATACGAACGTGTGATGGAAAACTTCTTCGGCGGCACGCCTTATGCCTATCCGATAATAGGCAGCACCGAAAGCCTGAAGAATCCGCGGCTGAGCGAGATGCAAGGCTTCTACGACCGGTATTATGTGGCAGGAAACATGGCACTGATACTTGCCGGCGATGTGTGCGCCGACTCCATAATGCCGCTGCTTGAGCGCACTTTCGGGCGTATAAGGACAGGCGAGGCTCCGGCGCGCAGCGAGTTTACGCCCGTGTCGCTCGCATCGCAGCCCGAAGTAAGGTTGCGCATACCTTATCCCATAGTCAAGGGCGAGCTTATGGCATTCCGCACACCGCCGCACGGACATGCCGACGAGGCCGCGCTCGACATAGCCGTAAGACTGCTGACAAACAACTTTGGTTCGGGCAAACTCGACTCTATAAGCAACAACGGCGGCGCGCTTATGGCCACGGCCATGACTGCCGCGCTGAAGGATGCAGGCATAACGTTTGTGGCAGGAGTGCCGAGTCTGCCGTTCGGCTCGCGCAAGAAACTTATGCGCAGGTGCATGGAGCAGGTGGACAAGGTGAAGAACGGCGACTTCGGCGACAGCGACCTGCAGGCGCTGAAGATGGAAGCCGGACGAGAGCTGAAGCGCAAGCTGGAAGATGCCGACAAACGTGGATGGATGATGGTTGAGGCTTACGGCAACGGCGAAGAATCATGGGCGGAGTATCTTGCACGTGAGCAGGCTGTTGAGAATGTGAGCCGTGACGACGTGATGCGCGTGGCGCGCAAATATTTCAACAACGAATATATGGACTTCGTGAAGAAATACGGCAGCTATCCTTCCGACAAGGTGTCGCAGCCGGGATATAAGCCCATGCCTGCAAAGAACATAACGGCGCAGTCGGCTTATGCCGCCATGCTCGACTCTATGGGGCACAAGGATGTTGAGCCGCGCATAATCGACTTCGACCGTGACGCCTCTCGCATAAGTCTCGGCCGCATGGCAGAGCTTTATGCCGTAAAGAATAACGTCAACGATGTGTTCACTCTTCAGCTTATCTATCACAAGGGAAAGGTGGCCGACCCGCGTCTTGGTGTGCTTGAATCGTATATCGACGCGCTCGGCACCGACTCACTTACAAGTCAGCAGCTGCGCCGTGCCCTGCAGAACGTCGGTTCTACGCTCGGTTTCAGTGCTGGCAACAATTCGTTCACCATATCCATTCAGGGCTTTGAGCGCAACCTTGAGCCTTCGTTGAGGCTGTTGGCCCATTTCCTCTCGTCGGTGAAGCCTGACAAGAAGCAGATGTCTGAACTGAAACGTGCGTGGCGCCTTAACGATATGGCGTTTGTGAAAGACAATTCGAGCATTGCTAATGCTGCGCTGTCGAAGATAGTCTACGGCGACAAGTCGGCTTATCTCAACCGTGTGTCTGTCGGTGATGTCAAGAAGATGAAGCCCGAAGAGCTTGTCAACCTGTTTGACAGTCTGCAGAACGTGCAGCTGTCTGTCGTTTATTGCGGCAGCCGCGACGCAGCATCGGTGGGGCAGGAGGTAAGCCGTCTGTTGCCTGTTGACAAAGCTTGTGAGTCATATGCCGACACATACAAGCCGCTGATGCAGTATGACGCCCCGGCAGTGTATATATTAGACAACCCAAAGGCACGCCAGACCGTAGTGGCCACATACACGCCGCTTGCCCCACTGCCAGACCAGGACGGGCGCACTTGTCTGCAGCTGTGGAGCCGCTATTTCGGAGGCGACATGTCGTCTGTGATGTTTCAGGATTTGCGCGAGCTGCGCTCGTTTGCCTATTACGCTTACGGCACGGCAGAGTTGCCGTCGCCAGTGCTTCATGCTGACGCTCCCGTAGGCTTCACTACAATGATGGGCACTCAAGCCGACAAGACGATGGAGGCAGTGGCAACGCTCGACAGTCTGTTTGCCTGCATGCCCGTGCGCGACAAGAATATGAGCGACGCCCGCCGCTCGATGCTCAACGGCATAAACAACAGTTATCCTTCGTTCCGCAACATAGGTCAGACCATAGCCCTGTATCGTGCGCAAGGCTATAAGGCCGATCCTGACGCCGCCCTGGCGGAGTCGTTGAAGACCGTTACAGACAAGGATGTCTACGACTATTATAATAAAAATGTGAAAGGCCGTCCCTACATCCTGATTATTGTAGGAGACAAGTCGAAACTCGACATGCAGAAACTTTCAAAATACGGAAAGATAACAGAATTGAAGTTGGAGGAAATATACAGAATGTAATTTTTTAATTCATAATTCACAATTCATAATTCATAATTGGGAACGCTGATTTTAATTCATAATTCATAATTCATAATTCACAATTCATAATTGGAACTGATGATTTAAACTCATTCCTAATTATAAAGTGTAATCATAATTATCCATTCTCAATTCTCCATTCTCAATTATACAAAAAAAATCCCGGCTTTTGGCCGGGACTTTTTTGTGTATAAATTAATTACAGGTTCGGGTTAATCTTGTTCCACTCAGAGATTTCAGGAACGATGTTCAGAGTAACCAGCTCGTCGCGCATCTTGCAGAGGTGCTCGTAGCTAGCGTCGAGTTTAGCGTTCTCCTCAGCAGTTCCCTGCGGCATCTCATAGTGAGCGCCGGTTGTGTCGAGAGTAGTCTTCATAGCCATCATGATGTGGTTGTATTTCTCGTTAGAAACATAAGTTCCAACAGGGAAACGGAAAGGCTCGCCACCCATCACGGCACGGATCATCTCAACAGAGAGATAAGCCGGGCTCTGGAATGAAGAACGTCCGCGGAGCTCGATAATTTTGGCACCACCCTTAGTAACGTCAACCTTCATCTGCTCCCACTCCTCGTTTGTGAACTCAGGTGTGCCGATGATTTCTGTCAGAGGTTTGCCGTCGATAGTTACGTGTGAGCCGAATACAGCCATCTGCTCTCCGTGACCACCATATGTAGCGCAACCTTCGATCTCGCTCTGCATAACGTTGAACTTCTTAGCCAGTGCGCTCTGCAGACGTGTAGAGTCAAGAGCAGCAAGAGTTGTAACCTGTGAAGGTTTCAGGCCAGAGTACAGCAGAGTTACAAGACCTGTAAGGTCAGCCGGGTTGAAGATGATAACAACGTGCTTAACGTCAGGGCAATATTCCTTGATGTTCTTGCCAAGTCCTTCAGCAATCTCGCAGTTGCCTTTCAGCAGGTCCTCGCGTGTCATGCCGGCCTTACGTGGAGCACCACCAGAAGAGATGATATACTTAGCGTTTGTGAAAGCTTCTTTTACATCAGTTGTAGCTGTTATCTTCACATCGCCGAAACCGCTCTGGCGCATTTCCTCAGCAACGCCTTCCGGTGAGAAAACGTCATAAAGGCAGATGTCGTTAGTCAGACCCATTGTGAGGGCTGTTTGAACCATGTTTGAACCAATCATTCCGGCTGCGCCGACGATTGTAAGTTTTTCGTTAGTTAAGAATTTCATAATAACTTGTGTTTTATTATTGTTAAGACATTCAATTGTCCTTGTTTTTTACCGTAATCGCAGGCATGGTGTGTCATACCTCTCTTTTTAATAGTCCGATATGCGGCTTTACTTTTGCAAATTTAGTAAAAAGAATGGATATAAAATATTTATTAGTATTTTAGTTTGTTATTAAATTTAAAAAGACATATCTTTGTAATGTCTATTTTGCAAAATCATATAAAATATTATGTGATTTCGTCTAAAATGGGCAAGCCTGCCCTTATATAGGGTACATACTGTGTCTCCATGCGTCCTTAATCGTCAGGAGATGTCCGGCTGTGCCGGCTTGCAGACCATAAATCGTGCCGGAAGTTTCGGTTCATCCTATTTTAATATATATGGTGGTTCCGGATGTCATGGCTTGCAGCTGCACAGATGTCAGTATGGCGTGTGTTGTATTCATATTGTATGTTTTGCTTTTCTTGTCAGTAATATTATGAAAAGATTTTGCTTTTTGCTGGTGTTGTTGCTTCATGTTGTCTGCATGCATGCCTTGTATCGGGAGTTTGAAGGCAGGACTCACTATGAGGACTCTCTGCTGGAAACTGCCAAGAGACTGTCGGACAAGCGTAATTATAAAGAGTCTTTTGAAGTGCTGACAAAGCTGCGTGAGATGGCAGAACGCAAGAACGATTACGAGATGGTGTTCCATTGTCATATCAACTGGGCGTTCAATCTTGCCGAGATGCTCAATTATGACGACGCTTTAGACTATCTGTCGAAGGCATATAAGATTTCGGTAGAGAAACTCAGCAAGCGCGAGGAGATGTCAACCCTGAACAACATGGCATATCTTTACCTGAAAAGCAACAAGTATTTGCAGGCAAACGAATATTTCAAGCGCAACTATAATTATGCAAAGGATATAAAGGATACAACCTTTCTGCGGGGATCTGCGCTCAACGTGGCCATTTCGGCGATAGATATGGGCAATCTTGAGGAGTGTAGGGTATATATGAATATAACCGAGCAGCTGGTTAAGCCCAATACAGAGGAATGGATGTCCCTGCAAGCCCTGAAGACCGATTATTTGTTTGAGACGCATCAGTATAAGGCTCTCATATCTTTTGCAAAACGTGTCATAAAGATGAACCTGTATCCGGATATAAGGCAGGACATAAGAATAAATATGTGTAAGGCCTATACCGAGATGAGAGACTATGACAGTGCAGTGGCAATGGCTAATGAAGGCATCGCTAACGAGACAGACCTTGTCAGAAAGCAGCCTTTCTATGAAATTCTCAGTGAGGCATATCTCTGCATGAAACAGTATAATCTTGCGTTTGCATACAAAGACTCGTTCATCGTAGCCAAAGACTCCATGCAGGTGCGTATCGACAGGGTGGCTTTCGAAAATAGCAGTATTCAGTTTGAACTGCTTAGGAAGGAGAAGGAGATAAGTGAATATCATGCCCGGGAAACCCGCACGCAGATTCTGATTGTCTTTATCGTGGTGCTGGTTGTCGTGCTGATATGGGCCTTGTCTAACCACATGGTTAAGGTGAAGCAGCGTCAGAAGATTGTGGAGCTTCAGCTCGAACAGGAAAAGAAAAATCAGGAACTGCTGGCGAAGAAACTTGAAGAGCAGGAGGCACAGAGCATGCTTGACCAGAAAGATTTTCAGCTTCAGCTCGAAAAGAAGAACCGCGAACTGATGTCTAAGGCTCTGTTCATGGCAAACAGAAACGAGGCCGTGCTGAATATTATAGACTCTTTGTCGAAGGATGTGAACATCGAAAAGAACTCACAGCTCGACTTGAATATCCGTGAACTCAAGTCGCATCTTTCTGAAAATAAAGAATGGAGCTATTTTACAACTTATTTTGAAGAATCTAACAAAGAATTTGTCCTTCGGCTTAAAGAAAAGCATCCTAATCTTACCGCAAATGAGATAAGATTTATTTCTTTGGTATATATCGGCCTGAATAATAAGGAAATATCCTCCCTTTTGAACATAACATCAGAATATTGCAAAAAGAAAAAACAGAAAATTGCAAGAAAAATAGGACTTGAAGATACACATTCTATGTATCAATATCTTTTTTTCTTTTAATGTGTAACCTCCTGTTATAGGGCAAAAAAGCGATATATCCCCATAAAAACACTACCAGGGTCCCCTTTTTATCCCCCTAATAAGCTTGAAATTTAATCGGAATGTGCCTATCTTTGGAGCGAATTAAATTTTTAATGCTTATGAAGAATTTGTTTACAAGCAGGGGAACTGATAACAGGTTGTTGTCTACCCTTTTGATGTTGTTGGTGGCGTTGTGGACTGTTCCACATTATAGTAATGCCATGAACGTTCAGGCTCCTGACGGAGAGGACGAGTGCGTATTGGATATGAAAACAGTAGGAACGACAATTTCATTCAATGTTGGTACGTCTGATGCTGAGGGTGGTACAATTAAAGTTGACTTCGGTGGTGGTAATGTAAAAGATTATGAAATAGGAAAAAAGGATACCATATTGATAGATGGAGAAGTAAGTGATGGCAGCGTTAAGGTTTATGGAAGCAAGACGCTCATAACATTTCTCTATTGCCCAATGGTATCTTTGACGGGATTAAATGTGTCAAACTGCGAAAATCTTGAAGTGCTTAACTGTAATGGTAATGGTTTGTCTGTATTGGATTTGACAAAAAACAGCAAACTTTATTATCTTGATTGTGGACACAATGTCTTGTCGGAGTTGGATTTAACACAAAATCCTGCACTTCTTTATGTTGATTGTCAAGATAACCGTCTTAAAAGTTTGGACATAACAAAGAACGAGGAACTTTTGTATCTTTATGCTCAGACAAATTTTGAAATGGGGAATATTGATTTCTCCCATAACAAGAAAATACGTGAGATTCTTGCCTATGGAGCTACTAATATGACAAGTCTTGATGTCTCGAATAATCTTGATTTTTTACGTCTTTCTGTAGATCAAACAGGACTGTCAACACTTGATTTGACTAAAAATACGGAATTGTTAATACTTAATATCGGTCTTACAAAAATAACTTCAATCGATTTGAGTAAAAATACAAAATTGAGAGAGTTATATCTTACTCAAAGAAGTCCATATGAATATCGTCATAAGACACTTGATTTGACTAATAATCCTGAATTAATCAGATTGTTTGCTTCTTATAATGATTTAACAAATCTTGATCTTTCAAAAAATCCCAAGTTACAGTCGTTGTTCCTTAGTGGCAATAACTTGAAAAATTTGGATCTTTCTAATAATCACGAAATAATACAATTATTGATAGATGACAATAATTTTACTTTCAACACATTGCCTTTTGCTTATGATGCAATAAATAATTATTTGTATTTTCCTCAGAAAGAAATGGTTGTTAAAAAAGAACTTTCTATAGAAGAAACCTTAGATCTTTCAAAAGACATATATGATTCTGAACATGAAACAACAGTTACTGTTTACCTTACAGATAGCAATAGTCCTTATGGATCAAGCACAAGGCTGACAGAAGGAACTGATTATACTTATGATAAAGGCGTAATTACATTTTTGAAAGCTCAAAGTGATAGCGTTTATTGTAGTTTCCAAAATGATAAATATCCAGGTCTTGAATTAAAAACAAGCCGTTTCCTTGTTTTGAATCCTGAGGATGTTGGAAAGTCTACACTTGCTGCCGATATGACAACAGGTTTGGCTGTTGGTGAGACATTTGCCATGAACTTGTCTACATTCGGTAAGGATGAAAAGGTTGAGGTTGACTTTGGTGACGGTGAACTTAAAGAGTTTACTCTGTCTGACACGCCACAAGAGATCACTGGCGAGGTTAAGGGCGCTAACATAAAGGTTTATACAGCTTCAGAAGTCCAGCTGAAAGACTTCGATGCTTCTGGAATGAAACTTACTAGTGTGAACATATTTAAGTCTAAGGCTATAAGAAATCTTAACCTTAATAATAACGAGATTTCAGAAATAGACCTGTCTGGCAATTTGAAATTTAAATCTATTCAGCTTGACAACAATAAACTTACGACATTGAGTTTAAGAGGCATTAATAATGCGAAATCGCTTAGCTGCGACAATAACCAGTTGGAGAGCATAGTCTTCGAATCTTCTGCTTCAGTCATGTCAGAAATCAGCTGCTCAGGCAATAAACTTAAGGATCTTTCATTCTTGAGCAGAGCATCTATGGTTGAGGTCTTAGACTGTTCACATAATGAAATTTCAGAATATATGTTTGTTAATGCACGAAATATCCGTGAATTGAACATTTCTTACAATAAGTTTAAAGAAGTGAATTTGCAGAATAATACAAATCTTCAGAAACTTAACATCGAGGGCAACTACTTTACATACAGCACATTGCCTCAAACTACGGCTCAGGAGTTTATCTACGGCAACCAGAGTCCTGTAACTATTGCAGAAAAATCGTTCATGGTAGATTTGTCTAAGGAGGCAACATTTAAGGGCAAGAATACCAAGTTTACATGGAAGACTGAAAGCGGAAATGTAATGGAAGAGGGTGTAGATTATAATGTAGAAAATGGTGTTACTACATTCTTGAAAGTTCAGGAGGAGAAAGTATATGCTGAGCTGACAAACGAGGCTTATCCTGATCTGACTCTTACAACAACTCTTGTTGAAACTTCTGAAAAACCGGAACTTGTGTTGGCTAATTTGGTTAGTACCGCAGAAGTGGGTTCTGAAGTAAGAATGATATTGGCTGCCAAGACTCCTAAGGCTGTTTATGTAGATTTCGGTGACGGTAAACTGGCTGAGTGCATGTTGGGTGGTGGAAATACAACATTGACATCACAGCTTGGTGTCAGCAAGAATATAACAATTTACGGCTATGATGAGTCTTATTGTGACCTTACAATCCTGAGCATGTCTAATGTCGCTTTGGAAAAGGTTGACATCTCTAAATTGAAAGATTTGTCTACGTTGACATTATCTAACGCAGGCCTTACAGAGATAGATCTGAGCAACAACACTCTCCTCGGATTCCTGACATTGTCAGGTAGTAACCTGGAGCAGATTGACTTGTCTAAGCTTACCAACCTTACAAACGTGTCATTAATCAATAACAAGCTTTCGGCAATAGACCTTAGCAACAATACAAAGTTGGCAACACTGCAACTTGGTGACAATAATTTTGAAACTTTGGTTCTCCCTGAGCTTCCCGCCTTGTATCAGCTGAGCGTTTCACGTAATAAGCTGAATACTCTTGACGTTACCAACTGCCCGATATTACGCGAGCTTTATTGTGACGGCAATAACCTCTCATCGCTCGATATGTCAGGCCAGACAGGTAAGTTCAGTATGGTATATGTTGGCAACAACAACTTTAAGTTCAGCACTCTGCCCGTATTTGACATCCATAACCCGATGAACTATAAGTATACTCCTCAGAAGAACGTTGAGATTACTGTTGACGGTGGTAAGGTTGACCTGAGCAGCGAGTATATGGTGGCTGAGAATCCTACAGTTTACACATGGACAACAGAATCAGGCGCAACTCTCGTTGAGGGCACTGACTATACTATTGACAACGGCGTTACAACATTCATGAAGAACTTCGACGAGAATGTTTACTGCTCTATGACCAATGCGGCTTATCCTGAACTGACGCTGAAGACTATAGGCGTTAAGCCTGAGACAACAGGTATCGGCGGAATAACTTCAGGCGAAGGCATTAAGGTTGAAAACGGAAACATCGTGATCACTGTTGACGGTGAGGCTAAGGTGCTCGTATACAACACAGCCGGCATGATGGTGCGTTCGTTCGACGTTGAGGGCGGAACCGTTGTAGTAGATGGTCTGGCAGGCGGCGTTTACATGATAGACGTAAGATGCGGCAGCCAGCGCATAGTTAAGAAAGTTATGCTTAAATAAATTTTTTAGGTTCTTAATGTAGTAAATTTTTCTGTGATGTCAGCGGGCAGGGGTTATCCCTTGTCCGCTGATTCTTTTTGTCTTAATCCTAAAAACGCTAAGTGTAGATACAAACGGCTTCTAAGGTATCTGCTAAAAAATAATCAGGTTATTTCTGTTTTAGTTTGCTGTTAAGTCTAAAAAGAATTATCTTTGTTCAGACTATTCTGAAAAATCTTATTCATTATGACGAACACTATTATAGAACAAAGACTGGCAGCCCTGCGCGACGTGATGCGCCGCGAGAGCATCGATGCGTTTATATTCCCTTCTACCGACCCTCACAACGGCGAGTATGTGCCCGAACACTGGGAGGGGCGCAAGTGGATATCCGGCTTCAACGGTTCGGCGGGAACAGCCGTGGTTACGATGGACGCTGCCGCGCTGTGGACCGACTCGCGCTATTTCCTTGCCGCTGCCGAGCAGCTCGAAGGCACGGAGTTTAAGCTGATGAAAGAGCGTGTAGAGGGCACGCCGTCGATAATAAAGTGGCTCGGCCAGAAGCTCTCTTTCGTTTCGAGTCCTGTTGTGGGCATCGACGGCATGGTCAATTCAGAGGCTTCGGTGGCAGAGCTCATTGCCGGACTTAGGAATGAGGGCGGCATAACCGTAAGAACCAACTTTGATCCGCTCGGGCAGATATGGACCGACCGTCCGCCGGTGCCGCAGAACAAGATAACCGTTCATCCGCTGGAGTATGCCGGAGAGTCGTGCGCCTCGAAACTGGAGCGCATACGCGCAATGCTGAAGGACATAAACGCCTGCGGAATGCTTGCCGCCGCGCTCGACGACATCGCCTGGACACTCAACCTGCGAGGCTCTGATGTCCACTGCAATCCTGTGTTTGTGTCTTATCTGCTCATAACGTCACGCCATGCCACGCTGTTCGTTGACGGCGCCAAGCTCGACGACGGCGTGCGTGAGTATCTGAAGGGCGAGGGCGTAGACATTGCAGATTATAATAAGGTGAAAGATGCCCTGGCTGCATATTCTGAATATAACATACTGCTTGATCCGTGCGAGATAAACCATACGCTGTTCAGTGCCGTCAGATGCGAGAAGGTGGCGCAGCCGTCGCCCATACCATATATGAAGGCCGTCAAGAACAGTGCCGAGATAGAAGGCTTCCGCAGCGCCATGCTGCGCGACGGCGTTGCGCTGGTGAAGTTTCTGCGCTGGCTTAAGCCTGCCGTTGAGGCGGGAGGCGAGACCGAGATGAGCGTCGACCGCAAGCTGACATCGCTGCGCGCGGAGCAGAAGCTGTTTAAGGACATATCGTTCGACACCATTGCCGCCTATCAGGAGCACGGAGCCATTGTTCACTATGAGGCAACGCCCGAAACCGACGTGCCGCTGCGTCCCGAAGGACTTATTCTGATAGATTCGGGCGCGCAGTATCTCGACGGAACCACCGACATAACGCGCACCATAGCCCTGGGCGATGTAACCGAGGAGCAGAAACTCGTCTATACGCTTGTGCTGAAAGGCCACATACAGCTGGAGCTTTGCAAGTTTCCGCGCGGCGCCAGCGGCACACAGCTCGATGCGCTCGCCCGCAAAGACATGTGGCGCTACGGCTTCAACTACATGCACGGCACGGGCCACGGCGTAGGCTCATATCTCAATGTCCACGAAGGTCCTCACCAGATACGCATGGAATACAGGCCAGCACCGCTCGTTGAAGGCATGACCGTTACCGACGAGCCGGGCATATATCTTGCCGGACGCTTTGGCGTGAGGATAGAGAACACGCTGCTCACCGTGCCATATCGCGACACCGAGTTTGGCTCGTTCCTCGGCTTCGAGTCGCTTACGCTCTGTCCGATAGACCTCGCTCCGGTTAAGAAAGAGATGCTGCTGCCTGAAGAAAAAGAGTGGCTCAACGCATACCACCGCACCGTCTACGACCGCCTTTCGCCGCATCTCGAAGGCGAAGACCGCGAGTGGCTGGCATCGGCTTGTGCCGAAATCTGATGCCTAAAGCAGAGTATAAGTAATAAATAAGAATCAATGCACGGGTTGACAACCATGCTTGTCTTATGTCTGCAGATATGATATTTAATATCATCACTCCGGGTGATGACTCTTATATGTCTTTAATCCGTGGGCTTTTTGCCCACGGCTACTGAAGTATCAGCCTTTCGGCTATTGCTGTGGTTGGGCAATTCAGCTTAATGCCTGATGTAAATTTTTCTTTAACTCTCAGCCCGGAGGGCTGCACTTTAGTAACCGGGTGTGTCGAAACAATATTTCGACACACCCGGTTACTAAAGAATTGTGATTTTATGCACCCGAAGAGGTGCTACTCTATCACGTCTTATCCATTTTATCCGTCATGTTATTTGGGGTTGGCTGTATAGTCGTGATACTCTTTGAATACATAAAAAAGCAGTGCAGGTTAATATCAAGTCTCGGCTTATATTCCGGTTTTGATATGAAGTATCACCGCTTCGGGTGATGCCTCTTAATATCTCATTAATCCGTGGGTGTCGCACCCACGGTTACTAAAATATCAGCCCTTTCGGGCTATTAACAAGTCTAGTATTATTTTCTTTGTAGTATGATTTCGAATTGTTTTGGTGATTTTGTGGCATAAGACAGACGCTCATGATTTGAAACATTGTCATCTTATCAGGCATTTTGCCGCTCAAAGTGTCATCACAAAAATGTCAGGATTTTCTGCCGAAATAGAAAACGGAGAGCGCTTTTATGGCTTGTATCGGTAAAGTATATTTACGTTATAATGCAAAAGGTATGCTTTTGAAAAATTACTCGGCCGCTTTTTAGTGGAAAAAGCACCGCTTTTAAGGCGAAAACAGGCCTGTTTTTTTATTGAAATAATAGCTTTTTTGTCCGAAATGGGACAAAAAATGTTGCACATATTGCCGGATTTTACCGTAACACATTGTAACACATAGGATTACGTTTGCACGCGAAAATAGCCCGAATTTTCGTCCAACAGATTTTAATTTTCAAATATCTCAGTATGAGAGCGTCAAAGAAAATCAAAAAGGAAGCTAAGTCCGTTTTTATTCAGCAATGTGATTTGCTTAGGTTTTCTTCCTTCATGAAATATTATTTTCAGGTTGCTGCATGCTGATGCCGGCAAATAAAAAAATAACGTGTTTAAAGTTTTGATGAGACAAAAAATATTCTTATTTTTGTAAAATATTGCTAAATCTGCAGTCGGAACCTGTCTTAAAAGAATATTTGAACCCGTGAACGATACCAGAATATCGCCCCATAAGAATGTCGAATGAGCAATGCTGAAGGGGAAAGAGTGTGAAGAATGGCCTTTTTTATACATTTATATAAATGTCTGATTCTGTCAGACCATGTGTTCAGACTGCTGGTGTGGAATTTTAATCATTATAAAAATAGTATGAAAAAACTTTTTGCTTTAATTGCTGTTTTTCTTATGCCTCTGACGATGTTTGCGCAGCGTCAGGCAGGCGAATTTTCTTTGCAGCCAAAGATAGGACTAACTTTTTCAGATGTAAGCGGCATTGACAATACTGCGTATAAAGCCGGGATAAAGGCAGGAGTGGAGGCCGAATATATGGCTACAAAATGGCTCGGAGTAACTTTAGGGCTTGATTATTCGGAGCGCGGATGCGGTTTCGACAAGTTTATTTGGGGGTATGCTTATCTTAAAGGGCCTTTGGAGGATCCCGGAACCGGACAAATAGACGATGACATGTATGATAAAGAACTTAAATTCTGGCAAGAAGATGGCGACGGGCATAAAGTGAAGCTTTCTTACCTCAGTGTGCCTGTAATGGCTAACTTTTATATATATAAAGGTCTCGCCGTTAAAGCCGGAGTGCAGGTAGACTTCATGCTGAGCGCAAAATATCCAAGGGGATACAAAGAGATATTTGACGGACAACCATGGGACGGCAAATATACAGACATAAAAGACCGTTGCCGTAAGGTTGATGTTACCATACCTCTGGGACTCTCGTATGAATACAAACGTTTTGTACTTGATGCAAGATATGAATTTGGACTGCTCGACATGAAAGATGACGAGATTGTGGCGAAGAATCTTTCGACCGACGGAACCAGCTATTTTCTGGAGTATTACCTCCTTAACGGCAGATTGAAGCGTTCTTCGGCTTTCACCCTGACGCTCGGCTACAGACTGGGACTTTAACCCGGAGCTGTAGTCACAATTCATAATTCATAATTCATAATTTACAATTCATAATTTATAATTGGCTACGCCGAACTACGTTTCATATGCTCAATAAAACGTTTTGCATGGGCAATTTAACCGCTGAAAGTCAGGCAGATGTGAAAAATAAATACTTTTTGCTTAAAAAGCCTCTGAATATTTGGAAGATAAAAAAATAAGATGTAATTTTGCAGCCGCTAATAATAGCATGAAATTAAAAAATAAGTTTAACATATAAAATTTTAAGACAAAAAATGATCATTGTACCAGTTAAAGATGGCGAGAACATCGAAAGAGCATTGAAGAAATTCAAGAGAAAATTTGAGAAGACAGGTGTCGTAAAGGAACTTCGTGCACGTCAGCAGTTCGATAAGCCGTCTGTCTTGAAAAGGCTCAAGATGGAACGCGCTATTTACGTACAGAAACTGAGAGCTACAGAGGAATAACCAATATTGAATGGGTATACCGCTTAGGCGTTAAAAAGTAATGATAAGGTCCTGCGAATATTTGCAGCCGATATGATGGTGCGTTCGCAGGACGATGTAATTTTGCCGATAGGCTATTGGGGGGATGTACACGGAGTGACTGTGCCACATCCTTTTTTTATATATAAAAATATGTAGCGTCTGTGTGCCGTTGAGGCATTGCTATTTTCTTATGGCGCTTTCGTCTTATTTTTTTGAAAGCGGAAATCAATCACGTTTTTTTGTTATTATTGTTGTTGTGTGTGTAACAGCTTCGGCTGTCTGCATCGTGCTTGTAAGCATCAGCATTGGCTTTTCTCCTGTGTGTGCATCCGGAGGGTAGGGCTGTGGGCGTATATGGCTGTTGGGCTTGTTTCGGTATTGCCCTTTGACGTCTGGCTCTTTATATGGCGTTTAAAAAATGTGTCGGCGATGTC
>OGIH01000487.1_pt1 | contig 30869 bp, 28 predicted proteins | sample 1571721 | NCBI WGS metagenome assembly OGIH01 (sample SAMEA2582068, study PRJEB24529) | metagenome | biome: Human gut stool | place: China | collected 2011
ACAGGCGCGCGACGCTGGTGCTTTTCTGGTTCTCTTTTGGCACGCAAAAGAGAACGTAGCTTAAAGGAAGAAGCATCTTCCCTCTATCAAAGGAGAACCAAAATGAAAGTCTTTGATCTACATTGTGACACCCTGAGTGAGCTGCGCTACGCCGAAAAGGCGGGTACGCCCAAGAGCTTTGCGCAGAATGATCTGCACATCGACCTGCAGAAACTGAAAAAGGGCGACTATATGCTGCAGTGCTTCGCCGCCTTTGTCAATCTGGGCGACAAGACCCCCGGTGCCGACCCGCTGGTGACGGCGCTGGAAGAAATCGACGTCTTCAAACGCATCATGGAAAAATACCCGGAGGATATTGCTCCGGTGTATCAACCCTCTGACATCCGCAAGAACGCCGCCGAGGGCAAGATCAGCGGAATGCTCACCATCGAAGAAGGCGGCTGCTGCAAGGGCAGCATCGGCGTGCTGCGCCGGATGTACGAGCTGGGCGTCCGCATGATGACCCTGACCTGGAACCACGAGAACGAGCTTGCCAGCCCCAACGTCGTCCCCGGCGGGGGCCACAACATCTGGCCCTGCGCCCCCAACACCGAGACGGGCTTGAAGGAGAAGGGCTTCGAGTTCCTGGCTGAGATGGAGCGTCTGCACATCATCGCAGACGTGAGCCACCTGTCCGACAAGGGCTTCTGGGACATTGTGGAGCACTCCACCCGCCCCTTTGCGGCCAGCCACTCCAACTGCCGCGCCCTCGCGCCCCACTGCCGCAACCTCACCGACGAGATGATCCGCGCCCTCGCCAACAAGGGCGGCCTCGTGGGTCTGAACTACTGCAGCGGCTTCCTCGACAACCAGCCCGAAGAAAAGCTCTGCCGCAGCACCACGGCCCTGATGGCAAAGCACGCGGCCCACTTCAAGCAGGTGGGCGGCATTGAGATCATCGGTCTGGGCAGTGACTTCGACGGCATCGGCGGCAAGCTGGAAATGGACGACTGCTCCAAGCTCCCGCTGCTGGCCGATGCACTCCGCCGCGAGGGCTTCACCGAGGACGAGGTAGAGGCCATTTTCTACCGCAACGCCCGGCGGTTCTTCGAAGAAAACCTCTAAATAATGTATAAAACGACAGGGAGATTCCAAAATGGATAAAAACATGACGCTGGAAAAGCGTATTGCCGCCGAGCTGTATTCCTATCAGGGCAAGATGAGCGTCTTTGTGGACGACCTACACGGCCACACGGTCGAGATCGGTGCTGACGAGGAATTTGAGACGGCTTCCACCATCAAGGCATATATCCTCGCAGCCCTGTATCTGCAGGCCAGCCGGGGCAAAGCCAGCCTCGAGGAAAAAATCACCTACAAGCCCGAGCACTTTGTGGACGGTTCCGGTATGCTCCGGGCGCTGGGCGTGGGCGCAAGTCTGAAAGTTAAAGACGCTGCCACCATGATGATCATCTGCTCCGACAACATCGCCACCAACATGGTCATCGACTATCTGGGGCTGGACACCATCAACGCCTGCATCCGGGAGATGGGCTTTGCACACACCGTCCTGCACAACCCGCTCCACTTTGATCTTTACAACGACCTCGGCACCACGACGCCCCGGGACTACGCCTCGCTGTTTGCGCAGGTGGCAAAGGGGACGCTCGTCAGCGCTGAGGCCAGCGCCGAGATGCTGGCCATCTTCCGTCAGCAGCACTACAATACCATGCTGACCCACGACTTCCCTCAGTTCTATCTCGACTGCGAGGAGACCGGCGAGCCGGAGCTCATCTGGGTGGCCAGCAAGAGCGGCAGCATGAACGCCTGCCGCAACGACGGCGGCATCGTCCACACCCCCTACGGCGAGTATGTCATCGTCCTGATGAACAAGGACTTCCACGACATCATCGAGTACAATGACCATCCCTCCATGGTCTACGGCGCCCGGGTGTCCCGGATGATACTCGACCAGATCTTGGCCTGCGAGGGTGAGCTGTACAAGTAAAATCGTGGAAGAAATAGGAATATTAAGGGGAATTATAACAATGGGTATTCAAATCAGCCTGCCGATGATGGCATTTCTGGTGTTCATGACCGGCTTTGCGGGCTTTGTGGATTCGGCAGCGGGCGGCGGCGGACTCATCAGTCTGCCGGCCTATCTCTTCGCGGGCCTGCCGCCTCACTATACTTACGCCACCAACAAATTCAGCGCCGCCTGCGGCACGACGTTCGCCACGGCCAGCTTCTTCAAGAACGGCGCGATGAACATCAAGGTGGGCATCCTCGCCGCCATCGGCAGCTTTGCAGGCAGTGCCTTGGGCGCACACATCGTCCTGATGCTCAGCGATGAGGTGCTGCAGATGATGATGTTCATCATCCTGCCCATCGCGGCGGTCATCATCCTGTGGCAGCGCAACCTCCCGGACGAGAACCGGGATGACGGCACCCTGAATTTGAAAAAGGCCCTGCTGGCCCTGGGCATCGGCTTTGGCATCGGTCTGTACGACGGCATGGTGGGGCCAGGCACCGGGACCTTTGCCATCATCGCTTTCACCAGCCTGATGGGCTTCGACCTGCGCACCGCCAACGGCAACGCCAAGGTGCTCAACCTCGCCAGCAACTACGCCAGCCTCTTCACCTATCTGAGCAGCGGGCTGGTGGTCTTTCCGGTGGGCATCCCCTGCGCCATCAGCAACATCGTCGGCAACATCATCGGCTCTCACTTCGCCCTGAGAAAGGGCGCAAAGTTCATCCGCCCCATGATGCTCGTGGTGCTGGTGCTCCTGCTGGGCAAGCTCATCACGGATATGCTGTAAATAAAAACGAAAAGAGGCTGCTGTGCGTCTGCACAGCAGCCTTTTTTCATATCCTATCAGTCGATGACCAGCCCGTTATCAAAGAAGGCCAGACCAAACGCACCGGGACCGGCGTGGGTGCCGATGACGCAGCCAATCTGGCGCACCAGCGGCTCGGAAAGGCCGAGATTGTCCACCAGATAGGTCTGGATGGGGTTCACCTCGCGGGTGCTGATGGTGTAACCGGCCAGAGAGGGGAAACGGGGATTGACGCCGCCCAGCTCCTCGATCTTTTTGAAGAGGGCGACGTATGCGCCGGGCAGACCCCGGGCCTTGCCGGCCATGGCGACTTTGCCCTCCTTGATGGTGATGAGGGGCTTGATGCCCAGCATCCCGCCGGCCACGGCGACGGCGGCGGGCAGACGGCCGCCCTTGCGCAGATACTTCAGGTCGTCGATGGCGGCGACGAGGTGCAGGTGCTCCTTGGCGTGCTCGAGGGTGGCGGCGATCTGGACGGCAGACTTGCCTTCATCCCGCAGGTGTGCGGCCAGACGCACCAGCAGACCCTCGCCGAGGCAGACATTGGTGCTGTCCACGAAGAGGACGTTGTCCACGTTGGCCAGGTCTGCGGCCAGCTTCGCACACTGATAGGTGCCGGACAGCTCATGGGACAGGAAGATGCCCACGACCTCGTCTCCGGCGGCGGCGGCCTCGGCGTAGAACTTTTCGAACAGCTCAGGGCTGGGCTGGCTGGTGGTGGGCAGCTTTTTGCAGCCGGCCATGTGCTCGTAGTACTCGCTGGGGGTCAGGTCCACGCCGTCCCGGATGACGGTGCCGTCCTCGAGGGTGACGTTGAGGGGGATGACGTCCACACCCAGCTGCGCGGCCTCGGCGGGCAGGATGTCGGATGCGGAATCGGTAAGAATGCGTATCATATAGTTCGTACCTCCATGGGTGCGTTCATCGTGTGTCTTTGGTAAAACGACAAATCCATAAAAAAGTCGTACAAAGTATACCAGAACGCCGGGCGGTATGTCAATCTTTTGAGTGAAATTTCTTCGAATGAACGAAAAACTGCTTGCAAAACGGGGCGGCAGTATGGTACAATGTCCGCCGACAGGGGGGTGCGCCGTGAAAAGACTGATAAGGGAAACGGAAAAGCCGTCTTTTCCGGCTCAGTGCCGGGTCCTGGCCGAGGCGGCGGTGCTCTGGGCGCTGCTGGCGGTGGGAGCACAGCTGCTGCTCCCGGCGGAAAAGACGGCTCTGCCCGAGGGCGCGGCCCTCGCGTGGGCTGCGCTGCGCATCTGCCTTGTGACCCCTCTGGCGGAAGAGCTTGCCTTTCGGGGCGGGGCGCTCTATCTTTTGCAGCCGCTGGGCGGCGCGGGGGCTGTGGTGGTGCAGGCGGTGCTTTTTGCGGCTCTGCACGGCAGCTGGACGGCCCGGGCCTATGCGCTGGGCATGGGGCTCATCTTCGGCTGGGCGACCCGGAAAGCGAAGAGCGTATGGCCCGGCAGCGCGTTACATATTATAAATAACTGCCTCGTGTTTGCCGCACGGCTGGCAGAAAGGGGAATGGGATGACCGATTTTGAGCTGATGGGCGCGGCGCTGGAAGAGGCCCGGAAGGCCGCTGCGCTGGGCGAAGTGCCGGTGGGCGCGGTGGTGGCGAAGGACGGAGAGATCATCTCTGCCGCCCACAACACCCGCGAGACGGAGAAAAACGCCCTCCACCACGCGGAGCTGCTGGCCATCGACGCGGCCTGCAAAAAGCTGGGGGGCTGGCGGCTGTGGCAGTGTGAGCTGTTCGTGACGCTGGAACCCTGCCCCATGTGCAGCGGTGCCATCATCAACAGCCGCATCAAGCGGGTGGTGTACGGTGCCGCCGACGTCAAGGCGGGCTGCTGCGGCTCGGTGACAGACCTCTTCGCCCAGCCCTTCAACCATCACCCCGTCATCGAAAAGGGACTGCGGGCCGATGAGGCACAGCAGCTTTTGCAGGAATTTTTCGTTTCACTGCGGTCCAGGCGGGCCGCAAAGCCCCGCTGGAAGCCGCCCGTGACCCCCTGAATCTGTGAAAAAAGTGGGAACTGCGTGAAAAAATCACCGGTGACCACTTTATTTTTTCGCCCGATTGTGCTATATTATTCAATGGAAACTTGTCGAAACCACACAAATGCCGCCGGGCGCGCCGCAGAGCCGGCCTAGACCGGAAAAAGTGAGCAGAGCGCAGCTCCGGCGGGGTGGGGGAAGCTGTTTCCTTTCCCGCCGCAGAGGCTTTGACACGAAGAGGCGCTGCGGCCGAAAATAGTGGACAGGAGGGTTTGACTCTTGTACAACGACGAATTTGAGCTGACATTTGACCTTGCAGACGCCGGGCCGAAGACTGAACAGCGCAGGCCGACCCTGCCCGAGCCGGAAGAAGCGGCTGCGGCCGCACCGCCGGTGCAGGAAACGAGGGAAACGCCGGTCAGCGCTGCGCCGGAGAACACACCGGCACCGGAACGCGAGCCGGAACCTGCGGCAGAGCCCCAGAGCACTGCCCCGGCGGCGAAGGGGCGCACCGTCCTCATCTCGGGCGGCGACCGGGGCATCGGCGCAGCAGCAGCCCGCGCATTCTACGCGGCGGGCTGCCGGGTGGCGGTGTTCTACCACACCAACGCCGAGGCCGCCGCAGCCCTGCAGAAGGAGCTGCCGGGCGTACTGGCCATCCAGTGCGACGTGGCCAGCCGGGCCAGCTGTGAGCTGGCCTTCCGCGCCGCCGAGCAGGCGCTGGGCCGGGTGGATGTGCTGGTGAGCAACGCGGGCATCGCCCAGCAGAAGCTGTTCACCGACATCACGCCGGAAGAGTGGCAGCGGATGCTGGACGTCAACCTGACCGGTGCGTTCAACCTCTGCCAGCTGGCTCTGCCCGGGATGATACGCCGCAAAGCGGGCCGCATCCTCACCGTGAGCAGCATGTGGGGCCAGACCGGCGGCAGCTGCGAGGTACACTATTCCGCCGCCAAGGCGGGCCTCATCGGCCTGACCAAGGCGCTGGCAAAAGAAGAAGGTCCCAGCGGCATCACCGTGAACTGTGTGGCCCCCGGCGTCATCGACACCGATATGATGGCCTCGTTCACTGCTGAGGACAAAGCGGCACTGGCCGAAGAGACCCCTGTGGGCCGTCTCGGCACCGCCGAAGAGGTGGCAAAGCTTCTGCTGTACCTCGCCGGAGAAGACGCCGGCTACATCACCGGCCAGGTGTTCGGCGTCAACGGAGGTCTTGTGATCTAAGAAGCTGTTTTCACAGCCATTGCACACTCTGGCCATGAAAACAACTTCTATGCAGCAAGACCGAAACTATGAGACAAGTTCACTTGCGGGGCGCTTCCCCCGCAGTGAGAAGGAGAGAGCGAAATGGGCATGACTTTGAAGGAACTGTTGACGAAAGGCGAAGGCACCCTGTCGGCACAGGAGGCCAAAACTTTGGCTGCACAGTGCAGGATGGATGTGGAAACGCTCTATACGCTCCTTGAAGAGCGCGGCATCAAGATCATCGAGGATGAGGCCGACGCCGATGTGAATCTGGACGTGGACAGCATCATCGCCGAGGTGGAAAACGCCGAGAACAACAGCGACGAGCTGGGTCTGGGCGGCGACGACGAGGAAGAAGCCGCCGAGGAGAACCCCGCCGACCTGAAGGCTGCGATGGATGAGCTGCTGGACGACCCCGTCAAGAACTACCTCAAGCAGATCGGCCAGATCCCTCTGCTGAGCGCGGAGCAGGAAGTTGACCTGAGCAAGCGCATCCACGCCGGCGCCGAGGCTGCCCATATCCTGCAGGCCGACCGCCAGAAGTACGGTGCGCCCGAGTACATCAAGAAGAACAGCGCCCGCTTCTCGTTCGAGGAAGACGAGAACAGCCGCAGCTACACCGAGGACATCGACGAAGAGGGCAGCGAGAAGCCCAGCGTGGACGCCGAGGAAAAGGCCGCTGAGGAAGAGGCCATGGAGGCTGTGGAGAACGGCCCCCTGACCGAGGAGCGCCGTCAGGAGCTGCTGAAGACCCGCCGCGACGGCCTGAACGCCCGCCGCAGCCTGAGCGAAGCGAACCTCCGTCTGGTGGTCTCCATCGCCAAGAAGCATGTGGGCCACAATCTGGCCTTCCTCGACCTCATCCAGGAGGGCAACATCGGCCTCATCAAGGCGGCTGAGAAGTTCGACTGCGACCGCGGCTTCCGCTTCTCCACCTACGCCACCTGGTGGATCCGTCAGGCCATCACCCGCGCCATCGCCGACCAGGCCCGCACCATCCGCATCCCGGTGCACATGGTCGAGACCATCAACCGGATGCGTCAGGCCACCAACCAGCTGGTCTACCAGAACGGCCACGAGCCCACCCCGGAAGAGCTGGCAAAGGCCATGGACATGAGCGTCGAGCGTGTGCGTGAGATCCAGCGGATGGCACAGGAGCCCGCCAGCCTGGAAAGCCCCGTGGGCGAGGAAGAGGATTCCTCTCTGGGCGATTTCGTCGCCGACGAGAACGCCGAGGCTCCCGGCAAGGCTGCTGACCGTGCCATGGTGGCCCAGCAGATCAATCAGGCCCTCAAGAGTCTGACCCCCCGTGAAGAGAAGGTCATCCGTCTCCGCTTTGGTCTGGACGATGGCCGTCCCCGCACGCTGGAAGAGGTGGGCCGCGACTTCGGCGTCACCCGTGAGCGCGTCCGCCAGATCGAGGCAAAGGCTATCCGCAAGCTGCACAGCCGCAAGTGCCTGGCCCTGCTGAACGGCCTGATCGAGTAATAGTTTCAACAATGCAGACGGTTGCCGTGGAAAAACGGCAGCCGTTTTTCTGCATCCGGGCAGAAAAACGCAAAATGCCAGATTTTTTTGCAAAAAACGCTTGCAATGCGGCAGAGTTTATGGTATTATAATTGAGCTGTGAGTGTGCTGCTATAGCTCAGTTGGTAGAGCGCATCCTTGGTAAGGATGAGGTCTCCAGTTCGAATCTGGATAGCAGCTCCAGCTCAGAACACCCTGAAGCCATCAAGGCTTCGGGGTGTTTTTTTGTTTGCTCCGGCCGGTTGGGGCAGTGGGGGCAAACGCACCATCGTGATATTTTAGCCGGGATACATGGACGATAACGCTGTTGGCCTGCACAAAAGGTGCGGGCCAACGGCGTTTTTTGTCATTTTTGCCAAAAAAAGTGGAGCAAGATTGTCTAACCGTTATATTGCACAGGCGGTAGGGGGGGGGGTATAATAAATTTGGCAGAAAAGCCACAAAATGCAAAACAGGAGGTAAAAATCATGCGAAGAAAAAAATTGCTCCGGCAGATCGCGGCGGCGGCCGTGGCCCTGAGCATGGCGGCATCTCTTTCCGCCCCGGCATTTGCGGCCACCTTTGATCTTTCCAATGGCGGCCTTGTGATCACGGCAGATGAACGCGGCATCACCGTGAAGCAGGATGGTCAGGACGGAGTTACCAGCATCGCCGACAATGAGGAAATCGAGATCAAGGGTACCTATAGCTCCGCTAATGGAGCTATGCAGACCGCTGAGGAGAACCGGCAGGATGAAAACCAGCCTGTGACTCCGGCCAAGGCTCCGGCCAAGGAGGAGACCTCGGAGGAGACCCCGGAGGCAGAGGACACCCCCGCTGCTGAGAAAAAGCAGGAGCAGAAGGATACCGAAGCTCCGGCTGACCCTGAGCAGAAGACCGAGACCGAAAATAAGGATAACAACAGCGACCCTGCTGACGAGGAAAAGAAGGAGCAGAATGCCCCTGCAAACGGGGAGCTGAATGCTTCCGCTGGCGAGGGGCAGGAGCCCAAAGCAGAGGACGAGGGCCAGCCCAAGCTCAAAACAGAGGCCAAGGCTTCTGCTGAGGCTACTGCCAGCGCCTCTGATGATGCCTCCAATGGGCCTCGCAAGGCTCCGGCCCGCAGCAGCGGCGAGGGAGAGCGCACCGGCATTATCCAGATCTTCAACAATACTGTGGATAAGCTGGTCAAGCTGACGCTGAAGAATGCCACCATCGACCAGCCGACCGCTAGTACGAGGGAACGTGGCATGGCAGCCATTGATATTCAGGGCAGCGGCGATGTGGAGATCAAAGTGGAGGGCAATAACACCCTGAAAGGGTATGGAGCAGGTGCCGGTATCCAGAAAAACGATGATGTCAGCACCGGCAAGCTCACCATTACGGCAAAAGACAAAGACCAGATCCTTAACGTGAGAGCAGATCGCCGTAGTGCTGCCATTGGAGGAGCGGGAGAATATTATCTCGACAGCCATGGCACCAAAAACATTGAGATCAACGGCGGTACGGTGAATACCCAGGGCCGGATCGGCTGCGGATATAATGGCGGTTCGACTGAAAATATCGTGATCACAGGTGATGCTGTGGTCAACGCCAATGGCGGCATCGGCGGAGGCTTTGTTGAAGAATATAATAGGGATAAAGTCAGGAAAACCAGCATAACCATCTCCGGCAACGCTAAGGTGAACGCTACGGATAAGGTGGATAACGGATATAGCAGCGATGAGAGCCTTGCAGTGATCGGCGGCGGTTATTACGACACAGCCGAGATCACCATCTCCGGCAATGCAGACGTGACGGCAAAAGCCGAGGTTAGAAAATATATATATATGGCTTTCAAGGTGTCGGTGCGGTGATCGGTGGCGGCGCAGGCAGCAGCGTCAAAAAGAGCAGCGCCAAGGTCACCATTGAGGGCAATGCTAAGGTAACGGCAGAAAATTACGAATACGGCGGCGGCGCAGGCATCGGCGGCGGCGCAAATGGCACCGGCGAAGTGATCATTGGCGGCAAAGCGAAGGTCGAGGCCACCGGCAGTGCCGAGCACTACGGAGAGTCTGGATGTTATGGCGCGGGCGCTGCCATTGGCGATGGCGGAACGACCAGTTCGAGCAAAACAGGTCCCGTCCAGAACGGCGAGAATAAATTTACCACTGACAAGAAGGGCATCCAGGACGGTGCAGAAGTAAAAATGACCAATGTGGGCCATATCGACTCGAACACGGTGACCCAAACACGTCAGGACGGCAAATGGGTGACCGACGGGAATGCGGAGTGGACCCCGAGAGAGTGCGATCATTCGAAGGGTACATACGCGGCAGAGAAAGTCGAGCCATATTGTAAGAAAACGGGCTCTCAGACCTACCGGTGCATATCCTGCGGTGCGGTCAGACGGACGGATACGCTTGCTGTAAAACCTAACCACCATAATTACGTGTGGGTAGTAACAGTCCAGCCCACCTGCACCGAGAAAGGCTGCAAGAAAGACGAGTGCAGCATCTGCGGCAATGTATGGACTAGCAAAACCCTTGATGCTCTGGGCCATCAGTTCGTCGAGACCACCGTTGACCCCACCTGCACGGAAAGCGGCTACACGGTACAGAAGTGCACCCGCTGCCACGAGGAGGAGGGTGAGCGCACCAATCTCGTTGCCCCTCTGGGCCACGAGTACAAGAACGGCGTCTGCATCCGCTGCGGCGCACCGGAGCCTCAGGAGAACGGCGGCTCGTCCTCTGCGGCCCCCAACTACACCGTGACCGGTGCAGAGACCTACGAGACCTCTGTGGTGGATGGCCGGTACATCATTGCGGTACCCTCTGAGGATGCCGCTCTCAACGCTGTGCTGGGCGACCTGCGGGCCATCAAGGCACAGGGGGCCGATGTGGTGGTGTTCCGCACCCGGAGCCGGGAGTCCAGCCTTGTCATCGACGAGATGCTGGCCATGGGTACCGATGTTACCCCCTTTGTGCTTACCCACAACGGCGGCGAGGCCCAGCTCACCATCAACGGCGCAGCTCATAACGAGCTGATCCACTGACTTACCCCGGCGGGGCGTACCGCATCGCCCTGCTTCCTCCATATTGCAAAGCCCCCCGGCACGTCCGCATGGTGCCGGGGGGCCTTTTTGCGCAGCAAAAAGAAAACCGGGTGGTAAAAATGACCGGAAATACAAAAAACCACCTGAACCGCAAGGATTCAAGTGGTTTTTCTCGATGGAGCTGCTATCCAGATTCGAACTGGAGACCTCATCCTTACCAAGGATGCGCTCTACCAACTGAGCTATAGCAGCAAATGGCGACCCGGATCGGGCTCGAACCGACGACCCCCAGCGTGACAGGCTGGTGCTCTAACCAACTGAGCTACCGGGCCATGATCGCTCAAGTGCATCGTTTCTGGCGGTTGACCGCCGGAACGTGTGTTATTATACCTGAGAAACGCGCGGTTGTCAAGCATGAATTTCGGAAAATGTCAAAAAAGTTTTGGAAAGTCCGACATTCCGGGAAAAATACAAAAACAAAACGCACAGAGTACTCTCTGTGCGCTTGTGGCAGGGGTAGTAAGTCTCGAACTCACGGCACGCGGTTTTGGAGACCGCTGCTCTACCAACTGAGCTATACCCCTACAGATATTCCGCATTCGCTGAATGCTTGATTATTATATAAGATTCTGTGCGGAATGTCAAGCATGAATTTCGCTTTTTTTGCAAAAAGCGGGAGACAGGGAAAGCTTTTTCGCAAAACGACGCCGAAAACAGGTGGAACTTCGGCTTTCCACCTTGAAGGAAAGCGGGAAATAGTGTATTATAAGGGGTATCAAATGTGTAATTCCGGGCTTGCTATGCCCTGACAGGGGGAACGCCACTATGGCAGATAAAAACTTTTTGACCGAGATCATTGACGCCGACCTCGCCGAAGGACAGATCCGCGAGATCCACACCCGCTTCCCGCCGGAGCCCAACGGCTACCTGCACATCGGCAGCGCCAAGGCCATCTATATCAACTGGTCCATCGCAAACCAGTACGGCGGCAAGTTCAACCTCCGCCTCGACGACACCAACCCCGCCCGCGAAGGGGAGGAGTATGTCAACAGCATCATCGAGGACCTGCACTGGCTGGGTGCCGACCCCAACGGCGGCATCTTCTACGGCAGCGACTACTTCGACAAGTGCTATGAGTATGCTGAAAAGCTCATCCTCGAGGGCAAGGCATACGTCGATGACCTGACCCGCGACGAGATGCGCGAGTACCGCGGCAGCGACGCAGGCAAGCCCTCCCGTCCCTCTCCGTGGCGCGACCGCACCCCGGAAGAGAACCTCGACCTCTTCCGCCGGATGCGTGCAGGCGAGTTCAAGGAGGGCGAAAAGACCCTCCGCGCCAAGATCGACCTCGCCAGCCCCAACATGAATCTGCGTGACCCGGCCATCTACCGTATCAAGTACGCCGAGCATCACCGTCAGGGCAATAAGTGGTGCATCTACCCGATGTACGACTTTGCCCACCCCATCCAGGACGCCATCGAGGGCATCACCCACAGCATGTGCAGCCTCGAGTTCGAGAACCACCGCCCGCTGTACAACTGGGTCATCGAGAACATTTTTGGCACCGAGTTCCCCAAGCAGCGCGAGTTCGCCCGCCTGAACATGACCAACACCGTCATGAGCAAGCGCTATCTGCGTGAGCTGGTGGAGATGGGCATTGTGGACGGCTGGGATGACCCCCGGATGCCCACCCTGTGCGGCCTGCGCCGCCGCGGCTACACCGCTTCTTCGATCTTCACCTTCGTGCGGGAGGCCGGCATCTCCAAGTCCGACAACCTCATTGATATGCGCCAGCTGGAAGCCTGCATCCGCAGCGAGCTGGACCTGACCGCACAGCGCCGCATCGCCGTGCTGGACCCCGTCAAGCTGGTGGTGGACAACTACCCCGCCGACAAGACCGAGTATTTCGACATCGCCAACAACCCCAACCGGGAAGCCAACGACACTACCACCCGCAAGGTCGCCTTCACCAGGGAGCTGTGGATCGAGAACGAGGACTTCGCCGAGGTGCCGCCTCCGAAGTTCAAGCGCCTGACCGTCGGCGGCGAAGTCCGTCTGATGGGCGGCTATATCGTCAAGTGCGAGAGCGTCGAGAAGAATCCCGACGGCAGCATCGCTGTCATCCACTGCACTGCCGACCTCGAGACCGGCAACGGCAGCCCTGCCGATGGCCGCAAGGTCAAGGGTACCATCCACTGGGTGAGCGCCGCCCACGCCGTGGATGCCGAGGTACGCCTGTACGACAAGCTCTTCACCGAGGCGAACATGAACGCCATCCCCGAGGGCAGCGACTACAAGGATTATCTGAATCCCGACAGCGTTGTCGTCCGCAAGGGCTGCAAGCTGGAAGAGGCTCTGGCCGACGCAAAGCCCGGCGATAAGTTCCAGTTCGTGCGCACCGGTTTCTTCACGCCCGACTCGAAGAACCCCGGCGTGTACAATCGTGTCGTGACCCTGCGCGACAGCTTCAAGCCCGCAAAGTAACGAGCGGACCCCAAACATCGCAAAAGGAGCACTTCACAGACCATGAAAAAACACATGACCCGCAACATGATCCTCATGCTGGTGCTGGACGTCGTCCTCGGCATCGTGCTGGCCCTCTATATCGCCAACACCGGCACCGTGCCTGCTGCCGATAACGCCGACACCTACACCGACGGCACCTACACCGCCAGCGCGCAGGGCTGTCTGAGCGAGGTGGGCGTCACCGTGACCATCACCGGCGGCAAGGTGACGAATGTTGTGATCGACGCTTCCGGCGAGACGCCGGAGCTGGGCGGCAAGGCGGCAGAGACGCTGTCGGCCTCCCTGCTGGCGGCTGGCTCGACCGTCGGAGTGGATGCTGTCTCCGGCAGCACCATGACCAGCGACGCGGTATTTGCGGCAATGAACGATTGCCTTGCACAGGCCGCACAGTGATGAAGTTTTGAACGGAGCTGCTGCACGGCGTGTCTGTGCGGCAGCTTTTTTGCAGCCCTCTCAGGCGCTGGCGCGCCAGCTCTCCCAGAGGGGGCAGCAGCGACGACCGCCGCCAGTGGCGGAAACAGGGAGAAGCTGCTGGGGCAGCGGCCAGCGGGATGCAAGCGAGAGCGAAGCAGCCGCTGGGAGCCGCAACCCGGGTGCGAAGTACCCTTTGGCAGGCCGGGAAACTCTATGCTGGCTGCTGAAAGTGCAATGCAGCGCAAAAGAGCGGGCCTTGCTTTCGAGGATAGGAGTCGTTATGATACTGGATATTCTGCCGCTGGCGAGCGGCACGGCCCGCCTTGTGCGGGTGTACGGCGGCGAGCCCTGCGTAAAGCTGCCCGGGGCGGTTCCTGCGCCGGAAGGGGAGGGCCAGTGGCCCATCACCGAACTGGGAGATTACTGTTTTTCCGAAAAGCCCCGGGGTCTGCCCGGGCCGGAAAAGATCTGCCGCTATGAGCGGGCCGAGGACGGCAAGCTCTGTCTGACCCGTGCTTTTGGCCGGGATGTGGGCGGCAAAGAGCGGTACAGCTTCGACTTCGACGCCCCCGCCGCCCCGGCGCAGGACGACGAGCTCCACCCCATCTGCGGGAACTTCCTGGAAGAAGTCACCCTGCCGGAGAGCCTGCGGGTCATCGGCAGCTGCACATTCTACAACTGCCGCAGGCTGCGCCGCCTGACTGCCGGGACAGGAGAGCTGACCATGGGCAGCGATGTCTTCCTCAACTGCTTTGCGCTGGAAGACCTCGTCGTCCGCGCTGCGCCCGAGCAGGCCACCGGCCTGTTCGCCCTCGTGGGCAGCATCACCGAGGCCGTGCGGGCGCTGTTCTGGCCGGTGGGGGAGGCCGCACCCCGGGCAGGGCTGTGGTATCCCGCCTACTGGGAGGACATCGAGGAGACGCCTGCCCACATCCTGCTCCACACCTTTTCGGGGCAGGGCTACCACTACCGGCAGTGCTTCCTCGAAAATAAGCTTCTCCCGGCGGAGTACGACGCCATTTTCCCGCAGGGCCACGACGCCGACGACGCTTCCGTGATGGCGATGCTCTGCTTCGACCGCCTGCGCTGGCCGTGGCAGCTGAGCGATGCCGCCCGGGATGCCTACCGGGACTTCCTCAAGACCAACACCGGGCGGGTGCTGACCCGTCTGCTCAAGGCGCAGGACACCGAGGGCATCAAAGTCCTGCTGGCGCTGGATGTGATGGATACGGATGCCTTTGCCGAGGGTGCTGCCCTCGCGGCCAAGGCCGACAATGCCGAAGCTGCCGCCCTGCTGGCCGACGCAGAGCACAAAAAGCGTGCCGCTGCGCCCCAAAAGAAGAGGTATGATTTTGATTTCTGAGAAGGAAAAGTTTTTTGACCCCCGCAAGCCCTTCCAGTCGGCCCGGCCCGAGACTCACGAAGAGTGGCAGGCCCGGATGGGCGGCGAGGTGCTGGCCGTGGTGCGCAGCGGGCTGTATCTGGACTTCCGCTTTTTAGACCAGGCCCTCTCGGCCCTGACGCCCACCGCCGACGAGCGGTGCGGTGTGCTGGCGACGGATGGGACCATCCTCTGCTACCAGCCCAGCGCCCTGCTGAGGCTCTACCAGAAGAACCCCAAATATCTCAACCGGCTCTACCTCCACACGGTGTTCCACTGCATCTTCCGCCATCTCTGGCTGCGCGGCAAGCGGGACAAACGCCTGTGGGACCTTGCGTGTGACATTGCGGTGGAGAACGTCATCGACGGTCTTGGCCGCAAGAGCGTCCAGCGCCCCCTGACGTGGGTGCGCCAACACGCCTATGAGGAGATCATCGCGCAGGAAAAAGTGGCTGCTGCAGCCCCCATCTACCGCTGGCTGGTGCGGCAGACGCCCGGCGTTCTCCGCCAGCTGGAAAAAGAATTCTACACCGACGACCACCGCCTCTGGCCCAAAGATGCCCCCGAACAGCCCCGGCAGATGCCTGCGCCGCTGCCCCGGAAGACCTGGCAAAAAATCGGCGAGCGGATGCAGACAGAGCTGGAACTGCGGGACAAAGAGGCCGGTGAGGGCGCGGATGCCATGCGGGAGCAGATCAAAGCCGCAAACCGCAGCCGCCGCAGCTACGGCGACTTCCTGCGCCGGTTCTGCGTCACCCGGGAGGAAGTCCACCTCGACCCGGACGAGTTCGATCTGAACTTTTACACCTATGGCCTGTCGGTCTACGGCAACCTGCCCCTCATCGAGCCGCTGGAGACCCGGGAGAGCAAGAAGATAGAAGAGCTGGCCCTCGTCATCGACACCAGCTACTCCACCTCGGGTGAGCTGGTGCGGGCCTTTCTGGCCGAGACGTACACTCTGCTGAAGGGCAGGGAGAATTTCTTCCATCGGATGAATCTCCACCTCATCCAGGCCGACAACGCGGTGCGGCAGGATATTCCCGTCAAAAACGAAGACGACCTCATCCGTGCCATGAACCACTTCGAGCTGCGGGGCGGCGGCGGCACCGATTTCCGGCCCGCCTTCGAGTACGTCAGCCAGCTCTGCGCCGAGAAGAAGTTCTCGAACCTCCGGGGTCTGCTCTATTTTACCGACGGTATGGGGACTTACCCGGCCCGCCGCCCGGCTTACGACACGGCATTTCTGTTTCTGGGCGACCGCTTCGACGACGCCAATGTGCCGCCCTGGGCAATGAAAGTGGTGCTGGACGAAGAAGAATTTACCGGTGAGGCCGCCCGCAGCGCCTCGGCCCTGTCCGAAGCGCTGGCGGAGGAAGATGACCTCTACCGTGACCTCAACAATTCGTGATAACGAGGGAAAGAATATGAACATCAAACGAGCCAAAGAAGAGATCGAGCATACCGTCAAAGCGTACCTCGCCAAAGATGCTCTGGGCGAATACGCCATCCCGGCCATCCGCCAGCGCCCCATCCTGCTGATGGGGCCTCCGGGCATCGGCAAGACCCAGGTCATGGAGCAGGCGGCGCGGGAGTGCGGCGTGGCGCTGGTGGCCTATACCATTACCCATCACACCCGCCAGAGCGCCGTGGGCCTGCCCTTCATCCGTCAGCGCAACTACGGCGGCCGGGACGTCTCTGTGACGGAGTACACCATGAGCGAGATCATCGCCAGCGTCTACGCCAAGATGGAGGCCACCGGCCTGAAAGAGGGCATCCTCTTCATCGACGAGATCAACTGCGTCTCCGAGACGCTGGCCCCCACCATGCTGCAGTTTTTGCAGTGCAAGACCTTCGGCAATCAGGCCGTGCCTGCGGGCTGGGTCATCGTGGCGGCAGGCAACCCGCCGGAGTACAATAAATCCGTCCGCGATTTCGATATTGTCACCCTCGACCGCGTCCGCCGGATGGACATTGAGCCGGATCTGCCGGTCTGGAAGGACTACGCCCGTGCAGCCCACATCCACAGCGCGATCCTGAGCTATCTCGAACTGCACCCCCAGAACTTCTACCAGATAAACGCCGACGTGGACGGCACCCAGTTCGTCACCGCCCGCGGCTGGGAAGACCTCTCCAACCTGCTCAATACCTATGAGTCGCTGGGCCTGCAGGCCGATGAAGAGCTCATCCGCCAGTATCTCCAGCACCAGAAGATCGCCGAGGACTTCTCGGCCTACCTCGACCTCTACTATAAGTACCGTGACGACTACGGCGTGGAGGACATTCTGGCCGGTCAGGCCAAGCCTGCCGCTTTTGCGCGGCTGCTGCAGGCCCCCTTCGACGAGAAGCTGAGCCTCGTGAGCCTGATCCTGTCCGGCCTCGAGACGCGCTTCTCTGCCTCCCGGCGGGCAGACGCTGCGGCCGACAGCTGCTATGCCTTCCTGCGGGAGACGAAGAAAGCCTTTGCCGAGATGCCCGCAGAGCTGGCGCAGGAGCCGAACTGCTGGGCGCAGCTCTTTGACCAGATGACCGCCGACTACGAGGCCGAGACTCAGAAAAAGCGCACCGCCGGTCTGCTGGATAAGCCCACGCTGGAAGCCCGCTTGCAGACCGCCAAGACCCTGCGTGGCTGGGAGAAAGAACTTCTGCGCGCCGCCGCGCTGGACGCGGACGCCGCTTTCAAGGTGCTGCGCACCCAGTTCGGCACCCTGTCGGATGCCCGGGACACCGCCCAGCAGACGGCCAGCGCCGCGCTGGAAGCGGCCTTCGACTTTATGGAGCAGGCATTCGCTGAGAGTCAGGAGATGGTGGTCTTCGTCACCGAGCTGACCCTCTCGCCCGCCGCCCATGCGTTCATCGCCGAAAACGGCTGTGAGCGGTATTTCCAGTACAACAAAGACCTCCTGCTCGACCACCGCAAGGCGGCCCTGAATCAGGAGCTGGAAGCCGAACAGCGTCGGCACGGGATGCTGTAAAAGATATAAACGCAAACGAGGGGCCGCACAGCTGTGCGGCCCCTCGTTTTGTGTGCAAAAAAGAAAAAGCATCTTGATAAAATCAAGATGCTTGGTGGTTGCGGGGGCCGGATTTGAACCAACGACCTTCGGGTTATGAGCCCGACGAGCTACCAGACTGCTCCACCCCGCGATATTTACTTTTTGCTGTCGGCCTCTCGCTGACTGCTCAAGTATAATACCACAAGGCGGGGGACTTGTCAAGCGTTTTTTCAAAAAGAATATGACTTTTTTTGAAAAGGCCGCTGCCGGAAACAAAAAGCGCCCCATTCCGGGGCGCTTCGACAGAGCGAATATCACTTGCGGGTGCGGCGGCGCACGAAGCGGACGACGAGGGCGGCTGCGGCCAGAATGACCAGCACGGGCCAGACGCCCACGACCCAGACCGTCAGCTGCTGGACGCCGGAGACGAAGCCCGTCCAGCCATTGCGGAGGGCGCTGGACAACTGGGAGAGGTAGGATCCCTCGGCGGGGGTGTATTCCTTCACCTCATCCAGCGAGAGGTAGACCGTGGAGCAGGACACCTGCTGGCTGTACCAGTCCAGCTGCGACTGCCAGCTCTCGATCTGGTACTGGACGTCGCTGAGGGAAGATTCGATCTCCAGCAGGTCGGAGAGGTTTTCGGCGCTGGCCTGAAGCTCCTGCAAACGTGTGCGCTGGGCCGTCAGGTTGGAGAGCCGGGCCTCGATGTCCATATACTGGGTGGTGACGTCCTGCACCTGCTCGCTCTTGTCCACGAGGTTGCCCGCCTGCGCGGCGGCTTCGAGGAAGCTCGCGTAGTTGTCCTGCGGGACGCGGACGGTGAGGGAGAGAGTGCGGCTCGAGCCGGTGTAAGAGGATTCGCTGCTGGATTCCAGATAGCCTCCGGCGGCGCTCACGGCGTCGGTGAGGGCGGTGCGGGCGGCGTCAAAGTCCTTGCTCTCGAGGGTGAGGTTGGCGGTGTAGATGAGCTTTGTGCTCGTCTGCGCGGCCTCGGCGCTGAGGGCGCCGGTGCCGCCTGCATCGCGGTCGCTCATGGCATCGGCGCTTCCACCGGCCTGGACGGCCATCTTGGGTGCGGCAAGGGAGCTGTTCACGTCGTCCATCGAGTAGGCGGCGTAGGAGGCCGTCTCAGCGGCAGAGCTGAGGGCCGCGCCGCCCGCAGGCAGCAGGCTGATGGGGGAGTGGACTGCCGCATACAGACCAACGCCGCAGAGCAGGCCGCAGGCGGCGATGCTCAGAGCCTTGCGGGGAAAGTGGATGGCTTTTTTGGGCTTCCTGGCGGGTTTCGGGGCCTCTTCCGCCGGCTGCATGGCGAGGAGCTTTGCTTTCAGGTCGTCCGAAGCGTGAAGGTCGTCCACCTCCATCTTGTACTCATACCACCTCATCTTCGATCTCCTCCTTCAGCATCGTATGTAACTGTGCGCGGGCGCGGCGAAGCCAGCTGAGCACCGTGTTGGTGGGTGCGCCCAGCATCCGGCCCACCTCGGCGGCGGTGTACCCCTCGTAGTAGTGGAGGTAGACCGCATTGCGGTAGTTCTCGGGCAGGGCGCGCACGGCGTCCAGCACGCTGCCGTCTTCCATCTGGTCCGGAGCGGGAAGATTCTCGTCCAGCTCGGTGTCCTTCTGGCGGGCGGCGCGGGTCAGGTCGTGGCAGCGGTTGATGGTCACACGCAGCAGCCAGGCTTTCAGGTGTTCCTCGCTCTCGAAGCGGCCATTGTAGCACAGCAGCTTTTCGAAAACATCCTGCACCACATCTTCCGCATCGGCGGTGCAGCTGCAGTTGTGCATGGCGGCTCGGAACACCGTGTCACTGTATCGCTGCACGGCCAGCGCAAAAATCTCGTTTTTGGTCAGCTGTCCCATAGTTCTATGCTCCTTTGATGTCCTGTGTACAGCAGGACCCGGTGGAAAAATCATCTTTGATTGGGGACATTCACCCTGTATACGGATGAGCGGCCCCGATTATTGCAGTTTATGGTGCAGAGCGGAAAAATCTTCCGCCCGGCATCGCACAAGGTATCCAAAGTATAACATGAATACGCCAAAAACAAAAGGGCCATTTGCCGCCATGTTTTGGCAAATGACCTTGAGAGCTTCTGTTCGGTTATCGGTAGAGCCGCTGGAAGAGGGCTACCCGCTCGGAGAGATAGGTCTCGGCCCGGGGGTGGTGGAGCCAGCGCTTGCCCGCCTTGTCGCAGGCGAGACGGTGGCCCAGCGCGGCGGGGCAGGCGTCGATCTCTTCCACGTCCCGCATGGTGAGGGTGAGGCTCAGCGCCGCCGGAGCGTCCGGCAGGGGCGGGAGCGGGTCTTCCCAGACGAAGGGCGGCAGCAGCTGGACGGCGTACACCGTCCGGGTGCATTCCTCGGTGAGCAGCAGCGCGGCGGGCGCACCATCCGGCATGACATGCAGGGAGGAATAGAGCAGCTGCAGCTGCGCCGGGGCCAGCAGACGGGATGCGCCCTCTTCCTCATCGGGCAGAAGGGTGAGAAAATCCGCCGCCTCGTCGGCGTAGATGCGCCGGGCCGGAGCGCGGAACTGCGCGTACAGCGCGGGCAGGGCAAACACGCCCTCCCGGTCTAAGGCCCGCTGCAGCAGGCAGTAAAACTCCGTCAGCGGGTGGGCCGGGTCGGGCTGCGGCATCCCGAAATCGGGGCGCGAAATGTGTCCTCCGCCCATCAGCCGTTGTAACCCAGCGTGGCCGCCATGACGGCCTTGATGGTGTGCATCCGGTTCTCGGCCTCGTCGAAAACGATGCTCTGGGGGCCTTCGAAGACTTCGTCGGTGACCTCCATCGCGTCGCGGCCAAAGCGCTCGCCCATCTCCCTGCCCACAGTGGTCTTGTGGTCGTGGTAGGCGGGCAGGCAGTGCATGAACACGGCCCTGGGGCCGGCAATGTCCATCAGCTGCTGGTTGATCTGATATGCGGCCAGGTCGTTGATGCGCTCGGCCCAGACCTCGACAGGCTCGCCCATGGACACCCAGACGTCGGTGTAGAGGACGTCTGCGCCCTTTGCGGCTTTGGCAGGGTCTTCCTCGAAGGAGATGGCCGCACCCGTCTCGGCGGCGATGGCCCTGCACTGCTCCACCAGTGCAGCGTCCGGCTGGTACTTCCTGGGGGCGCAGGCGGTGAAGTTGAGGCCCATCTTGGCGCAGCCCACCATCAGGCTGTTGCCCATGTTGTAGCGGGCGTCGCCGAAGTAAACGAAGTTGATGCCCTTGAGGCGGCCGAAGTGCTCCCGGATGGTGAGGAAGTCGGCGAGGATCTGGGTGGGGTGGAACTCGTTGGTCAGGCCGTTCCACACCGGCACACCGGCGCAGCGGGCCAGATCTTCCACGATGCTCTGGCCGTAGCCGCGGTACTCGATGCCGTCGAACATCCGGCCCAGCACCCGGGCGGTGTCGGCGATGGACTCCTTTTTGCCGATCTGGCTGCCCGACGGGTCGAGGTAGGTGACTTCCATGCCCAGGTCGTGGGCGGCGACCTCAAAGCTGCAGCGGGTGCGGGTGGAGGTCTTCTCGAAGATGAGGGCGATGTTCTTGCCGCGCAGGGCGTCGTGGCGGATGCCGGCCTTCTTCTTTGCCTTCAGGTCGGCGGCAAGGTCCAGCAGACCTTCGATCTCTTCGGGAGTGTAATCAAGAAGCTTCAAAAAGCTGCGGTTCGTAAGATTCATTGTATATATTCCTCTCTATGCACTGGAATTTGAATATTTATACTTTCACAGACCCTATTATAATACAGAGCAAAGGTGGGGTCAAGAGGAAGCACTTGACGCACCTGTCAAAAATTGCAATGCTTTGTCGAATATGCTATACTAAAGACGCTGCCCTTCTCCATTCTGGCAACAGAAGGGAGGTGAGCCTGATGGTCCAGATCCTAACCGATATTATCGTAGCTGTCATAGCGCAGGTGATTGCCGATCGCCTGTGCAAGTGGCTTGACAGCTGTCACAAGGGCCAGTAAGCACAAAGAAGCCCCCGGTATGCCGAGTACCGGGGGCTTCGCTTTTATGAGCCGATGGCAATAATCCTAACCGATATTTTGCCTACTTCTAGTATATGCAATCTGATGCAAAAGTCAAGGTGCTATGAAAAAATTTAACATCTTACAACTCCAGCTCCGCCTTCCGCCCGCTGGGCTGGTAGGGGGTGAGCCGGACGCCGGCCTTTTGGAACATGAACCGGGCGGCCACGCTGGAATCGGTGTCGTGGTACTTGTCGCTGTAGTAGACGACCTCGGCGATGCCGGACTGGATGATGGCCTTGGTACACTCGTTGCAGGGGAAGAGGGTGACATACACCCGCGCGCCCTTGAGGTTGTTGTGGGCGCTGTTGAGGATGGCGTTCAGCTCGGCGTGGCAGACGTACATATATTTCGTGTTCAGCGGCTCACCCTCCCGCTCCCACGGCATGGCGTCGTCGTCGCAGCCGATGGGCATGCCGTTGTAGCCCAGAGAGAGGATCTTGTTTTCCGGGCTGACGATGCAGGCGCCCACCTGACTGCTGGGGTCTTTGGAGCGCATGGCCGTGAGCAGGGCAATGCCCATGAAGTATTCGTCCCAGTTGATATAATCCGTGCGTTTCATCGCAGAAAACCTCCGTCTGGCGTGCCTTTTTGGGGGGCTGGGCAGGCCCCGGCCCCCGGCTACCTAAAGCATACCATAAAAGCAGGTTGATTGCAACAAAGCCCCCGCCCCGCCGCCCCGGGACTCTGTTGCAAAAAGATACAATTTTTGGAAACAAAAATTGTGAAATTTTAATCTTGACAGCCAGGGGGGGGGGGGGAGACTAGGGAAAAGCATTCCTGCCGGGCGAGGCCGACGCGAATGCAACGAGTTGTAACAACAAACAAGGAGGATGAACAAGATGAAACTGTTCAAGAAAGTTCTGGCTGTGGCGCTGGTGGGCGCTATGGCAGTCTCCATGCTGACGGCGTGCGGCAGCAGCAAATCGTCGAAGGTGAAGGATGCCCTGAAGGATTTCGACATCAAGATGGATGCCGCTATGGTTCAGGACACCGAGAAGATGATGGGCGGCCTTCAGCAGCTCACTGAAAAGGTCACCAGCGGTGCAGTCAAGCTGAATGATGAAACTCAGATGAAGAAAATCAGTGAAAAGTTTGGTGAGATGACCGACTACACCTTCAGTTCTTCCACTGGCAAAGGGAATTACGATCTCTACATCTGGACCAACGGTGCAGACGGCCGTCCGGCCAGCGGCGGCAAGACCGAGCGTTATCCGTACCTGATGAAGGTTCAGAATGTACATGTGAGCGAGAAAAATCTGCCGCGCCTTCTGGACAAGGAATTCATCCAGAAGGGCGAGTTCAGCGGCAACAGCGAGGCTTTGGATATTCTGAGAAGCCTGCTGAAGGTTGCTAATGTTGAGAAGGCCGGCATCTCTGTTGGCAAAGTCTACGGCAAGGATGTTCTGCTGGTTACCGTTCCTGCCGGAACTACCATCCCGCAGACTGCTGCCCCCAAGACCCTGACCACCTGATCTCCCCAATAAAAACTGCCTCCGGCCCCGGCGGACGATAAGCCCGCCGGGGCTTTTTTTATGCCCGGAAACGCCGTAAACCGCGCCTGAACCGCCGCCCGGCAGGGCAAAATGACAATATGCACAAAACAAGGCCGGGAAGTTTGGCAGGGTAAAAGCCGGAAATTTCAAATGAAATATTCAAAAATCGTTTGAAGTGTGGTATTATCTTTGTAAAATATGCCACAAAAACAGAGAGAATGCTCTGTGCGGCGGAAATGAGGGAAAAACCGATATGAAATACGCAAGCAACAACATCCGCAATATCTTGATCGCGGGCCATGCCGGCAGCGGCAAAACGACGCTGACCGAGGCATTGGTCTATTTTTCGGGCGCTGCCGAGCGTATGGGCCGGGTCGAGGACGGCACCACGATTTCGGACTTTGACCCCGAGGAAGCAAAGCGGAAGGCCAGCCTGTCGGCATCGGTCGTGCCGGTGGAGTATGAGGGCATCAAGTACAACCTCATCGACGCTCCGGGCCTGTTCGACTTTGAGGCAGGCGAGTACGAGGGCATCCGGGCGGCCGAGAGCGTGCTGGTGTGCGTGTCGGGCCGCAGCGGCGTGACCGTCGGCGCAGAAAAGGCCTTCCAGCTGGCCCGCAAGAACGGCAAGGCCACGATGGTCTTCGTCTCCAAGTGCGATCTGGAGAACGCGAACTACTTCAAGATCCTCGAGGACATGAAGATCAAGTTCGGCGCCACGGTCTGCCCCTGCGTCGTCCCGGCCAAGCTCGACGACGGCACCCCCGTGTACATCAACCTGTTCAGCCAGAAGGCCTTCAAGTATGAGGGCGGCAAGCAGGTGCAGGTGGACCTGCCCGACATCGGCCACCGCTTCCAGGGCCTGATCGAGGCTATGAGCGAGGCCATCGCCGAGACCGACGACGAGCTGATGGAAAAGTTCTTCGGCGGCGAGGCATTCACCACCGAGGAGATCGTTGAGGGAATGCGCAAGGGCGTCAAGGACGGCCTCATCACCCCCGTGTTCTGCGGCAGCGCTGTCAACCAGCAGGCTCTGGATATGCTGCTGTACAATATGCACAAGCTGCTGCCCAGCCCGGAGCACAACAGCGTTCTGGCTGAGGATGCAAACGGTGAGCCCGTCGAGCTGACCTGCTCCGAGGCCGCCCCCACCGTGGCCTACGTCTTCAAGACGGTGGCCGACCCCTTCGTGGGCAAGCTGAGCTATCTGCGCGTCGTCAGCGGCAAGATCACCGCAGGCGCTTCTCTCGTCAACGCCCGCACCGGCGAGACCGAGAAGATGGGCAAGCCCCTCACGGTTCTGGGCAAGAAGCAGACGGAGGCCGAGAGCATCGGTGCCGGTGACATCGGCGCTGTGGCAAAGCTGGTCAGCGCAAAGACCGGCGACACCCTCTGCGACGCTTCCCGCGTGGTCAAGCTGCCCGCACCCGTCTTCCCGAAGCCCAGCCTGTTCATGGCTGTCACCGTCGCCAAGAAGGGCGACGAGGGCAAGATCAGCAGCGCTTTGGCCCGTCTGATGGAAGAAGACCCCACCCTGAGCTACCTCAACAACGCCGAGACCCACCAGCAGATCATCGGCGGTCTGGGCGAGCAGCACCTCGACGTGGTCAAGGCCAAGCTGAAGAATAAGTTCGGCGTGGAGATCGGCCTCGAGGCTCCGCGTATCGCCTACCGCGAGTCCATCCGCAAGGCCTGCCAGAAGCAGGGCCGTCATAAGAAGCAGACCGGCGGCCACGGCCAGTTCGGCGATGTCGTCATCAACTTCGAGCCCTGCGACAGCGAGCAGGTCGTCTTCGAAGAGAAGGTGTTCGGCGGCAGCGTGCCGAAGAACTTCTTCCCGGCTGTTGAAAAGGGCGTTCGCCTTGCCGCTGAGAAGGGCGTGCTGGCCGGTTATCCCGTGGTCGGCCTGAAAGCCACCCTGCTGGACGGCAGCTACCACCCCGTGGACAGCTCCGAAATGGCCTTTATCATGGCTGCAAAGCTGGCTTATAAGGCCGCAATGCCCGAGGCCGGCCCCGTCATCCTCGAGCCGATCCACACCCTGAAAGCTCATGTCCCCAACGACAATACCGGCGACATCATGGGCGACGTCACCAAGCGCCGCGGCCGCGTGCTGGGCATGGAGCCCGACGAGGACGGCCTGCAGACCATCATCGCCGAAGTGCCTCTGGCTGAGCTGGCCAACTTCACCACCTTCATCCGTCAGACCACTCAGGGCCGCGGCTGGTTCACTACCGAGTTCGCCCGCTATGAGATCCTGCCTGAGATGCTGGTCCCCGCTGTGGTCGAACAGGCCAGGAAGCTGGGCAATCTGGACGAGTCTGGTGAAGATTAAGCCTGCCAATGAGAACAGCGCCCGGCTGTCTCCGGACGAAGCCATCTCTGCCCGACATGCCAAGGCCTCCCCTATGTAGGGGAGATGGCGCGGCGAAGCCGTGACGGAGAGGTTAAATAAGACATTTTCCAAGCCCTGTCGGCACTTCCCTCTGTCGGCGGGGCTTTTTTGCGGCCTTTTTGGCCCGCAGGGCGGCAGTTTTTATTGACAAGGCCGCGGCTTGCTATTATAATGAATAAGTCAAAATGGCATTCGTGTGCGGTTTTATGTTTTATGACACTCTGCCGTACCCCAAAAAATAGATAAGGAGATTTCCAAATGGCACAAGAGATCAAGATGTCCGCTGCTGGCCTGAAGGCAATGCAGGAGGAACTGGAATACCTGAAGACTGTCCGCCGCAAGGAGCTGGCAGAAGAGATCAAGGAAGCCCGCAGCCACGGCGACCTGTCCGAGAACAGCGAGTACGATGAGGCCAAGAACACCCAGGGTCTGGTCGAGAACCGCATCACCGAGCTGGAGCAGATGGTCAAGAACGCTGTCGTCATCGACGAGAGCGAGCTGAGCGTTGAGAACGTCTCTGTCGGTACCCACGTCACCATCCAGATGGAGGGTGAGGACGAGACCGAGGAGTACGACATCGTGGGCCGTACCGAGGCTGACCCCCTGAACGGCAAGATCAGCGACGAGAGCCCCGTGGGCCACGCCCTGCTGGAGAAGGCTGTCGGCGACACCGCCGAAGTCCTGCTGCCCACCGGCCATACCGTCAACTACAAGGTGCTGGGCATCACCCACTCTGCAAATTGAGCCAAGCGGGAGGAAATTATGGAAGAACAGAAGAAGAACCCCGCACAGGGCCTGTCTGAGAGCGAGCAGGTGCAGGTGCGCCGCCAGAAGCTGGCAGACCTGCAGGCTGTAGGCTGCGACCCCTTTACCCTGACCAAGTTCCCTCAGGATGCTTACTCTGCTGACCTGAAGGAAGAGTTCAAGGACCTGCCCAACGAGACCGACAGCGGTAAGAAGGTCGCACTGGCCGGTCGTCTGATGTCCAAGCGCGTCATGGGCAAGGCAAGCTTTGCCCATCTGCGCGACGATAAGGGCGACATCCAGCTCTACGTCCGCCGTGACGAGCTGGGCGACGACGCTTACGCTGCTTTCAAGAAGCTGGACGTGGGCGACATCATCGGCGTCAAGGGCGAGGTGTTCCGCACCAAGACCGGCGAGCTGAGCGCCCGCGCTGAGGAGATCACCCTGCTGGCCAAGAGCCTGCGCCCCCTGCCCGAGAAGTTCCACGGCCTGACCGATACCGAGATGCGTTATCGTCAGCGCTATGTTGACCTCATCGCAAACCCCGAGGTCAAGGAGACCTTTGTCAAGCGCAGCCAGATCCTGAAGGAGATCCGTGCTTATCTGGACGAGAAGGGCTTCCTGGAGGTCGATACCCCCATCCTGACCCCGTTCGAGATCGGTGCGTCCGCACGTCCCTTCTACACCCATCACAACAGCCTGAACATGGACATGGTGCTCCGCATCGAGACCGAGCTGTACCTGAAGCGCCTCATCGTGGGCGGCATGGACCGTGTGTACGAGGTGGGCCGCATCTTCCGCAACGAGGGCATGGACCCCAAGCACAACCCCGAGTTCACCAGCATCGAGCTGTATCAGGCATTCACCGATTTCCACGGCATGATGGACCTGGTGGAGGAGCTGTATAAGCGCCTCGCTCAGAAGATCTGCGGCAGCCTGGTCATCCCCTATCAGGGCAAGCAGATCGACATGGGCCACTGGGAGCGTCTGACCATGATCGAGGCCGTCAAGAAGTATTCCGGCGTTGACTTCAACGACTGGAAGACCGATGAGGACGCCATCGCCGCTGCCAAGGAGCACCATGTGGAGCTGCCCGAGGTTCCCACCAAGGGCGCTATCCTGGCCGAGTTCTTCGACGCCTTCGTCGAGGACAAGCTCATCCAGCCCACCTTCATCTACGACTACCCCGTCGAGATCAGCCCGCTGGCCAAGCGCAAGCCGGATGATCCCGCTTTCACCGAGCGTTTTGAGTACTTCATCGACTGCACCGAGTACGGCAACGCTTTCAGCGAGCTGAACGACCCCATCGACCAGAAGGGCCGCTTCGAGCGTCAGGTCGCCGAGCGCAAGGCCATCGAGCCCGACTGCAAGGCACAGGTCGATTACGACTACGTCAACGCTCTGGAGTACGGTCTGCCTCCCACGGGCGGCCTCGGCTTCGGTGTTGACCGTCTGGTCATGCTGCTGACGGACAGCGCTTCTATCCGTGACGTGCTGCTGTTCCCCACGATGCGTCCTGAATCTAACTGAGCTACGTGATAATCTTTGTGTCTCCGACAATGAAATACATCGCGGATTCCGACACGGAAAGTGTCAGAAAGCTGACATCCTTGACGGATTTCCGCATGCACTGACGGAGGTGCAAAAAAATCCCTGTTAGTACAGACGGATTCTCGCATTCTGGCTACCAGCAGAGAACTGTAAACGAGAAAACAGCCAAGAGGACATTTCACCATCAGCAAACGCTGACCGTGAGGTGTCCTCTTTCTATATCCTGATAACGCAAGTATACCACTACCCTTGACAAAGGAGAAGAATGTCATGGAACATAAAGCTGCTTCGTTTGAAGTTCCCGAACTGGAAAGAACTCTAGCCAAAAAGAAAAAGCGATATGTCAATTATAAAGAAGGAATGGCACTTTACTCAATGGGAAGGGACTCCTTCCGCAAGCTGGCAAAAGATGCTCACGCACTCCTCCGCATAAAAAAGATGGCGATTGTTGATCTGGACATTCTGGACGATTATCTGGAACAGCATCGCTGCAACAACTGAGTCAGAATATTCTTACATAGCGCACTTTCCATCCGAAGGTGCGCTTTTTCTTTTACCCTGAAACAGTCAAAGGAGGTTTCCACATGAAGAAGCACTCACAGTTGAAAATTCGAGGACACACCAAATGACGCTCGACTATTTCTATGGGCAGTCGGGCGAACTGTTTTCCTACTTCCGCATCCCAAAGGCATTGTTTCAGGACAGCCGTTTCCGGCAGCTCTCCACGGATGCCCGGACGCTGTACGGTATCCTGCTCGACCGCATGAGCCTGTCGGTCAAAAACGGCTGGATGGACAAGCAGGGGCGGGTGTATATCATCTACACTGTCCGGGAAGTGCAGGAATCGCTCTGCTGCGCCGAACACAAGGCGGTCAAGCTGTTCCGGGAACTGGAGCAAATCGACCTAATCGAGCGCAAGCGGCGCGGTCTGGGCAGACCCAGCCTGATTTACGTCAAAGACTTCACCACAGGGCTGTCAAAAACGCACAATCTGAATTGCGCAAACAGCAATTCAGGCGTTGCCCAAAGCGCAGTTCAGGAGCGGCAAAAACCGCAAGCAAATAAGACTGATAAGAATAAGACAGAGATGAATAAACCTGATCCTATCCACTCAGAGGACATTCGGGAACAGCTTGAGGATTATTTTTATCAGGTGTTGGAGGTTGAACTGCTGCTTCGGCTTTTCCCGGACGATGAGGACACCATCTATCAGATCGTGGATTTGCTGGTGGACACCTGTGCAACCAAGCGCAGAATGCTCAGAATCGCCGGGGACGATAAGCCCGCCGAGGTGGTGCGCAGTCGGCTGAAAAAATTGAATGCCGACCACATCCGCTTTGTGCTGAACAGCCTTGCCGAAAATGCTACCCCCGTGCGGAACATGAAGCAGTATCTTTTGGCATCGCTCTACAATGCGCCCACGACCATGAATCTTCACTATCAAAACCTGACGAACCGTGACTTTGCGCACGGTTCCCGGAAAGTGGGGTGATGTTATCGCAAAGAAAGCAACGGTTATCGCAGTCACAAATCAGAAAGGCGGTGTTGGAAAAAGCACCACCTGTGAAAATCTGGGTATTGGGCTGGCAATGGAGGGCAAGAAAGTTCTGCTTGTGGACACTGACCCGCAGGGCAGTCTTACCATCAGCATGGGCTGGCAGCAGCCGGACGAACTGCCCGCCACACTGTCTACGCTGATGCAAAAGGCAATGAACGACCAGCCCATCCAGCCCGGTGAGGGCATCCTGCATCATGCAGAGGGCGTAGACCTTATCCCTGCCAACATCGAATTGGCGGGACTGGAAGTGGCTCTTGTAAACAGCATGAACCGGGAAAAGATGCTCAAACAGGTGTTGGACGAAGCAAAACGGGAGTACGATTATATCCTGCTGGACTGTATGCCCTCTCTGGGGATGCTCACCATCAACGCTTTGGCGGCGGCTGACACCACATTGATTCCCGTTCAGGCACAATACCTGTCCGCCAAAGGTCTGGAACAGCTTTTGCAGACTGTCAGCAAGGTGCGGCGGCAGATTAACCCCAAGCTGAAAATCGAGGGAATCCTGCTCACCATGACAGACAGCCATACCAACTATGGAAAACAGATCAGCAATCTGATCCGACAGGCATACGGAAAGCACTTGAAGGTGTTTGAGCAGACTATCCCACGGTCGGTCCGTGCGGCAGAAACCAGTGCGGCAGGCAAAAGCATCTTTGCCTATGACCCCAAGGGTAAGGTGGCAGAGGCTTACAAATCTTTAGCGAGGGAGGTGTTGGCGGATGCCGAAAAGCGGCTTAAACGTAGCTCTGAAAGGGCTAGATGACCTGTTTTCCACCGAGGAAAACCGACAGGAGGAACAGCGGGAGCAGGTACAGCAGATTCCCATTGATGCGCTGCACCCCTTCACCAACCACCCCTTCAAGGTGTTGGACGATGAAGCCATGACCCGGACGGTGGAAAGCATTGCACAGTACGGCGTGCTGGCTCCGCTGATCGCCCGCCCTCGCCCGGAGGGTGGCTACGAGATCATCTCCGGGCACCGCCGTCAGTATGCGGCTAAACTTGCCGGGCTGGACACGCTGCCGGTCATTGTGCGGCAGATGTCGGACGATGCTGCTGTGATATTGATGGTGGATTCCAATTTACAGCGTGAACACATCCTGCCCAGCGAACGGGCATTTGCCTACAAGATGAAGCTGGATGCGATAAAAAATCAAGGTGCTAGGTCAGATTTAACTT